>FUFK010720597.1_pt1 | contig 16859 bp, 17 predicted proteins | sample 1021851 | NCBI WGS metagenome assembly FUFK01 (sample SAMEA51879418, study PRJEB19060) | metagenome | reverse complement strand
ACTGGGGCTGACTTCAAAGTATTAAGGAGTAGAAATGCACAGAAAAATACTAACCGTCGCAAGAAAGCTTGAAAAAGCTTCTAAGGCTCACGCTGGGCAAGCGAAATTACTCAAATCACTCTTAAAGAATGGCAAAGAAAAGAGCAAAAAGCGGGGGTAAGATATGCCCTGAAGGTAAGGCTTGGGCGAGACGGACGTTTGACACGTATCCGTCTGCTTACGCCAACCTTGCTGCATCTAAGTATTGCAAGGACCCAAACTATGCAAAGAAGGCTAAGGGTGGCAAACGAAAGGGTAGATAATGGCTCAACTCAAAGAATGGCTAAAACAAAACTGGGTACGCATAGGCACCGATGGATCAATTAAAGGCCCTTGCGGAACGTCGAAAGATAAGAAGAACCCTGACCGTTGCCTGCCTAAAAGAAAGGCTCTCAGCCTCACGAAAGCGGAAAGAGCAAGCACAGCTAGAAAAAAGAAGAAAGCAGGAGCAAGGGGAAAGACAGTCGTAGCCAATACACCTAGAGCAAAGGTAAGAAGTTAATGAGAAAGGAACACAAAAGTAAAAAGGGAGGACTTACTGCCGCTGGTCGTGCCTACTTCAAGCGCAAGACTGGTGCTAACCTCAAGCCTCCTGTTACTGAAAAGAATCCAAAGGGGAAGAAGCTAGCTCGAAAGAAATCATTTTGTGCCAGAATGTCTGGTGTTAAGGGTCCAATGAAGGACAAGAAAGGAAGACCAACACGCAAGGCACTTGCATTGAAGCGTTGGAAATGTTAATTTATATAAAAACCTATGGCTAGTACAACTGTAAACTTTAATTTAAAAACCGCTGGTTATGCAAACTTTGCTAACCAAACACTTACATTTACCCTACTTACTGCGGGTGCTAATGGAACTGGGGATTTCGTTGTCCTACCTGGAAGTGTATCAGCAACAAGTGATGCTAATGGGGATGGCAGTGTAACTTTATTCCAAAATGGAGTTTCTAACATTGAGAGTGTATATGAAGTAGTATTTCCCAATAAAGAACGAGCTAAATTTATTATTCCTTCGGGAACCACTACAGCAGAGCTTTCGTCTCTTTTAGTAAATAATGCGCCAAGTGGTGCTGCTACACAGCAAAGTTCTGTTTATGCTGCCGCCATACAAAGAGCTAACCATACGGGAACACAGACACTTAGCACTATCTCCGACGCTGGAACAATAGCCTCTCAAAACTCTAATGCAGTTAACATTGATGGCGGGGCTATTGATGGAACCGTAATTGGTGCTAACTCTGCAGCCGCTGGAACATTTGCCGCTCTAACATCTAGCTCAGTTGACATTAATGGTGGAGCTATTGACGGAGCCGTGATTGGTGCTAACTCCGCAGCAGCTGGAACATTTTCGGCCCTGACGGCTCCTACTACTAACCTAACTGATGACACTGACAAGCGGTTGATGACCGACGCTCAAGAAACAAAGCTGGATGCAATTGATGCAGATGTTGCTACGCTATCTTTACCTGCTAGCACTACTATAAGCACTTTTGCTAAAACCTTTTTAGATGATGCAAGTGCTTCTGCGGTTAAAACTACACTAGGTATTACAGACCCTACGGCACAAGTAAACTTTGTACCCAACAGTATTAGCTTTACCAACACATCTGCTTTTCTTAGTATAGCAGATAATGCCGTATTAGATGTTGATGCGGGAGACTTTAGTTTAGCTTTTTTTGCAAGGTTAAGCAATAACGGAACAGAACCCATTCTTACTAAACTGTCAGGAACGGGGTATAGATTAAGGTTTGTATCTGGTAGTCTTATATTAACAATGCAGGACTCAGGTGGTTCTGCTGACTTTACATTAGCAACGGGTCTTAATGATAACAAATGGCATACTTATGTGGTTTCTGTTGATCGTAGTAGTAATGCAATAGCTTACGTTGACAATGTTGCTCAAACGGGTGTGAGCGTATCTGGAACCGCAGCAACACTAGCTAATAGTGGTCAGTTTCAAATTGGCTCTGATGGCGGTTCTAATGCTGGAGATGGCATTGCACTTGGTAATTATGTAGTTTTGTATAAAGGAGAAGCTCTTGATGCAGATGATGCTAGTTTAATATATTTTTCACCAGATGTAGCCTTAACTGCTCAATCAGGAGCATCACTAATGGTAGACCTGCGTAGAGCAGATAAAACCTTTACCGACGTAAGCACTAACGCGCTTACCGTTACTACTAACGGAACTATTATATTTAATCAAGAGAGAATAACTTCATTGAGTGGAGTTGGTGACATCAACTGTAGTTCAATATCTGCCGACGTTGCTACAACTGGACTAAATGTTATTTTTGATGGAACTGATACTGGGGATAATAAGATTACTCTTACGGACAATCTTGCTAGTGCCTTAGATATTACTGAGTCCTCAAACAGTTATTTGAAGTTTACTACAACGAATAGCGGAGAGAAAGTAGTATTTGGTAAGGATTTAGATATATCTGGTGATCACGACCTAATTATTGGAACAAGCACTGGAACGAAGATTGGAACTGCCACTAGCCAAAAGATTGGTTTCTTTAATGCTACTCCTGTTGTTCAACAAAATACAACTGGTACAACGACTGGATTTACAGCGGGAAGCGGTACAGCCACAAAAGATGATTCTACATTTACAGGAGGTGTAGGTAGCACAGCGTATACAGTGGGTGACATCGTAAAAGCACTAAAAACTCTAGGTTTATTGGCTGAATAATGGCAGTATTTCACAGAACTAAGAGATTGAGAATCTATGGCAAAAAGCCAGAGGTTACGCAGCTATTTGGTGGACGATATGCAATGACCGTGCGTTGCCAGGCAAAGAATGATACAGAAGCCTGGTATGACAAAAACAAGGATCAGATATTTGCTGACTTTGGAACATTGTATGATGCTCACATGGCAGTTGATGGCATTGATGCTAGAACTGGTGAAGCATATGAAAACATGGTTCTTACCAGCGTTGAGGCTAGCTACACTCAAACCGGTGAATATGTAATAACTTTTGAGTATCAGACATTAACTGACTCTTTTGTTGAAGAGGCAGCAGAAAAAGTAGACCAAGAACTTAATGGTTTGCGTAGGGTTATACGTCGCCTTATAGCTAAAGATGGAACAACCTATGGTAAAACAGTAGGAACAACTACCATTAGCCACTCAGGGATTGGATACAGCGCAGCTACACTAACACTAGCTCAAGCTACATCGGGAACCAAAAGTCCAGGCGAATCAGGATTTGTTAGAATTACAGAGACATGGTTACAAAGCGGCGTTATAAGCAGGACTATAAACGAGGGAAAGGGAGGAACAGGGACGACTGGTAAGATACGCACAGAAACAGTTGAAGCTTTTAATGAAACTCCTACTTCAACCATTAGTGGCGTAGAGATTGGTGTATCAACATCAAACGTAGAGGGTATAGATACCATTAGAAAAACATTTGTTCAAAGTAACTCTGGCGAGATACGAAGAACATCTAGGCCAGGACCTAGTGCTATACCAGGAACAACATACGTTACTATAGACTCTGTTGGCACTGCTATTACTCCTAGTGGAACTCTAATTGATTCCTCTGAAACCCAAGAGAATGGATACGTTAGATTTTCTAGAACTGCGCTGCAAGGAACAATTATTAAAACAACCCAAACCTACAAGGATGTAGTATTTGTTGATGTTCCNGGAGAGGTTAATTGNACAACTAGCNCAGAACTAGAACCTCCTTCAACCCGCGCCCTCGTTAATCCTACTGCTAGCTTTACAAAATTTTCAGGANNAGTNGTTGTCGTCGAAAGTATTCCTCCNAAAAAACAACAAGTNGANGCTGATGTTACNGTTAACATACAAAGCTCAATACCNGATACAACTGAGCTTGCTTATGATATATCTGGTCTATCTTGTTCTGTTTTAAGAATTACTGAAAGAGTTTCTGGTTCAGTAGGAAGGGCTGTTACATTAGTAGCTTCAGATGGCAGCACGGAAACTGAGGTTGGAGAGTCACAATCTTTTAGTACAAGTAGCAGTATTTCAGAATTTCCAAGGCATTTTCTTAAAAGCGACAAGTCTGAAGGTAAAATTTCAGGATCAGGCTCAGAACAACCATATATAAGCGGGGGTGAATTTAAATTTGCAGAATCAAAATCTGAAACAGTAACAAAGGCTTTTGGCTTTGGAAATAATGAAACTGATAAAGACGACATTTACAAAACAGATGGAATCATAAGTAAAACCTTTCGTCCAGTTTTAACTGCTCAAGATGGAACAGTTTTTTATGAGGTTACTACCGTTTCTGCAAATGTAACAATTAGACCTCCTGGCAGTTCTATTGGTAGGAATTTATTTTAAGGCATGGAAAGAAATAATCAAGCATCTCTAGAAAGGCAACGTCTACGTCGTCAATTCAATGATCTTTCTGAACAACTCATTGATCCAGTAACTAAACAGAACTTTGATGATCGCATAGATTACCTTAAAGAACTTAAATCATCGGGAAGAGTAGATAACACTAAAGACGCAAGGGCAATAAGGGCTGAGATTGAACGATTAGAGCAAGGTAAACAGCAAGCCCAAGATCAACTAGCCCAACCTGTTCGGCCCAGTCAAGATGTTTCAAGAGATACAGGGGACGAAATGCCCACAATAGAGGAACGAGAGAGAGCGGCTGGTCTATATAATACTACAACTAGCAGGGGTTTAGATGACCCAACAATGGAAGAGAGGGAAAGAGACGCCGGTCTAATTGGAAGAGACAGAAGAACAACTGGGATTGTTCCATCACCCGTTCCAACTGAACAAGATTTTACACAAGAACAGCAAACTACAGGCGATGATGGTGAATTGCCAGACGCAGAGGAACAAGACGATCCCCTTGGTTCGATTGGAGTTATCCTTTGCATAAATGGTAACCCTCACCGTGCCAGTATCTACGGGCAGGTTGGAGGTAAATTAACATAATGCCAACCGCAATTCCATTTACAGCATTAGGAAAAGGTAACGGGTTAGCTAGTTGCGCTTACAGAAAAACATTTAATCCAGCTACGCACTCAGGACTTTATACTTTAGAAGAAATTATGCAATTGTATTGGAACACCTCAAGCATTAGAGTAACGGCAACAGAACTTGGGAGTAGCCCGCGATCAGTAGACGATACTTTAGATTTTCCACTTGAACCATTTAAAAGGGTGTGTAACGATGACGATACCTCAAAGCCCTTTAGATTGGCTCCAGATGATGGTTCAATCCCAGCGGAAAATGAAAACTACATTGGATTTGATGAGTCTACTGGAAAGTATTTTTTAAATATTGGTGAACTAATTTTTAATGGAATAGATGATGAAGGATTTATTTTTAGCGGAAATAATAGTGGAGCTATTAACCCAGATGCAGCAAAACCTGCTACTGATTCAAGCGGAGTAGGCAAAACTTGGACTGTAGACTCTGGATCACTTTTTGGAACCGCATCTGCAACGATTACATTTAATTTTTACACTTACAATTAACCCTCTTAACCCCTATGATATAATAGGACTAACCCCTTTATTTAAAACATTATGGCAATTAGAATTGGACGATCAGCAGAAGCAGACAGATATGCACCAGGAGGTAGGAATTATCGTGGTCCCATATTCGGACAACAACAACAGCCCCAACTATCTATGTCTATTCCAATGGGTGGATTTATGGGGCAAAATCAAATAGGTGGACAGTCTGCAATAAATGTATTCAGAACACCTAGACCTGAGCCTACTGCTGAAGAGCTTAGGGAGCAAAGCCTTGAGGATCGAGCAAAACGATACCAGCAAGATGCAGCTGAATTTACCTTAGGGCAAAAGGAAGCTGATTTAGAGCAATCAAAGATTGATGCTGAACAAATTGCAAGCGGGAATTTTACCATTGACGGAAGACCGGTTAGTGCCAGAGAAATGTTTGAAGTAACTGGAAATGCTTACCAACAGGACTATGTTACGCCACCACGGCCAAATTCTATACAACAATCTCTTAGACAATTTCGACAAAACCCAATGCAATTTATATTTGGAGGCGGTCAAAATGTTGGAGAATTGCTCCGTTATCTAAATCAAGCAAATCAACTGTTTCGTTTTACTGGGCAAGAAAGTAATTTTATGGACGCTCTTTTGGGTCAATCTCCAATGGGTCAGGGTGGCTCTACGCCAACATATAACCCCGGATCCTCCTACGCATCTCAGGGATTTGAAGCACCAACAACACCAGGGGGTGCTCCTCGATTTGTTGGTTTTTCACCACCTCAACAAATGAATATTGGATCACCTGGCCCTATGAGTAGGGAAGAAATTCAGGAGTCTGTTAGTAAACGACTTTCACGATTAGGAGTAAGACCTGAAGAACAAGCGCAGATTCTTGGGGCGATAGGGTCAGGTAGACGCGGCTCATTTGTTGCTAGAGAATTTGCCCAAAGGTAAAACAACTTAATAACTAATAATTTATTATGCCTCATTCTTTATTTCACTTCGATCCTTCTCCCTCGTTTAGTTTGCCCGCGGGTATGGATATGAACCAAGCGGCTATCATGAACCCCATGATGCAACCAGTTCCCATACTGGGGCAGCAAAGCTTCAGTGCGCCTCGGTCTAATTTCCGTCCAGTCACTGAGGCTGATTTAGTTGGAACAGACGGTATGTCTGCGTCTCAAATTGTAGATATGTTGAACCAACCCAATTATGAAACTCCCGCTCCACCCGCTGCTGCATCTAAAGTACTTGATTTTGCTCAAACAACTTTAGATTTTTTAACAAATAACTTTGGAGAAACTCCCTCATCTCAAGAAGAAACAGTATTTAATAGAAGACCGCGCACTGGAGAGCCAAACAACGTTGTTTTAGATGTTTTAACAAGCACTGATTTTAGCAGACCAACTTTTAGGAATATACCCGACGTTGATAATTTTGAAGATTTTGAATTTATAGGACCGCAAATGGAGCAACCTATAAGTCCTTTCCTTCAGTCTCCTGATACACCTTCTGGTTTAGGTGGACCACTTCTGCGTGGTTTTAATATGGTCAACGAGGCGGCACGAGGACCCAATGCACCTATGGGTCGAGACGCAACAAGAGCACGTATTGCTGAATTGTTTGGACTTGATGCACCAGCTACACTTAATCAAGCTATGCTTAATGATCCTGACGCAGTAATGGCAACAGATGCACAGGGTCGTCTTCGCAGTTTTGAAAGTCCAGCGGCTCTTCANCAAAATTTAGCCAACGCTCAATCCGCATTTGATCAAGCATCTAGAGATAGAATTGATAGAATAAACTTACGTGATCTTCGTCCTGGTGAAACTCTACAAGAACGTGACACACGAATTGCTGACTCTCGCACTGAAGGNGCAGATNGAGGGGGTGAGATGTCTTTTGAAGAAGCTCGTAAGTTTGTTCCGAAGGGGGCAAGAGAAAAAACAAAGGATTATAACGAGCGAGTTAGAGCATTCCAAGCTCAACAGAACAGTTATATAAGTGAACTCAAGGAGCAATACGAACAGTATAGAGTGCAAGGTCAGGTTCTTAATAACCAAAGAATACAAGCCTACATAGCCCAGTATCAACAGACTGAGCCTGAGAAATACAGAGAGACTCTTCAAGTTGCTCAAGAAATGTTGCGAGACGGAATCCTGCAAGACGAGGTTCAAGCAGCTATGTATGTTATTGATCAAATGGGAGGAAAGTCTTCTGACATATTTGACCCAGCCGTGGAGTTCATGAGGGGCGATGATGGTGCATTTGACCCTAGCCAATTATCCCCACGGGACAGGGAGGCTTACAACTTTGCAATTGAGAATCCCGGTGATGAAAGATCACAGAAAATATTAGATAAACTGGGAGCAAATTAATATGGCCTTTGATCCCGATGCCTATTTAGCTGGGGGAAGTCAAACTACTGACTTTGATCCCGATGCGTATTTGTCTGAAACATCATCATTATTTACTGGTGCTACAACTCAGTTTGATCCTGATGCGTATTTATTAGAAGAAAAGGAAGACCCTAGTGCCGGAGACATTGTAAAAGGTGTAGGCGTAGAGGTAGGGGCTGGCATTGGTGGCTCTGTTCTTGGCGGCATTCTTGGTGGCACATTAGGCTCTGCATTCTTTGGTATAGGAGCAGTTCCGGGAGCCGCTATAGGTAGTGCTCTTGGTGGGGCCACAGCTTCTTTCTTTGGTAGCTTGCTTGCACAGGACATCGAGGGGCAGGAAGATAAGTCTATGGGTCGTGCTATAGCCGCAGCAGCTATTGGTGCTATACCTGGGGGCGTAGGCAAGGGCATAAAGGGAGGCATGACTCTGGGCAAGGTTGCGGGTAGAGAAGCCGCCAAGGGGGCTGCATTTGGCGTTACAGACGCTACAGCAAGGGCTATGATAGATGAAGGCCGTCTACCCACAGCAGGGGAGCTAGCTCAGTTTGGTGGAGCAGGTGCGTTGTTTGGTGGTGCACTAGGTGGTGTGACTACTAAGATTGGACAGAAGTTTGCGGGTAAGACACCGCAACAGATAGATGATGCTATAGCTAGAGAAGAGATTACATTTAAGGACTTATCTTTCTTTCCCAAAGATGCCTCTGATGACATAGAGTTTGGAGAAGGAGTACTACTAAGGGGCATACAAGAAACTAAGGATGGGGCAAGAAGCAGAGCGGCAGCACAAGCCCTAACACAGCCTCAAGCAAACCTAGGAACTATGGGCAGGATACTAGCCTCTGTAGCACCCTCTAAGATTGTAGGAACAAAGGCTCAACAAGCTACCATTGATTTCTCTAGAATCATTAAGACAGCGGAAGAGCTTTCTGGTAGGATTGGAGCCAAGACTGCAAGAGCAATAAAGAAAGATCCGTCGCTAGAAGCACCTATCAATAGGTTCTTAGATACTGGCGAGATGTCAGATGATGTAGCCAGAGTTCTTGGTGATGATTTAACAAAGTATAATGAGGCCAGAGTAGCTTTGCAGAAGGAAGCTATACAACTGCTCGATGATGGAGCATACAAGTCCGCAGATGAAAAGGCTAGAAAGAAGTTAAGGGACACAATTAATGACTCGATGAACTCAAGCCAGCGTTATGCTAGGAGAGAGTACGAGGCTTTCTTAAACCCTAACTATAAGCCTACCGCCAAACAAAAACAGGCGGCTATGAATGAACTCATTGAGGCTGGTATAAATAGGGGAGAAGATTTTAACACAGCTTCAGTTAATGCAGAAAAACATTTGCAGAGACTGGAGGACAGTTTTGCGTCTACCAAAAAAGAAGACCCAAGAAGGTTTTTAGGCAACGGAATAGACTCTGTGTTTAAGAAAAGAAAAACTCCTGGTGAAGCAGAAAAGGCTTGGTTGGGAGAGATTAAAGACCCCGTTGAGCGCATGAGGGGAACGCTAACAGGTATTGCCAAGTCAGTAGCAAGGGAAAGAACTAATCTGATTTTAGGCAAAGAACTGGTTGATGCTGGCATAGCTTCTACCAGCAAGGTAGATGATGAAATGATTGAGCTTGTGTTGCGCGGATCAGGCAAAGAAGGCTCTGGGCTATACGCATATCCGCAGGTTCAAACAGCGCTCAACGAACTGTATGTTGGTAATGGCTCTGAGAAGATGGACAACATATTCCTCAACGGTCTACAAGATTTATACAGAGCAAGTGTTGGTTTATCTAAGGGTGTAAAGGTCTTGTTCAATACCGTAGCCTATCCTGTGCAGGTGTATGGTAATACTGCCAACTTGTTGGGTATGGGAATCAATCCGTTCAACAATGCGTCACGGGGACTACGTCTGGCGTTAGCTGATGTCCCCTTGGTTTCCAGAGCAATGGAGGGTTTAGACAAAACTCCAAAGGCTCGTAAGGCACTGTTAGACGAGATTGAAGAGATGTCCAAGTATGGTATCAAGAATGCCAACATCCTAGAATCAGACATAAGATCAACCCTAGATGCAGGGCCGTTCTCCAAGTGGTTACAAAAGGGACTAGACCCAGTTGGTAAAGCATACCAGGTTCCTGATACGCTGGGCAGGTATGTGGGTTGGAAAGCCAACCAAAACACTATACGCAGGATGTTCCCCAATGCCAGCGACGAGGTTGTTAAGAAGCAGGCTGCCATGATGATCAACGACACTTATCAGAACTACGATAAGTTAAGTAATGTAGTTCGCACTCTTTCTCGTTGGGGTGTTATGCCACAGTTCGCATCGTTCACATCTGAGTTTGCTCGGAACCAATACAACCAAGGTAAGATGATTGCTCGCATGTTGGCAGGAAACTTTGGTGAAGAGTTTAGTGAACTAGGAGCAGCCAACGTAGCTCGCATGAGAATTGAAGGAGGTAAAAGACTCGCCTCTTTACTTGGTGTGTATGGAGGAACCTACGCTGCTATCGAGGGAGTCAAGGCTGCATCCGGTGTAGACGATAAGAAAGAAGAGGCTCTGCGTGACGTTGCTTATGCACCTTGGGACAAGAACAGAAATCAATTAGTTAAGCTAGACGAAGGAGGACGCACGGGATGGGTAGCCAACCCCAGTTATGTAGTGCCACACGCTCTGGGTTTGTCTGCGTTGCAGGCTGGTCTGAGCGGTGACAGCGAGCAGTCAGTCATTGGACTATTGGCAGAAGAGTTTATAGGAGAAGGTTCCTTCGTTTTTCAGTCAGCGTATCAAGCATTAGCTAACCGAGACGAGAGGGGAGAACTAATATCCAAAGAGGTAGACAAGTTAGATCAAGCTAGGGATCGACTAGCTTTCTTCCTTACGGAATCATTTAAACCTGGGTTCAGCAGGGAGCTAAAGAAGCTAGAGAAGGCTCGTCTTGGTAAGGGTGACCTAACGCTCAAAGAGGTAGGGGCAAGACAGTTGGGTGCGCGTATCAACCCGTTTGACGTAGGTGAGGCTGCAATGTTTACAATTAGAAACACCAACACATTATCCAATGAGGCTAAGTCAGACTACAACAGCTTGTTAAAATTTGGAGAGGCATCAGAGGCAGAATTAAATCAAGCTTACGAAAGGGCTAACAAAATTTATTCAGACGCTTTTGCCGCCTTGTCTAAGAACAACCAGAGTTTGATTACTCTAGGCTATGACGAAAACGAGCGCATACAAATATTCAAAGACGCAAGGGTTCCGTCCAAGAGGATATTAGAAATATTAGACAACTCTCCATCAGACCTGCCAAGAGTATCAAAGAAATCTACATCTGATATATACAACGAAATGGGTGATACCATGCAGCAGAAACGTAGCAACATAAAGAAAGAAATTCGGAAGGACCCAATCGTGGGCAAGAGGCTAATGAATATGTGGATACGCGAGCAGAAGAATGCAAGCAAGGGGTTGANCCNGAAGGATACGNTNATCCGAAACATGGATACAGANGAGAAGGTAGATTATCTNTCCAGAAACCCNAGCATGATNNNCGANTTNAGGCGCAAGGGNCTTCTATCTNACNCCGTNATACANGCGTTNAGAATTAGGGGANTNCTNTAGGGGACAATAAAAAAGCCCCCCAGTTANCTGGAGGACCTTAGTTTGTTAGCGTCGTGGTTGGAGGGCTGGCTAACAGCAACCCCATAATAGGTAAGTAAAAAACCTATCCGGAGCACTCACGACTTACTCTTTCTGCGGAAAATAAACAAACCGCAAAGTTATTCTCGCTCTTCTGCGTTAGATAAGAGGCGATNTTGAAGCATATCAATCTTATTTTTNAAANTTTCTATATCTTTGTTTAGNCTTTCGTTCTGNTTAGTCANAGCCTCGCATGATTTAGTCATAGCNTCTAGACCNTTTGCCAGAATTNCTTCGGAGTTAANNTTGTAAACGGATTGGTTTTTATTGGTTTGCATTTATATGTTGTGTGAAATTAGTTCCCATTGGTCAACGTCTCGCTCTAGCCACTCAAACAAATATACGATGTCCTCGCTGTCTAGTGGTTCGTCAGACTCAAGGTAGTATATGCCTTTTATGTCTGGGCTTCTGCCTGTAGGCTTATCGGCTTCAAACTCCACGATAACATCAGTTGTGTCACCGTGAATGTTGTCCATTTGTATCTTGTGTTCGTAGGTCATAGTTAGATAAACATTGGTTCAAAGAAAGCAAGCTTGGGAGAGTAGACAACACCGCAACCTAGGATTGGCTTGGCGGCGTAGACACGCCCGTAGTTCATGGCGGGGTGATGGTGGTCTACACCACAGCCTACATTCATGCCAAAGACAATATCATCCTGGTTGGCGTGGTAGTTGATGCCAGCCTGTGCGTGAAAGTGACCCATGACTAGAGACTTGAACTGGGCCTGTGCGTTCTTTAGTGCCGACATCTGTCCTCCTTTCTCCTTGTCTCCGTGTCTGTATATAACTTCATCGATTACTAGGTCCGTGAATCTAGGATGTATGGTCCATCCGTCAAGCCCCCATAATGCTTTGAAGTTGAGTATTACCTCTGGTGGCAAGCCAACGCTCTGCGCCTTACGCTCTGGTAGGGCCGAGTGATTGCCAATAAGATAGTCTACCCTAGGAAAAGCCTTGTGTAGTGCTCTAACCTGTCTGGCTGCCGCTACAAACTCGTCTGCCGCACTAGGCATGGTTGGGTCTTTCTCGTGGAAGCTGATGGCATTCCAGTCTACTAGGTCACCAATGTGGACTACTCGTGTGCACCTGTGCTTGTGAAAGATTGATAGTAAAAATTCTATGTAGCCGCTGTGCATAGCAGGGCAATGAGTATCTGCTATGACAAGGACGCGCTCTGTTCCTTGAGCCGATGGTATGGTAGCCTTGTATCGTCTAATCTTAGAACGCACAGCCTCTGCACTTGTTCCATAGTCTTGAGCGATTTGATGGTAACTAAAACCTTCTAGATAGAGGTTATAGGCTTGCTTCTGTGTTAGGTTATCCTGTGTCATATTTATTTTGGTGAGAGTTAACTAAATCTACCGATGTGGCTTTGGAAGACAAACTTACCATACTGGTCACGCTCACCTTCACGTTGCTTTGCTATATTGTATTTGATAGAAATATGTGTGCCGTGTATGGGATCGTTGTGAACCGTAGCTTCCTTTGTATCTGAACCATTGGGCCATAGCAATAGAATGATGTCTGCGTCGTTCTCGATGTCTCCAGAATCTTTCAGATCATACAGAGTAATACCAGTCTCTCGCTTGGCTCCCTCTCTGTTTACCTGTGCTAGCAGTATAACAGGTAAGTCTAGCTCCATAGCCATAAGCTTTATCTGGTGGCTAACCTCTGCGATGCCGTCGTGCTTTTTGAGTTTGGTGTTCCAAGGGACTAGCTGTAGATAGTCTATGACAATCCATTCAATCTTGTGTTTACGCTTATACATACGAGCACGTGAACGAAGTTCGTCTACGTTTCTAACATAGTGCTCTGTAAATATAGGAGCGTTCTCTACTCTCTCAGTAGCGTCCCACACCCGCTTCTGTTTCTCTGGGGATAACACTCCGTCTTGGAACTGGTTGAGGTTCACAGCAGAGCAGGTCTGTATCATACGCTTTGCTAGGCTTTTGGCTTGCATCTCAAAGGAGAAGTATAGCCCGGGCTTGCTGTGGGTCACGCCGTTCTGCAAGGCTATGTTTAGGGCTATGCAGGTCTTACCGCAAGAGGTAGGAGCCGCAACAACCATTACCTCTCCGTTGGCTATGCCGCCGGCACTCAGCTTCTCGTCTAGCTGTTTGATTCTAGTTGGTAGGGCAAAGGTGTCGTAGGTTCCCTCTGCCATCTTCTTGAAGTCTTCACGTAGGGACTCAGCCGCTGATCTTATGGAGGGGTCACTTGCGGAGCCGTTGTCTAGGGTAGCGGTAACGGCTCTCTCGATGTCAGCTATAATTACATCGGGGTCTTGGTTCTCTGTAGCTGATTCAATCGCGATGCGTGATGTGCGAATAATCTGACGTAACTTAGACTTCTCTTTTATAATCTTGGCATGGCTTACTATCTGCGTAGAGCTACTGGCCTGCCCCTGTATATACATTATGTTGCTAAGTCCACCTGCTTCCTTGTCGGTCCCCTCACGCTTCAGTAACTCATCTAGCTCAAGCTCAGAGAACTCTTCACCCGAAGAGCACAACTTAGAGATACCCTTAAAAATTATTTTGTTGGCGTTGCTGTAGAAATCATCTGCGTTGACGATGGTGCTGATGCTGTCGTAGGNAAGCNTTGTCCAACAANCAACAAGCTAGCAAAGCNTCNTCTGCCTCTAANTTATNAGGTTGCTCCATTACTCNTTTATTAGTCCAGANAGTATGCCNCGCCCAACAGTTTGTTTGGCTTNAGANTANAACCTAGCNTTNGCTATATGCTGGTCTTGNGTATATCTGTCATGTATTTCTTGGAGGATCTTTTCAGCACTTTGTATGATAACCTCTCTCTCCTCCTCTTTCCCTACTACACCATTCATTGGCTCTAGTGCTTTCAATATCTGGTCTAAGAAATTTTTGCGTGGCCCCATGATGATGCGGAAGTGGTCTATGTAATCTAGTTCTTGCATGGCTATGATTTGGTTAATTCGCGTTCAAGTAGTTCTAAAGCTCTCCAGGCTGTGCTGTGGAGGTCACCCTCCATGAAGTGTCTAATAAGTTGGTTCTCGTCTCCAACAGACTTGTCCTTGTGCCATTGCATAGGCTTGCCATTGGTAGGCTCACCGTGCTGTTGTTGGGCTATGTAGCTGTGATGTGATAGAGCAATCAGGGCGTTAGGAAAGTAGTCCTTGATGAAGGTTGCTATTGGGTAGGTTTTTCGTTCTTCTGAGTCTGTGGGAAACATATTATAAAAGGTGCGTAAAAAAGCCCCGCCCCCGAAGGGGAAGGGCTAACAGGTATGCCTAGAAAGGGTTGGCAATGACTTGAGGCTCTGAGTAAGCAATTTCTAGCTCGCTCTCTTCCTCGTCGTCTTCCTCCGTGGGCTTGTCTGCTTTGAGATAGGAGGACAAATACTCCTGTAGTGTCCCATCCATCCTGTCTGCTTGTAGTGCAGCCTCATCAGATAGTGTGTTGGATACAATGCTAAAGATTGGTCTGTTGTAACTTACAACACCTTTGCGATCTTCGATTGCTTCTATAACTGCTACAACAACGTCTCCTTCTAACCTGTTGGAGCCACCGACCTTTTCTTCAAAGTCAATCCATGCAGTAAGAGCACAGCCTTTGAGTTGGAGGTTTACTAATTCATAGCCCTCGCCAATCTTGGCCATGGCGTAGACAGACTTGGTGAACTTGACACCATGCACAGTCTTTACTTCAGCCCAAGTGCCNGTAGCGACNATACCATCCTTGTTGCGGAGGGTGAACTTATCTCCTACGGTGTAGGCTTCGTTAGACCAGATTGCACTGTTCTTTCTGTCGTCCCATCCCTTGGCGGTAATGAGTTGATCGAGGACGATGAACCCTGTGTCTAGCGGTAGTGTTTTAGACATTTGGGCTTCCTTATCGTAAAACTCCCATGCGGAAGCTTGTGTGTTCCATTGAAGGAACTTGGTAGCAGGGTTTGATGACCCTGTTGATCTTGGTTTAGTTCTAGACATAATATTATTAGTTAGTGATTTATTGATGTTGAAGAAATGTGAACAAAAGATCAAGCATTATTTTTGTTTTTCTTTCGCTCTTCGTTTTCAGCCTTGGTCTTGATTGAATGGCAGCCAACACAGATAGCCTGGAAGCCACCTATCTCACAGAACAGTCTGGCTATGAGCGCATCCCAGCTGTCAAAGCCAGTGACCGGAACGATGGGGTCAATGTGATCTGCTCTCATGTCCTTGGCAGGGAATAGTTTCCCGCAAACAGAGCACTTGTGTAGCTTGCACTTGCGCCCTGTTGCGGGGTTCATACCATCACGAACAAAGGCAGATCGAATAGCTTCATACTTAACAGGCCATTGAGCACGGCGTAGTGCTGACATGATAAAGCTCCTGTATCGAGCCTTAGACCATTGACCTGAGTTGTATGGCTTTTCTACTTTCAAATGAGTATATTGATTAATGTTGCAAAAGCCTTGGCTGCGGTTTGAGGAACTACTCCGTTTCCCAAGAGCCTAAGTCTGTCCACCCTACTGGTAGACCCATTAGATGCTCGACCCAATCTGGGTTCAGCTTGCCCGTTGCTGTCCCGCAATGACCCGCTATGTCCTCCTCCAGATTGGCTTTGTTCCGATTGGCTAGATGCTCTCGGTTCTCCTCCGTTATCTCTGGGTGAACCTTGTTGGCTCTTGGTGTCGGCCACGACTCTTGGCTCTTCCCATTCGTATTGAGGTTCGCCTGGTCTTGAAGGCCATCGTGGTGATAAACCGCTCGTGGCAGTTGGTCTACCCTGCCCAGTGCTTTGCCGTCCCTCTCCTTGCTCATTCCCGCTGTGTCCTTCCAGTCCCGAGCCGATGCTGTTGGCCAGTTCTTCACTTCTTGACATAGTGGTGGCTTCTGCCCCCCTGATGGATTCTTCTTTCTGGGTTTCTGAATGTTTGCTGTGTCCATCACCGTTGGAGTTGACCAGTTCTCCTCGTGAGTCTCCACTGCATCCTTCAGCTTCGCCCCATACCAAGGGCTGTTCGGTTCTTGGCTGTGCTTGCTTCGGTATACTCCATCCACCATCTCGGTCGGATAACTTCCGCCCGTCGTGTCGAACACTGTTGCGGTAGGCCGTGATGAAGACTCGTTTTCTCTGGTGAGGTGCGCCAACTTCTTCCGCTGAGAATATTCCTGCCGTTGCTCGATAACCCATTCCTTCCAACTCTCTGAGGACATATTGGAGAACTGGCTCTCCGTCTCCTGTCTTGCAGGAGAGGATCCCTTGTACGTTTTCAAGGAAAACAATTCTAGGTTGGCACTCTCTGATTCCGTCTGC
>FUFK010041969.1_pt1 | contig 16859 bp, 12 predicted proteins | sample 1021851 | NCBI WGS metagenome assembly FUFK01 (sample SAMEA51879418, study PRJEB19060) | metagenome | reverse complement strand
AAAAAACTTGTTAAGATGTTAAACAAAGAAGGTATGAAAAAATCATCAAGAGAACTTGAATTATCTTACAAGAAAAAAATATTAGATTTCCAAAAAGATATCAAAAATATTTCCGTACAACATTTAGAAGAGGATTTTTCTGGCATTACTAATGTGGGTGCTGGATATTCCAATAAAGAAGCACAAAAATTTTCAATAGATGCGGTGAACAAAGCAGGAAAAGAAATAGGAAAAGCTCAACAAAAAGCAGTAAGTATTTTTACATCTGACCTAAAGAATAAAAAATATGATAATATGGATTTAATTCGTAGTATCAAAACAGGTAATATAAGAGACACAAGTTTTTCTAAAAGAAATGTATTACAACAATTATATTTTGATGTAAGAGATAGATTTAACAAATACAATAGACGAAAAAAGAATTAACTTATATTTATAAGTAAGGAGAAAATAAAATGGCAAAACTTAAAAAAATAATCAAAGAAAACTTTTCATTAGTCGGTGGAGTAGTTTCAGTACCAGCAGTAAATGCAGGGTATGGTTCTTTATCACAAATCGTTAAAGAAAAGTATGGTGAACAAACACAAAGAGTTTCATCTGAGCAAGTATCAAAAGCTTTAAAAAGCTATAACAAATTAGGTGAAACACTATATCAACAACAATCATTAAAGAAAACTGCAAAATCTTTATCTGAAATAGCAGAGATGGCAGCAACACATACGGTTCAAGAAACTGAAGATTGGTTTGATAAAGTTACGGTAACTCGTAATATGAAAGAATTAACAAATCATTCAAAACAATTCTCAAAGATTGCAGAAGAAGCATCATCAGTACAACAAAGATTATCAGCACTATATGAAGATATGGGTGTAATTTTAAATCGTTATTATGATATTCCTGAAACACATATTCCAGGACACGACGATGATGATAGAGATGTTAGAAGTAAAGATAGTATTGAAGAAGGCGACTATGAACAATTTTTCCAATCAGCAATGAAAAAATTTGGAATCAAATCACCGGATGAATTAAAAGACGATGAAGCAAAGAAAAAGTTTTTTAACTATGTGGATAAAAACTACAAAGCAAAAGCTGAAGGTAAAAAAGATAGCGAAGAAGTTCAACAACCTGGCAAAAGAGATGATGACAAGGACATCAAATACTATTAATTATGAAACTTAAAAAACTATTAAATGAAAACTTGTGGAACGAAAGAAAGTTTGGTGAGCCATTACCAACACTTGAAGATACTTCCAAAGCATATAAGTTGAAACAAGAAGAAGAAGTCAAATTAAACGAAAGAGGTCTAAATCCACGACAATTACAATTAATCAATAAAATTCGTGGTGATAGACAAAGAAAACTATTCAAATCTATTAATGAATTTTTTAAATTTCTTAAAAATTCAGGTGTTAAAGATAACATTACAAGTAAATTTAAAAAACAAATAGAAAAAGAAATGGGTGAATTAGAAAGGTCTTAATGAAAGAGAGTAAAGGTTGTTAAAAGTAGAGATTCGTAAGGGTCAATCAGTAGAAAAAGCACTTAAAATATTCAAACGAAAAGTCAAAGACTCTGGCATTATGTTTGAATTGAAAGAGCGTTCCTTTTACAAAAAGCCATCGGCAATTAAAAGAGAACAAAAAAATAAAGCTAAACTACGAGCCAAATACGAAAAATTAAAAAACCAAGAAGACTAAAAAAAATACACACTTTGTGTGATATTTTTTCAAATATTTGATACTTATATATACGAAACTAAATACACTATCGTGCATTCGCACAATCATATAGTGTAACTCGATTAAACTAATCTAATTATAGTTCCAAATAACTATATTGAATCCAAACGGAGAATTAATAATGGATGATTTATTAAGAGAAGCTATCGCAGATGCTAAAGCAGTTCGTGAAACAGCACTTGCAAATGCAAAGATAGCACTTGAGGAAGCATTCACACCACGTTTACAATCTATGTTGTCTAAAAAAATCCAATCAGAAATGGAAGACGCTGACGAAGAAGATGCTGAAGAAAGAGGCATGTCTGAAGAAGAAGCTGAAGAACTGATGGATAAAGACGAGATGGAAGCTGAGGAAATGATGGACAAGGACGAAATGGAAGCTGAAGAAGAAATGGACGCAGAAGAAATGAAAATGAACGCTGACGAAATGGAAAAAGAAGAAGAAATGGATGCCGAGGAAATGATGGACAAAGACGAGGAAGAAGCCGAAGAAATGATGGATAAAGATGAAGAGGAAATGGACGAATCTGAAGATAAAGACGAAATGGAAGACAAGGACGAAAAGGAAATGGACGAAATGGAAGATAAAGACGAAGATGAGAAAATGGACGAAATGGAAGATAAGGAAGAGGAAGACAAAGACGAACTTGACCTTGAATCCGTATTAGCTGAATTAGAAAAAGACTTAGAAGATGAAGACTCAATGGATGAAGAGTACAACACCGATGAAGTTGGTGATGGTATGAACAAAGATGAAGTCGAAACTGATGAGGATAAATTAGCTGAGAATGATGTATCATCTGAAACCGGTAAAGGCGACAACAAAGTCAACGCAGCAGCAAACGATTCTTCAAAAATAGGACAAGGACCAGAATCAGAAGGTTCTGATAAGAAAGCCGGTGATGAACTTGGCGACCACGAAACTGTTGACGACTTAACAGAAGTTGAAGACAAAGACGAGGAAGACCTTGACTTAGACGAAGTGTTAAAAGCACTTACTGAAGAAGACAAAGAAGAAGAAGACGCGGAAGAGAATGAAAAACTCAAATCAGAAATAAAAGAACATCGTAAAGTTATTAACTTTATGAGAAAACAATTAAACGAAGTTAATTTGATGAATGCAAAACTATTGTTCTCAAACAAATTGTTTAGAGCATTTGGATTGAACAACAACCAAAAGTTAAAAGTTGTAGAAAACTTTGACAGAACTACAAACTTAAGAGAAGTTAAATTGGTTTACGCTACATTAGCAGAATCATTTAAGAAACCTTCAAGAATAAGTGAGTCAGTTAAAAAAGGTTCAAGTTCAAAACCAACTCGTTCTACAAAACCAGTAAAAGAGGTATTGTCAGAAGGAGCAGAGTTAAAAGCTAGATTCAAAAAATTAGCAAACATACTTTAGGAGACTAATCGTGAGTAAATTAAATTCAATTGAATCTTTGATGGATGGATATAATCCACAAAGACAATTATTAGAACAAACTCGTCAGTTAGTTAAGAAGTGGGAACCAACTGGTCTTTTAGAAGGTATAGAAGACGAAACTAAGACTCACGGAATGGCAGTCTTGCTTGAAAATCAGGCAGGTCAGTTAATCCAAGAGGCTTCAGTAACAGGTGGTCAAAACGCAGAAGAGTGGTCAGGTGTAGCACTTCCATTGGTTCGTAGAATCTTTGGTGAGTTAGCAGCACAAGAATTTGTTAGTGTTCAACCAATGAACCTACCAAGTGGACTAATCTTCTATCTTGATTTCAAATATGGTACAGACCAAACAGGTAACCATACAGAAAACTCAGATGTATATGGTAATACATCAGGGTCTAACGTAGACGCAAGCGGTGGTTTATACGGCGCAGGTAAGTTCGGATACTCAATCAACGACAAAGACACATCCACAATGACTTGTGGAGCAACAGCATCTGGTAGTACAACATTTTCTACCGGTTCAGTTGCTTGGACAGACGTTGACTATGAGCCAGACCTATCAGGCGCACAAGCAATCGCAGATAACGCAGATAATGCACTTATCAAAGTAGTAACACCAATTGCAGCATTTTCAAATGCAGATACAGACGGCGTGAGAGCGTTCTCAGTATCAGGTTCTGGTTTTGATGAGTTCTTCCCTGCATACACAAAATATTCAGAAGCTGATTCTGAAATTACATTCGTTGTAAGAAAAGATTCTGCAGCAGCAATATTAAATGCAGTGGTAAGTTATCACCAACAACCATCTACCAACTACAGTAGAACTGACTTTGAACCTTCAGCATCACAAATCGATGCTAATCCAGAAGGTGACATTGACATTCCTGAATTAGATATCGCATTAAAGAGTATTCCAATCATTGCGAAAACTCGTAAGTTAAAAGCAGTCTGGACTCCAGAACTTGCTCAAGACTTAAATGCATATCACTCAGTTGACGCAGAAGCAGAATTAACATCTCTACTTTCTGAGTACATTTCTATGGAAATTGACTTAGAAATTCTTGATATGTTGATGGCTAACGCTTCAGCTAAGAATGAATTCTGGTCTGCAAGAGTCGGATATGAATATGATTCAGCAAATTCAGAATTTGTAGAATCAAGTGGTGCTTCAAATGCATACACTAAAGGTGATTGGTTCCAAACACTTGGAAACAAAATCCAATCAGTATCTAACGCTATTCATCAGAAAACACTAAGAGGTGGAGCAAACTTCATCGTTGTAAGTCCTGAGACTGCAACAATCTTAGAGTCAATTCCTGGATACGCTACAGGTGCTGACGGCGACGCTAACACAAATCAATTTGCGATGGGTGTTCAGAAAGTCGGAGCAATTAACAACAGATACACTGTGTACAAAAACCCATATATGTTAGAAAATAGCATACTTGTCGGTTTCAGAGGAAGTAATTTCTTAGAAACAGGCGCGGTTTATGCACCATATGTACCGTTAATTATGACACCATTAGTGTACGACCCTAAAAACTTCACGCCAAGAAAAGGTGTGATGACAAGATACGCTAAGAAGATGGTTCGTCCTGAATTCTATGGTAAGGTCGTAGTTGCAGATGTTAACTATGTTTAATAGTTAGTATTTAAGAACTAATATCACATAACATTAACCCCCAATTTATTTTGGGGGTTTTTGTTTTTTTTTATATAAAAGTTTGATACTTATTACTGAAGATTAATTTCCAGCCTTGGCGACGGATGTCGTAGGTATTGTAATCTAACAATTAAAGAATGAGGGAAGCAGGAAATCCCCTTATTGCATGGAGAATAAAAAAATGGCAAGTACAGCAAGAGCAACATTAAAAAGCAAGCTAAGACAGTCAAACGCTAACTATATGGATAACTTAACTGATTCAATAGTAACATTTGCAGACGGAATGGACAGCATGGTAGAACCTACCACTGCCCTTAAAGGTATCGCAAATGGTGCGGCAGGTGTATCTGGTTTAACAGCAGTAGTCCTTGATGATGACACAACCTTAGCATTAAACACTCACTCAGTTCAAGTCGGTAAATATGTTGAAATAGCAACAGATGCTAAAACATTAACATTACCAGCAGTTGTAGTTGGTGCGTCTTTCATTATCGTTAACACAGCAGCAGACGGCGGAGCACTATTAACAATATCACCTAATTCAAGTGATAAGTTCTTAGTAGACATCGCAGGTGCAGCAGGAACAAATAATAAAGATATTATCAACACAAAAGCTACACAAATTAAATACGACTATGTTAAATTAGTTGGTTTAAGTGCAGACGGATGGTTAATTGACGACATTCGTGGAACTTGGGTAGATGAATCATAATTTTAATTAGTCCTGAAACTAATTACAATTATAAAGAAAAAGCCCCCTATTTTATAGGGGGTTTTTTTTATACAAAAGTTTAGTAATTGATATTTATTAATGTATATACAAATTACTATTAATAGGAGATTTTAATGGCTACAGAAGCAGTATGGCCAGGTTCTGGTTCCGCAGTAAGTGGAACTACACCTTTTGGGTTATATGATACAGATTCAGACTTTCAAACAGAAGCTCCACAATTCGCAACTTGGTGTGCAAGACGATTAGGTTATCCAATAACTGCCGTTGAACTTCAAGATTCGCAATTTTATGCTTGTTTAGAGGAAAGTGTGTCTGAATATAGTTCACAAGTTAATCAATTTAACATTCGTGACAACTTATTACACCTAAAAGGACAAGCTACAGGTTCAAACTTCACACATAAACGAGTAAAACCAACTTTATCGGAAACTATATTCATTTCAGAAGAATATGGACAAGAAGCAAATGTTGGTGGTACATTAGAAGTAAAAAGAACAGCAGTTTCAATCAATTCAGGTAGTCAAGACTACGATTTGAACGCTTTAGTTAGTGAAGCAAGTGAATCAGGAGCATCAATAGAAGTTAAAAGAGTTCATTACGAAGCAAGTCCAGCAATAAATCGTTATTTCGACCCGTATGCTGGAACAGGTTTTGGAACATATAATATGTTGGACGGATTTGGATTCGGAAATCACTCACCAGCGATTACATTCGTATTACAACCAATCTATGCAGATTTGTTAAGAATACAAGCCATTGAGTTTAATGACCAAATAAGAAAGTCAGCATACTCATTTGAAGTTCGTAATAATAAACTAAGAGTTTTTCCAGTTCCAACTGAGTCTGGTTCATTATGGATTGAGTATGTGAATACTTCTGAAAGAGACAATCCATTGAGAACTCGTTATAGTGGTTCTTCTGATGTAGTGTCTGACTACTCAAATGTAAAATATGACTTTATGGTTTACAAACAAATTAATGATGTGGGTAAACAATGGATTCGTAAGTATGGATTTGCTTTATCAAAAGAGTTATTAGGTATCGTTCGTAGTAAATACGGAACAATTCCTATTCCAGGTGCAGAGGTTTCATTAGATGGTGACACATTGAGAGCAGAAGCAACAGCCGAAAAAGAACAATTAGTAGAACAATTAAGAGAAACACTTGAACAAACAAGTCGTAAGGCATTAATGGAAGCTTCAAAAGACGAAAGTGAATTCGAACAAGAGAAGTTAAAGAAAGTGCCTTATCCACTTTACATAGGATAAGTAAATGCCAAGATATTATCCAAAAAAGGATTTAGACACGATAGAAAAATTTAATCGAGAACTAATCGGTGAACCAAATCTATCCAAAGACGGAATTATAGACCAATTTGTTATTCTATACAGAGTATCAGTTTATGAAACAGAAACTAATATGTATGGAGAAGCATCTGAAGGTAAAACATATCAAACACCAGTAAAACTACCTTGTATTGTTACTGCAGGAGATTTTGATTTTAACTATGATGATTTTGGTCCAGACAATAGACAAACCGTAACATTTGCATTTCAACGAGCATATCTTGTTGAAATAGATTTAAAACCAGACATTGGTGATATATTAAAATGGAACGATGGTTTTTTTGAAGTAAAATCATACAATGAAAATCAATTAATAGGTGGACAACCAGACAATAATCACTCAGTTATCGTTGAAGGTGACTTAGTGAGAAGACCAACAACAAATATAGAAGAATATAGAGGATTTTAATGCCAAGAAGAGAGAAACCAATACCAAGAAGTCAACGAATTAGTTTCAATCGTGGGACAAAGATTAGCCGTAATTCACCTGCCGTAAAAGATGATGTTAAAAACTTTACGGTTGGTCTTATGGATATGGATAGTTCTATCTTGTATTATTTCAATGAAGTCATCAAACCTGAAGTAGATGTCAATAAAGAAAAAGTAAAAGTCCCTTGTTTATACGCATCACCAGAACGATGGGCAGCTATGCAAAGAGATGGATATCTTAGAGATAAGAAAAGACAAATCATCACACCATTGATTGTTTATAAAAGAACAGCAATGGCAAAAAATACAGACATAGCTATTGATAAATTAGACGCAAACAAACCAAATATTTTTTATTCATTTGAAAAAAAATACACACAACACAATCGTTATGACAAATTTAGTGTATTACAAAATATAAGTCCTGGAAAAGAATACTACAATGTAGCTATGCCAGATTATGTAACTTTAACATACGAGTTTACAATTTTTACATCTTACATTGAACAAATGAATAAGATTGTTGAGAAGATTAATTACTCTGATGGTGCTTATTGGGGTGAGCCAGGTAAAATGAGATTTAGAACTCAAATAGAGAGTTTCTCAGACGCTACAGAAATAGAAGGTGAAAAGTTAGTCAAGACTACATTTGGAGTTACATTGTATGGATATATTTTACCTGAACAATATAACGACCAAAACACAACACAAAAGTATTTAACACCAAAGAAAATTATAATAAGAGAAGATGTAGATACACAATTCGAAGATGGAGATACTTCAAGTGCAACTTCCGCTACTGATGTAAATTTCAAAGATATATTTGGTATATCGGTTGGTAATTCATTTATACTAACACAAGGAACAGGTGTAACAATATCTGGCACGGGAGAAGCTTTTGATGGTTCAAGCGCACTAACTCAAAATATATCTATTGGTCAAGCAGTTGGAGTAACAGACGATGTAGTATTTAATCAAGTAACTGCAAGTGGTGCGATACAAATAGGTGATTCATCCACAAAATATACTTCAACAGGTATAAGTGGTAGTATTGATATCACAGGTTCATTTGAAACCACGGGTGATTTAACGGTTCAAGGTGATACAACAATTACAGGAACATTAACAGCTAATGAATTCCACACCACATTTACTTCAGCATCAATCATACTTGCGAGTGGTTCTACAAGATTTGGTGATACTCTTGATGATACTCACGAGTTTACAGGTAGTGTAGACGCTACAGGTTCATTCGTATTGAACGGATATAGTGTAAACGAGATATCAAACGATACAAGTTTAACAGACGGAAGTGCAACATCACTACCAACAGAAAATGCAGTAAAATCATTTATTGACGCAGAAGTGGGAGATGTTCAAACTTATTTAAGAAAACAATTTGTAAAATCATCAGCGAGTATAACGAATGCTACGACAGCGAGTTTTACGGCAGTGACAGCATCCGCTCCAAGTGGATACACCGCAACAGGTGAAAATGATTTTGTATTCTTTATCAATGGTCAATATATGGAACATAACGCTTTAGCGATTCAACAGAAAGGGAGTTCATTAGAATTACACGTCCATACAGGAAGTATTGGATATATTTTAGAAAGTGATGATGAGATATTAAGTATTGGTAAATTTAATTCATAGGATTTACAATGAGTGTAGAATTAAAATATAAAAATCCACTAACATTAGAGTTAGGAACAGGAGTAACAGGTAGTATTAATGGAGAAAGTTTCTCAGTTCGTGAAATACAAGGACTTGTAGATGAAAATGTTACTCTTAACATAGGACAAGAAGTAGAGACAACTTCTAACACCACATTTAATGATGTGACAAGTTCTGATACTATTAATGTAGGTAATATATTTTTAGGTGACGGATTTATAAGTAGTTCAAATAGTGTGGTAGCACATACAGGTAGTGTTGTTGTTACAGAAAATACAACAGCAACATCTATGACTTTAAATGGACAAGTAAATTATGGTAAGCTTGAAGTAAGTGTAACGGGTTCAACAACTATATTTGAAAGTGGTTCAAGTAGATTTGGTGATAGTTTAGATGATGTTCATAGTATTTCTGGTAGTTCAAATGTATCAGGTTCATTTGGACTTAATGGAACAAGTGTAAGTGAGATATCAAATGATATAACACTTGGAGATTCAAATGCCAGTTCATTAGTAACTGAAAATGCAACAAAAGAGTATCTAAACACAACATTAGGTTCTGCAGCTAAGTTAGCATATTTGAGAAAATCTTTTACACACACAGGAAGTTTTACAAGTGCTAATACTTCAAGTTTTACAGCGGTGACCGCATCTGCACCAAGTGGAGTTACGGGCACAACTGAGAATGATTTTATATTTTTTGTAAATGGTATGATGATTGAAAATGATGCTTTGGAAATAGTTCAAAAGACATCAACAAATTTAGAGTTAAGGTTAAACACAAGTGAATTAGGATACACATTAGAATCAGATGACGAGGTCATAGGATTTGGTAAATTTAATTCTTAGATATTTATAAGTAGGAAAAATAAAAGAGAAATATGGCTAATATTAAGGGAAAACAGTTAACGGATAGTTTATCGGTTACAAATGTAACGGGTTCGAATGTCAGTGCGAGTGGATTAATCATTGGTAATAGTGGTTCATTACAACACATAGATGTAAGTGGAGATATAAGTTCAAGTGCTAACATAACAGGTAATATTCTAAATGTAAACACAAGAGTTAAAGCTATTGGCTCTTCTTTAGAGTTTGCAGGTAATACATTAGATTTTGTAGATGGTAGTTCCGCCGGCCGATTGTTCAAAGGAACAGCAGGTGGTAGTTTTGAAGCATACTACAATGGTCAGAAAAAAATAGAAACAACAGCAGGTGGTATTCTTGTAGGTTCTGGAAGTATATCAGGTAATATAACTGCAAGTGGAAACATAAGTGCAAGTGGTGATGTAACAGCAAATGAATTTAATGGAATTTTTATTGGTGCATTATCAAGTTCAGCACAAATATCAACAGACATTAGTGGTTCGTTTGTTGCACCAAGTGCTAGTTTTTCAACAAGAGTAACAACTGCAGAAACAGAATTAGCAAATACTTTAGTATCAAGTTCAGCTCAAATAGCTGACGATATTAGTGGTTCTTTATCCACAGCAGCTATTGTCGGATTAGGTGCAAGTATAGTATCAGCATCTGCACAATTGTCCACAGACATAAGTGGTTCATTTACACCAGCAAGTGCAAGTTTTTCAACAAGAGTAACAACTGCAGAAACAGAATTAGGTAATACCTTAGTATCAAGTTCAGCCCAAATATCTACTGATATTAGTGGGTCTTTATCCGCAGCAGCAGTCGTAGGATTAGGAGCAGGAATTATATCAGGTTCAAGTTCCAATAGTAATTTAACAACAGCAATCGTTAGTGAGGGAGCAGACATATTATCAGGTTCAGCTCAAATCGCTAATGACATAAGTGGGTCGTTATCCGCAGCAGCAGTCGTAGGATTAGGAGCAAACATTTTATCAGGTTCTGCTCAAATCGCTAATGATGTTAGTGGTTCTTTATCCGCAGCAGCAATCGTAGGATTAGGAGCAGGTATCGTATCGGGTTCAATTGACGGAACTATATCGGGTTCAGCTCAAATAGCTGGTGATATTAGTGGTTCATTTACAGGTGAATTAAGTGGTAGTCATATTAAATTTGTCGGTGGTGGTGTAAGTGGTTCAGCAGCTTCAACAGGTTCATTTGGACAATTAGAAATTGGTAATGGTGGTGATATTGTATTAACCGAAGACCAAAGAATATTTTTTGAAGCAGATAAAGCAACTTACATAGAAACACACGCTGCAGATTCATTTAGAATAGTTGTCAATAACAAACAAATGTTCTTATTAGATGAGGATACTGGTGATAGAGCAGTATTTGGTAATGGAACAAAAGTTTTTATAGGTTCTAATAATAATTTCACACCATCAGCATCATTACATATTGCAGGAAATGTATGGGTAAGTGGTTCAGACGCTCAAGGTGGAGCACACGTTACCGCAAGTGGAAACATTAGTGGTAGTGCAAGTGGTTCTTTACAGAATTTATCAGTAACAGATAATATATCTGCTGCAAACATTTCAGCTTCGGTAGTTCAAGCAACACAAGGAACAATTGATATTCATTCATTGAGTGGATATGTGGCAAATGAAAACATAGACCATAGTGGAGTAACAATTACCGCAGGTAATGGTTTAACAGGTGGTGGAACAATAGAATCCACAAGGACATTGGCAGTCGGAGCAGGAACAGGTGTTACGGTAAATGCAAATGATGTAGCTATCGGACAAGATGTAGCGACTGACGCAGATGTAGAGTTCGCATCCATAACCACAACAGGAAATATTACTGCACAAGGTGATATCATAGCAGAAAATTATATTGTAAGTTCATCAGTAACACATATGACTTCATCTGCAATTAGTGGTTCAAGTATATTTGGAGATACACTTGACGATACACACCAATTTACAGGTTCAGTATTTGTAAGTGGTTCAACATTTAATATTGACGCAGACGGTGGTCTAAGTTCAAGTGCGAGTGGTTCTTTCTTAAATGTAAAAATTACGGACAACTTAGGAGTTACAGGTAAATTTACATTACCTAACATTACAGATGTATCAGCTTCTATCGCAGGTGCGGTAGCAGGTGGTGATGGTATGGGTAATCATACAGCCACACAAGATTTAGATATGGACGGAAATGACATCTTTGATGTAGGACATATAAGTTCAAGTGGTAATATTAGTAGTAGTTTAGGTAATATTTTAGGATTTAAATCAGGTTCTTTCCAACAATTAGACGCAAATGTTGTTTCCGCATCATCAGTTCAAGCAACAAATTTAACAGGATTAGTTGGAACAGCAACACAAGGAACAATAGACCACGATAGTCTGGCTAATTTCGTAGCAAACGAACACGTTGACCACACATCAATAACATTGACAGCAGGAGACGGATTATCAGGAGGTGGAACGATAGCTTCAAACAGAAGTTTTGCGGTGGACGCTACGGTTTTAAGAACAACTGGTGATAGTGTAGTATCAAGTTCTGCACAATTATCTGACGACATAAGTGGTTCATTGTCAGCGGCAGCAGTTTTAGGATTGGGAGCAGGTATAATATCTGGTTCAAGTTCTAATAGTAGTTTAACGACTGCAATTGTTGGTGAAGGAGCAGGAATACTATCAGGTTCCGCACAAATAGCTGATGATGTTAGTGGTTCTTTATCTACTGCAGCAATTGTTGGATTGGGAGCAAACTTAGTATCAGCTTCCGCAATGGTTGACCACGACTCTACAACAAATTTTGTAGCAAACGAACACATTAATCACACAAGTGTAACTCTTACAGCAGGAGATGGTTTAACAGGTGGTGGAACTATCGCATCCAATAGAACTTTTGCGGTCGGAGCAGGGACTGGTGTTACAGTAAACTCAAATGATGTGGCAATTGGTCAAGATGTAGCGACAACAGCAAATGTTAAATTTAATCACATTACAGGAAGTGGTAATATAAGTGGTAGTTTAGGGAATATTTTAGGATTTAATTCTGGTAGTTTCCAAGCCATTGACGCATTAGCTCTATCAGGTTCAGTTCAACAAGCCACACAAGCGTTAATAGACCACGATAGTTTAGCAGGTTTTGTATCAGATGAACATATTGACCACACAGGAGTTACAATTACAGCAGGAGCAGGTCTTACAGGTGGTGGAACTATCGCATCTACGAGAACATTAGCAGTTGGCGCTGGAACAGGTGTTACTGTAAATGCTAATGATGTTGCGATTGGACAAGATGTTGCTACTACGGCAAATGTAAAATTTAATCACATTACAGGTAGTGGAAATATTAGTGGTAGTGCAGCAGGTGATATATTAGGATTTGCAAGTGCTTCATTGTTAAATGTTGACGCACCACATATCAAGGCGACAAGTGTTCACGGAACAATTCTGACAGCCACTCAAGGAACTATTGACCACGATAGTTTATCAAACTTTGTAGCAAACGAACATATAGACCATAGTTCAGTAAGTGTAACTGCAGGAGACGGATTAACAGGTGGTGGAACGATAGCGGCTAATAGAACTATAAATGTAGTGGGTGGAGACGGAATTACTGCAAACGCAAATGATATTGCGATTACAGCAGCTCAAACAACCATTGAATCTATATACAAANCAGATTTAGTAATCGGTGAAGATGATGAAACTCAAATTGACTTTGAAACTGCAAACGAAATACATTTTGATGTTGATAATTCAGAGTTATTAAACTTAGCAGGCACTAAAATTAGTGGTTCACAAGCATCAACAGGTTCATTTGGTGTGTTGGAAACTCACGGTAATGTTAATGTGACAACGACTGGTCGTTTGGGTGTTGGAACAGATGACCCGGATTACAAATTAGATGTCGCAGGTAATGCAGGTTTTAATGAATATTTAAGACACAATGGAGACAGCGATACACATATTCGTTTCCAAGCAAATCAAGTTGANATATCAGCAGGTGGAAATATATATTCATATGACGGAGCTGCATTTAACTTAACTGGACATTTGTCAGCAAGTGGTAATATTTCAGGTTCTCAAATTGAAGCAAGTGGTGATATTATAGCATTTGGTTCATCTGATAGAGAACTAAAAGATAATATACAACCAATTGAAAATCCATTAGAAAAAATGGACAAGATTGGTGGTTATACATTTATTTGGAACGATAAACAATCAACTTACAAAGGTAAAGATGTTGGGGTGGTAGCACAAGAAATTCAAGAAGTTTTACCTGAAATTGTATCGGGTCGTGCTAATGGATACTTAGGTGTTAAGTATGAAAAGATTGTTCCATTACTAATCGAATCAATCAAAGAATTACATAAAAAAATTGAAGATATAGAAAAAAATTGTGATTGTTTGAACAAATAATTGATATTTATTACTAACCAAAATAGGAGTTATAATGGCAAAAAAACCAAAAACAATAAAAATTCCAAAAGAAGAAATGGACACTTTAAATGATATTCGTGGTGAATATTCATCTATTCAGTTAAGATTAGGTGAAATAGAACTAAAAAGAATTTCATTAGAGAAAAGTTTAAATGAATTGGATGAATTAAGGGTTATGACTGAGAGTAATTATATTAAGAACACAGAAAGAGAGGCACAATTTACTGACTCACTTTCAAAAAAATATGGACCTGGCAATTTAGATTTATCTAAGGGTGAGTTTACACCATCAAAATAATTTGCTTGCATACCACATTTTGAGTTTTGAACTTAATATTTATACTTAACGAGATTTAACCTAATTAGGAGAAACATAATGGCTGAAAGAATAGTCAGTCCCGGTGTCTTTACAAGAGAAAAAGATTTATCTTTCTTACCACAAGGAATAGGTGAGATTGGAGCAGCTTTGATTGGCCCAACAGATATGGGACCAGCATTTGTTCCAACTGAAGTTAGAAACTTTGGTGAGTTTGAACAAATCTTTGGTAAAGAAAACGGAGACTTTTATGTTCCTTTCACTGCGAAGCAATATCTTCGTAATGCAGGAACATTAACAATCGTTCGTGTTTTAGGATTAGGGGGATACACTAATGGTACCGTAACACTTGTTTTAAGTGGCTCATATGGAGCACAAGCTGCAGCAACACTTAAAACTTCAAGAGGTGGTTTCGGAACTTCATTTGTTCAATTAGCAGGTAGTGCGTCAGTTGATATGGGAATACCATCATCAAGTGCGTTTACTTTAAAACTTGATACAAATGATGACGGAACATTAGAAACATTTAATCTATCATTTTCTACAAGTTCTGCTAACTACATTACAAAAGTATTTAGTGAGAACCCACAAGATAATAATAAAAATGTTTATGTATATTCCAACTTCCAACAAATACAAAACGAAGCAAGTGCAAATGATTTCGTAACATTTGCAACATCAAGTAATGGTGATAATTTCTCATTTGACTACAAAGTGGCATCAACGCCATCTATTCAATCACAATTAGTAAATGGTTCAAGAACAAATCTATTTACCGTAAAAACATTAGCTCACGGAACTAATATTAATTCTAAATACAGAATTGGTATTTCAGATGTTAAGAGAGCAGCAGATGTGGCCGGTAGTGATTATGGTTCATTTAGTTTACAAGTGATTGTCAATAATCCAGGTCAAAATGATGACGGAACCGTGTTAGAAAACTTCTCAAATCTAAGTTTTGATGAAGAATCTACAAATTACTTACCAAGAGTAATCGGTGATAGATTTATCACAATTGACTCAGACGGAAAATTAACAACAAATGGTGATTATCCAAATCAATCTAAATATATTAGAGTAGCAGATGTAGATAATCTACCAAACATTTCAAAAGAGTTAGTCCCTATGGGATTTGGTGCACTATCATTACCACACGCTGTTTCATTAGGAACACCAAGTGGTAGTACGGTAGCTGCTACATTCCCAACGGCATCTTTTAAAACAAATCAAGAAAATAGTCGTGGAACATTTGACCAAAATGTATACTACGGATTAGACTTTTTAAACAAAGATAGTCAACAATATTTAGCACCACTTCCAACATCAGTCGGAACAGGTAATAATGTGACTATGAGTTTACAAAATCAATTAGGACACGCTGACGCATCTACATTAGGTGCTACATTCGCTAACGGTTCTACATTGATTTCTTTAACTAACTCAGCGTTAGGACAAAGAAAGTTTGCAGTTCCTTTCCAAGACGGATTTGACNGATTTGACCCTGCGACAGATAGAAAATCTGGCACAAATATCGCAGCAAATAATACACAAGGGTTTGATTTAAGTTCAGCAACCGCTAGTGGTTCGTTGTCTTACAAGAGAGCAATCAATGCAATCTCAAATCCTGATGAATATGATATTAACTTATTAGCACTTCCAGGTGTGATACACGAGTATCACCCAAGTGTAACTAATCACGCGATTGATAAGATTGAAAATCGTGCAGACGCATTCTTCGTCTTAGATGGTTCAAGATATGGAAGAACAATTCAAGGAGCTATTGATGATGTGAAAACATTAGATAGTAATTATGTAGCAACATATTATCCCTGGATTAAAATACTTGACGAAGTGAAAAACAAACCTACTTGGGTGCCACCTTCAGTAGTTCTACCAGGTGTTTANNCAAACAATGATAGAATNGGACAAGAGTGGTTCGCACCAGCAGGTNTAAATCGTGGTGGTTTAACAGANGTNTTAGAAGCACAANCAAGACTAACCAACTTNGAAAGAGATGATTTATACGAAAATCGTATTAATCCTATCGCAACTTTCCCAGGTCAAGGCGTAGTCGTGTTTGGACAGAAGACACTTCAAGGTAAACCAAGTGCATTAGACAGAATCAATGTAAGAAGATTGTTGATTAACTTAAGAAAGTTTATCGCATCAACTTCAAGATTCTTGGTATTTGAACAAAACACAACAGC
>FUFK010039714.1_pt1 | contig 16859 bp, 21 predicted proteins | sample 1021851 | NCBI WGS metagenome assembly FUFK01 (sample SAMEA51879418, study PRJEB19060) | metagenome | reverse complement strand
TGGAAAGCATCAGCACATCATTTAAAAGAAATATTTGCTGCAAAAAATGTTATTAAAGAAGGAACATTAATCGTAGTTGATGATAATCTATACGTACCAAATTCAGAAGATAATAAAAGAAAGTCTGGTAAAGGAAGAATAATTCATGAACTTATGCAGTCTATAGGAATATCAACTTTCATAGATGGTTACCACATAGGCTGGATTTGGGAGGAGGCTGAATAAAAATGACTACATTAGTTGCTAATTTACCACCTACAAAAGTCTGGGTAAGACGTGAGTATCTTCGAGATCTGAGAGATGGAGAAGGAGAATATACCCTTGGTTACTGGGTTACATGTAAGTCTCTTACAGGCAGGGCATTATATTTTGAAACCTATCTCACAGAGTATGGGGCGTTGTTTGACAAGTTACCTATCAGTGCTTTTCTTTCCTGGGACCCCGATCATCCCCATAAACCTGAACCTCCAAAACCTGATTTACCTTTGACAGATTTACAGTTTTGGAACGGATTTGATACTGGTCTAACAGTTGTAGAAAAGAATCTCATATTTAATATGGACTTCGAAGTTATGACCAGAGACAGCGGAATAATGAAAGGTACTTATCTATTTACTATTGATAATTATCACGCACATAGAAATGAACCAGATTTTTATTTTGCTGAATCTCCTGATGAGCATAAGTCCCACAACATAATCGAGCTGGAGAATGGTCAAATAGGTGCCTATCCAAACAATCGTTGTCGCATGACTGATCCTTCATTGAGTAACCATGATCTGAAAACTCCTGACTTCAAGGTATCTACCAGATACTTCAATGTAGAACATGTCCCCAAATGGGGAAGACTAGGGGAAGTTGATGACTATTTCTGGAAGACTCCTAATGAANNAGAAACAAAAGANATAGATATNGCNTCTANGGNTGGTATGNCTCCTGAAGTTTATAANGCAGTTGTAGAACAAGCGGAGCTGGAGGATGAAGCAGACCTAGAAGATTATAAAAACATAGGACTTACCGACTGAGATGCCATGGTCTAAAGATAAAGATAGAATAAAAGCTAATTATAAAAAGTTAGTTGAATATAAAAAGAAACTTAGATGTACTCATTGTGGGGTGAGAGATCACAGAGTTATAGATTTTCATCATCTTAAAGATAAAGATGGGCTGGTATCTAAGTTTATATATCAAGGGTACAGCTGGCAAAGAGTGAAGAGAGAGATAGATAAATGTATTCCTTTATGTAGTAACTGCCATCGTATACATCANTCTGAAGAAGTTGCCTGAGTTAAAATTATACTAAATNGGTTTTAACTAAAGGATTAAAAGTAATGGCTGGACAAATGTTAAATAAGGAGTTCTATAAATTAAGGAGAGATTTTAATCCTAGAGTAGTGCCTTCTGTAGATTTTATACCTTATCCCGACGTTCCTGGAGAAGCTATTCCCGAATCTAATATGCCATATCCTGATCCGTTTGGGGGTGAATTGCCTTTAGATGCAGTTAAAGCTAATCCAAAACGTGGGTCTAGTACAGATAAAAAAGAAGCTTTTCAAAATTTCTTAAATAGTGGTGGCCAGATGGTAGCTGAAGTTCCTAGCCAAATGCCCGGAGCTATGGGAGGAGCAACCGCTGGGGCGATGTTAGGAAGCACAATAGGAGATGCTCTTAAAGAAGGGAAAGAAGCAGCTGGTGATTTGTTTAATAGACTTCTAAATAGACGTATGCAGAATTTAGGTACAGGTGATCTTATGGGAATGGGTGGAATAGGCTAAGTTTTTAGTTAGTCTCATTTAAAACTTGTAAGACTGTGCTCTTTTTAATAGCTGCTACGTCTTTTAGTCCATTAGCATCAAACCAAGGAGCATTTTTCCAACTAAAACCTTTGCCAAAAGTATTGTCAGGAGCAGATATATACCAATGACATGCAGAATCAGGTACATCTACTGCACATTTAGACCAATCATCATCCCACTGGGGAACCTGAACCCACAGTATTGAAGCCATTACCATTAATANAATAGTTTTCATCCTTTTCGTAATGTAGCTTTNATCATCCAAGCAGATTTAAAAGCATTTCCACATAATTCAGCCATATAATTTTCTATATCTATCGCCTTTATTTTACGTGCAGCTTCCTGTATNTTCTTNGACATCATGCCTAAGTTTTCTAAATTCTTATAATANGTCACCAACATCTCTTCTGGTGCATAGCTTTTCACATGANCAAACTTTGGACTAGCATCCATCAAACCTTCATGGCACATGGGTAGCAGATAGTCCATTGAACGTATATATTCACTTACGTCATCGAACTCTTTGAGNTGTAATTCGTACTGTTTCTTTAAAAATTTATGAACAGCCAGGAAATTATTTGCTTCGTAGTTAAGATGAATTAAATGAGATTGTATNTGTAACTGATGAATGTAAGAAGCAAGACCTATAAGAGTCTGAACGAAATCCCCTACATTGCCTTTAGGCGTAGGTTTCTTTTTAGTAGGTTGTTTTTTCGCTTCAGGTTGTTGCTGGTTCTCCTGTGGCAACGGCGTTGGAATCTGATTCTGGATGGGAGCTGGTGTAAACATTAGCTTCTTCTTTTGCCTTGTTCTCTTCATATAGTCTAACTGCTTCTAGCCTTTCGAAGAAGATCTCACGCACTATATGACCAGCTTCCTTAAGACAGAACTCTTGCCATAGACCTGTATAAAAACCATGCATTGGATGATCTGGATTATCACGACCATAAATATGATATAGATGTCTTATGAATGCAGTTCTTTTATCCTGCTCAATTAGATGTGCTCTAACTTGTTCTTTGTGTTGAATGAGTTCTTGTTCTGTCATTTGTTTACGGATAGTAATTCTAGTATAGACACCATGCTCGATAGCACCACAATAAATTTCAAAACCTTAGTCGTCATGTTCATCCCATGGATCAGTTAAGTTTTTATTTGGTGGACCGAAAGCCATGTAGACTCCGTAACCAGTAATAAAAAATAATAGTATCAATATAATAGCGACTAATTGTCCTTGTGGTGGCAAACCTGAGTAGTTACCGTGACCAATCAATGGCTGCTTCTCCCATGTTCCTGGAAGAGTGTACACGGATGGTCTGGAAATAAAGTAACTTAGCATTCTTTTAGTACTTTATTTAATAGTACTAAGCAGCTTCTAGCGTTGCAACTCTTGTTTCTAGTGCAGTATTTTTTGTTGATAATTCTTTAATAGCATTTACAAGAATTGGTATAAGTCTTTCATATTTCATTCCATAACTCATACCATCATCTGTAAGGTTAACAACTAACGAATCATCATTTGATGAACCATAGCCATTTGCTTTTTCTACTTCTAAAGCTTCTTGTGCTAAAAATCCAATATGTTTTTTAGTTCTTTTCTTTGATCCATCAGGTGTACCAAATGGTTCTTCATCTGTTCCATACCATGTTCTTCTATCCCATCTATAGGTAACAGGTCTTAATGCTTCAATCCAAGCTAATCCAATATTAAAACTTGTTACATCAGTTTTATCTCTTGCATCTGAACTGGAAATTGATGTATCAGCACAGAATAAATTAGAAGTACTATTATTTCCAAGAACAACATTATTACTTCCTGTGGTAATCTGTCCAGAAGGAGAGTTACTATGCCCTGCTGCATGACCTAACATTACATTATTAGAACCAGTAGTAACGTGTCTGGCAGTATCATGTCCCATTGCTACGTTGTAGTTCATTCCAGATCCAACGTCCATACAGAAAGAACCTACAGCAACGTTATTACTACCAGTTGTGTTTTGCTTCATAACCTGACGACCTACGGCAGTATTATTACTACCAGTGGTGCACTTCTCCATTGCATCATATCCAAGTGCTGTACAACCATCACTTGTAGATGCATTTAAAGCACTTTTACCTAAAGCAGTATTATCACTATGTGTTGAACAAGAATATAAAGCTTGATAGCCAACTGCTGTGTTACTAGCTCCTGTTGTATTTGAACGTGCTGCTTGATAGCCAACTGCTGTTCCTTTTTGAGCAGTTGTGCTTTGTCTGAGAGCATGATAACCAACAGCTACATTAAGACCGGCAGTTGTATTGTGCATTAATGCTTCTCNTCCAAGTCCTGTATTACCATTTCCATCGGTGTTTTCAAACATAGCTTTATCACCAACAGCAGTATTGTCAGTTCCAGTAGTATTATCTGGTAAAACTTCATTACCTACTGCGGTGTTACTATTNCCAGAGGTATTGTCACTCATAGCACCGAGACCTACCGCTGTGTTTCTTTCTCCAGTGGTGTTAGCATCTAAAGCATTAGCACCTATAGCAACAAGAGAAGCTCCAGATGTGTTTGACTGTAATGCTGCATAACCAAGAGCAGTATTGTTACTTGCTGTAGTATTATTTTCTCCAGCTGTCCTACCTATAAATGTATTAGATGTTCCTGTGGTGTTTAATCTTCCAGCATCTACACCTATTGCAATATTATTATCAGCGTTATTAGTTTCTAACGCATTTAATCCAATAGCAACATTATGATTACCTGTGGTATTTGTCCTTAACGTATCTGCACCAATACCAGTATTATTACCTCCAGTTGTGTTTGCTTCTAATGCCTTTTTACCTATTGCTACATTAAAACTAGCCGTAGTGTTAGCTTCTAATGCTTGATTTCCAAGAGCTGTATTACTAGCACCTGTCGTATTCACAAGTAAGCTCTGCCAACCAACAGCAGTGTTACTAGAAGCTGTTGTGCTTGCAGTTAAAGCTAAATACCCAATGGCTACGTTTGCAATACCAGTAGTATTAGCATCTAAGGCATAAGCTCCTACCGCTGTGTTTGAAGATCCAGTTGTATTTGCTGTCATTGACGCTCTACCAACAGCAGTATTATTACTTGCAGTGGTGTTTGCTCCCAAACTAGAAGTACCAATAGCAATATTACCTGCCCCTGTTGTACATACCCCTAAAGCATATGTACCAAGAACTGAATTATCATTTCCTGTTGTAATTGAATCTGCTGCAAAAGTACCCACAGCCACGTTTTGAACAGCAGTGGTTGATGCGTTTAAAGCATGAGTTCCAACAGCAGTATTATTATTTGCAATTGTTGCTGATGCTAATGCACCTTTCCCAACAGCAACGTTTGAAACTCCAGTAGTATTTGCTCCTAGAGCATCTTTACCTATAGCTACAATACTTTCTCCAGTTGTATTAGAATCTAAAGCATTTGATCCTACGGCTACGTTGGCCATTCCAGTTGTGTTTAATCTTAAGGCGTGATAACCAATACCTGTATTATTGTCGGCTGTATTTTCCCTGGCAGCTTGATAACCAACTACTGTGTTGTTAGTTCCAGTTGTGTTTACTGCTAAAGAATCATATCCCACTCCTACGTTCTCTGATCCAGTAGTGTTTGCATTTAAGCTAAAAGTACCAACAGCAACATTATTACTTGCTGTCGTATTAGATGTTAATGCACTTTTTCCAATCGCAGTATTTGCACTTCCTGTAGTGTTAGCATCTAAAGCAATAGAACCAACAGCTACGTTGTTAGTACCAGTTGTGTTTGCTGCTAAACATTCATACCCAATACCTACAAGATTTCCTCCAGTTGTGGTTTGATTTAGAGCATGATAACCCATTGCCACATTACTTGATGCAGTAGTTGCATTTTGATTAGCAAATGTACCAACAGCGACGTTATATATACCAGTAGTTAAAGCACCTAAAGCATTTTGACCAATCCCTATGTTTCTGAAACCTGTTGTTAAACTGCCTAAAGCTGTATATCCAACAGCAGTACAGTTAGATGCAGTCGTACAGGCATCCATAGCCAAAGAACCTACGGCAGTATTCAAACTACCTGTTGTGTTTGCATTTAAAACATTATGACCAATAGCAGTATTATCACTAGCTGTGGTATTTTTATCTAGTGCAAAACTACCTACCGCTACGTTTTGTATTCCCGTTGTATTTGTTCTTAAAGCATCCTGGCCTACTCCTGTATTTCTAAAACCTGTTGAATTATTTGTAAGTGATCCAACTCCAACAGCAGTATTAGTATGTCCAGTAGTATTTAGTTCTAATGCTTCATAACCAACAGCAGTGTTGTTTGACCCAGTTGATTGTCCAGAAACACCTTGAAGAGCCTTATATCCTATTGCTGTACTATTAGATCCAGTTATATATAAACCTGAAAGAGCACCTATACAAGTATCATAATTTGCAGTTGTACTTGCACTTAAAGTTGCATAACCAAAAGCAGTGTTAGCTTGTCCTGTAGTATTGGAATCTAGTGCCTCTGTACCAAAAGCAGAGTTGTTGTTTCCAGTTGTGTTTGCTTGTAATGCTAGATAGCCAAAAGCATTTATATTGACTGCACTTGTGTTGTCCCTGGCAGCATCATAACCAACTGCTGTATTAGCATTCGCAGTATTTGCACCTAGAGTATTAAAACCAACCGCTGTGTTCCTAATTCCAGTTGTATTCGCATCTAAAGCCTGATTTCCAACAGCAGTGTTATTATCTCCAGTTGTGTTTGCAGTTAAGGTACCTGTTCCAATTGCTACATTAGCCCCTCCTGTTGTATTATTTTGCAATGAACTAGCACCTACTGAAACATTATTAGCTCCAGTAGTGTTTTGCAAGAGAGCAAAAAACCCTACGCCTGTATTACTGTTAGCAGTTGTGGTACTTGCACACGCTTGACGACCTATACCAACGTTATTAGAACCACTTGTTAATGATGATAAAGCAGCATAACCCACACCAGCATTATCATTTCCAGTTGTAAGAGCATCTAAAGTTTCTGAACCAATAGCTGTGTTTCTTACACCTGAAGTTAACTCAGTTAGAGTTAAAGCTCCAATTGCAGTATTGTATCCTCCAGTAACCGCACCATCTAAAGCACTTAAACCCAGAACAGTATTTCGGATAACAGAGTTTGCCCCTTTACCTATAGTTATGGAATTTGCTTTTATATCACCTGATGAAACTACACCACTTAATGGATTTAATAATTGGGCTTTTGTTTGACTCATCTCTTACGGATATCACTTCTAATCTCTCTATTTTACTTCTATGATTTTTTACACTCCTCTAATTTATTGATTATTCGACTATATAAATGAAGTTTGATACCTCTATGTCTCAAAGCAATAAGCTTTGTAGCTGTCATCTCATCTGAATAGAAGAGTATTGGCTCATCTTCTATGCTAAAGTCACCACTCATAAGACTATTTGTCCATCATTTTTTCCAGAGAATGAACTTGATTAGATCTATAGTAAGCTAGTCTTTCCTGAACTAGGTTGTAATAATTAATAGCACCATCCACCATTTCTTCTGGTGTCATGCTGGCTGCTAGGTTTTCATTGGCAAGCATACCTGCTGTCAGTACAGTTACTCCCCACTCCACCTTACTGCCGAGTAATGCTTCTAGAGGAGTACCATCGTTCGTAAAACTAGCTAATAGCTGGAATAAAGATGCTGGATCTCTACTCTTGTCTGTTGAACCCATGGTAATCCCTTAGAAGTATTAACCCTATTTTACCCTGCTTTTTCTAAATGGTAAGAATAAGCCTTGGCTGCGTTGCTATGATATCTCTTACTTTGTAGCAATTTATGCTTTCTGTTCTTCAGATTGACGTCCTCATCCACTAGATATGGCAACGTATCACCACTATCCTCCTTAAGTGTTTCGATCTCTAGGTCGATGATTTCAATTTGGGATTGAAAGTCATCGATTGCATCTTTATGNCACTTAAGTTTTTCCTTTGCGTCAGNTTGATCCTTCGGTNCNGGCAATCTCTGGTAGAAGGTCNNCTGTATGTAAGGATGNNTCCATGTCCAATCCGACGATTCGTTTCCGTCTAGCATTGTATTCTTGGGTAACTTTAACCCCTGGTGGTAAGGCACCTGAGTTGATGTGTGTTTTACGTAGCTCATCTAGATTAGGAATAAGAGTTGTTTTGGGTTTTGATTTAGTAGTCGTCTGGTCATAGGTTTTACCGGACATTGTACGCAACACAGTTTGTTTCGTAGTGATTACTTCCTGCTGAAAACAGAACTTCTCTTTTTCCTCATCAGACCAAGTATTTAAATCAGAAGATATCTCTACTGTTAAATCATTGTTCTTTACCATTGTAAATTGATAATTTTTACCGGTAAGTTTTGGTGATTTTTCAGAGAAGGGAAGAGTCCTTACTAAATAGCTTAACAGCTTTTTTATGCCCTTAACATTATTTTCAGCTTTCTTCTTTTCGCTGTCGAGCATTTCTTTCTCTATCTTTATCTTATCAAGGATAGTTTCATTGGCTGTTAAGGCGTGATAGATGCTGTCTATCTTCTTGCATTTGTACTTTAAACAGGCTTCATAATCTTCCTGAGTCATCTTTATTAACTCTGAGTCAGATTCTCTGGCCTTGGTTAGAGCNATTGCTTCTCTGTACAAATCAATNGTAGTTAGACCTTCGTANTTTTTGGGTTGAATTGTTGTCATGATTAAGCAGGTTGAATGAAGGATTGAATGTTTGTAATAGCAAAGGTTATTACAGCTACAGCTGCTGCAATAAGAATGTCCTTCATGATAGGAAGAACAGATGTGACGATAGATTCGAACATTTAATTAAAGGTTGAGTTAGATAGTTTGAATATGGGACTTACAGATTTAACGGGCGTATCATCTTGCCCATTAGTTACTGATTAGCTTTCTTTTTCATTTCTCTTTCAATATGATCTGAAAGCACCTTAAGAGCGTACTCATCAATGTGCATTCTTTTCTTTGCAGAAAGAATAGTCATATTCCAGAACTGATCTTCATTAANNTCNATCATGGTTCCTTGGAAGATTTCTCTATCTTGGATAGATTCGATTGGAGTTTCTTTTTGTTTCATTAGAAAAATGGTGCTATTTGAGATAATGAGGAACCTGTGTAGTAGGTGTAGCCGTTGTTCAACATACTAGTGAACAGTGGCCATGCGTCTTCTTCTGTAAAATTCTGGTCTGGTTTGTACCATCTCCAGTCTCTTGCAGGAGCCATGTATCCAGATTTGGTATACAAAAGCTTGAATTGGCCAGGCAGACCTTCCTGTGTTGGAGGCTTGAAACCCCAAGCTACAGCTTGATCTGGCATGTTACCCTTGGCTTCCTCGTGTAGTCTAGTTCGTAATCCAGATATGTGTCTAAATTTACGAATCCAAGATAAATGTTTACAACCAATGCGGTAGTCCTTGATTTCTTCCTTGTATTGTGCAGCAAATCGTAGCTGCTTTTGGAAGGAAGGACAGGAACACCAAGGCTCTGGCTCTTCTTTCTTCTTCTCCTCCACTTCATCTTCATCTACATCCTCCTTAAACGGAGTCAATAGATCTACATCTTCTCTTTTCTTTCCCATACCGTCAGGTGCTACTACATAACCAAGATCACATTCTTCAAAGGGAAGTTTGAAAGGTTTAAGAACCTCTTGCTCATGTAGTTTGCAATTGATCTTAGCTGTTGGCTGTATCAATGCCTGTAGACCATCTATNTAAGGAATCTTATGTATTCCTTTATTAATGCAAAAGTTTTGCAATCCGATTAGATTCTTTCGCTGTGGATATGTATAACTCCATCCTTTCCATAACACGTAGCAGTTGTCTCGCCATGGGGTCAGAGCACCACCAGTGGGAGATAGATATTCAAAGAAGTGAGGAACACGATTAGTGAACTCTGTAAAAGCTTCTTGAACAGGTTTGGCATCCAGTCTGGTGTCACCGTTGATAACGATTTGATCACCATCTTTTTGAATGTCTGTAATCGACATTGCTTCTATATCTGGATATGCCCGAGCGATATTTGACTTGGAATAAATACAAGTCTGAGCTTGGTTCAGCTCCGTTTGAGTTTTAGTTGACATGATTGGGTTGAGTTAGACAAATAGATCGTGATGATCACTGTTTAATTTAGCATTTTGCTTGGATTTTTGGTACATTGTTTTACCTATTCGATAAGCACCGTAACCTAATACTCCCCAAGCAATAGGTGTTCTTACACAAAGTAAGATTGCAGAACTTATTAGACCATAAGTACTTGCTTTATTCGCTGCTGATCGGTGTTGCTTCATAGTAAAAAGGCGACCTTGCTTTCGCAGATCGCCATGTAATTTTTCTGTTTCTATTTTACAAGGAAGCATCTTCGCCAGTAGGTAGAGCAGGAACTGTCTCTCTACTTGCAGGAAGGACTTCGACATCTTCAGCTAGACCATATTGTCCACCTAGTTTGGCAGCGTCAGCTTTGGAGTGCATATTGATATAGTCAACATACATGTCTTGGAACTTCCATGCCTTTTCACGATCCTCATCAGGAACAGTAAGAGCATCTAATGACTCTATTGCTTCTTCCTGAGTTGAGTAGCTAGGCACATCGAATGATTCAATTGCACATACATCTACGTTGTTTCCACCACGCATATCCTCGATAAGAGAAGGGGTGAATACAGTAGTTGAATGAAACTTCTCGTTATAGTTTATTGGTATCTCAGAGTTGAGAGCCTTTGATAAACACTTGTTCATCTCTTTCTCAAACTTCTTTAGATGTTCAGAAAGATCAGACCCATTCAAACCTTTCAGTGTAAGGCAGATAGGAACTTCATGAGCAGGTTTATTATCCTTTGTAAGAATGTTTATCAGATACTTGGTTCTGACTTGATACTTACGTTTATAGAGTTGACCTTTACTTGCAGCTAAATCAGCAGCCACTTTGTCATCTTCGAATTTGGATTTACAAATCTCATCATCGAATGTGCCAATGATCTGCTTCATGTTGCCAGTCTCTTCTATCATCAGAGGAGACTTAAGAAGTATTTGTACTCTTGGAGATACGAAGTTTAGTCCGTATTCAACGCTTGTCTTTGGTGGTCTACCGAAAGTCTGCTTGTAATTCCAAAGAACAGAACCTTCTTCGAAATCAGATTCTTGTGCTGTCCACTTGCATGCTTCTAACTCAGACATGCGAATGAACCAGCCTACTACCTTTGATTTGTTTAGAGGTTGAACTGATACTGGAGCTTGATAGCTTTGAACAAATTCTTTTTGTTTGAACATCGCAAAGGATGAGATGTCTCTGCTCTTTGNAATTTCGGAGCTTTTTTCGGTTTTAGTGCGAGTAATCATCGTGATAGTTTCGGAGATTGAATCATTTTAGTTTAGAAAGGAGGATCTTCACCCTCAGGTGCGGAACTGGGAACATTCGCAGCAGCAGCTGTTGGTTGTTCAGTAGCTTCTCCCCATGGAGAACCGACTTGATCTAAGCCAGGTAGTCCTCCTATTGCAGGACCACTGTCATCCTGCTGATTACCCCAGAGAGTTTCTGGAGCAGTTCCACTTGCAAGATTAGTCTTAGGTTCGATAGCGTCAGGANTAGNCTGAGTCTTTGGACCAAGAGTCATCTGTATTAGNTGAATCTTAGTTTGTGATCTGCCTTGACCTGTNGTTTTATCTTTCCATTCATCAGTCAGTAAACGACCTTGAACTGTAAGACCAACTCCCTTTCTAGTNAANTTCTTCAGAAGTTCTGCAAGCTTGTTGCGATCTTCTGTGGAATTGATGGCATAGAAGTTAAAGATATCTGACTGGTTTCTGCCTGTGCTTACACTCAGACTCTGATTACATATCATCAGACCAGACGGAGTAACTTTATAATCTCTGTCATCATTTTTATTTATGTTCTTTATACAGCGACCACTGAGNATTACTGTATTGAACACAGGAAAGTATTCATGGCTCACCGTTCCAAAGTTACCGCCTTCNAATCGAAACTCTTTAGTCTCNATGTCATAACGGAGTTTAGAACCATGTAGATAGATCTGATGACCAGCTTTGAGATTAGCTAGTTGATCTACCTGCTTTCCATAAACTGTTAGTTGAATTCGTGTGACTGCCTTATTACCTATTGGAGGTAACCCGATCAGACAACGTGCGTTTGATGTGGATTCACTTGTATAGATCTTTTTGGGATCTTCTAGAAGTTGAGCACATAAAAAAGCTAAGTTCATAAAATTTAGTAGCTATGTGTAAGGCAGTTTAACGTCATACCAGGGACGAGTTATTAATGGGTGTCAGCCCAGTTAGAGCCTACCTTTGAGTCTCCTTCAATTTTACATTTAAACCCGAAGAAATGCTGTGCTTCTGGGAAAGCATTTAACGCTTCTTTATTAATTGCTTCAGTATGTTTTGGATTGCAAGCAATTTGTACTTCATCATGAATCATCAGCATCTGGAACCAGTCATGACCATAATCCAAACCTAAGTTGTTCTTGATGTTTCTATTTATATTGATCACTACCTGCTTCATAAGTATTGCTCCAGCTGATTGAAGTAATACATTTAATCCTTTGAAAGCGGATCTGCAATGTAGTGGTCCTTTGTCTAGGCCAATTAGAAAGCCACGGGTTGCGATAGTTTCTTCTACTTGGTCTTTTAGTTTGCGTAGTGCAGGAACTCCTCTCAGAAAACCATCAATCGCATCTCGACCAAGCACCCTCAACTTCTCTTCATTCTTTTCCCTAGGATCTATAATCGTGCCAGCCTTCGCCGCACCACACCCGTAAAGCATGGCATAGAGTAGACGTTTGGCTATATCTCTGGTGGCAACACCAAACTTCTCTTGGTTGTAGGTATGAATGTCTACCTCTGGATTAACAACCAGTGAGGCATACTCACCGTCATCCCANANGGCTAAGTATCCAGCAAGTGTTCTGATCTCCAAGCCTTTTGCATCTATGCCCAACTGATCCCAGTCGTAAGGTGCATGGAATAAAGATCTACATTCTTTTCCNTAGGGAGAATAGGCAGCAACTACCTGTCCNAGATTNGGAGATTTATGTGAGCAACGCCGAGTGATACACCCNTTTGTTATNACGTTGCCATGCATTCTACTTGTATCATTATTGACCATCTTCAACCAAGCATTCTTACCGTCTGCTATCTGACCCAATCTCTTTTTAACTAGCATGTATTCGGCAAGTTGTTTAGCTTCTGGGTAAGGGAGCTGTTCGAGGACATCATCGTCAAGTATTGGATTTCCTTTATCAGTTGTTTTCTTTGGAGTCCATCCGTACTTTTGCCGTAGGCGATCCACAATCTGCTGACGTGATCCTGGATTGAATTCTTCATAGCGAATCTTTTCAAAGGGAACATCTTTTATATAGCCTCTCTTCGTGTTGTTCACCTTGGGGGTGAACCACTCAGAGTATTTTATAGGAGGAAATATTCGTTTTAGTTCTCCTTCCAGTCCTTTTTGCTTTGTTCGGAGTTCATCCACAAGATCAATAGCTCCATCAATGTCGAATGGAATTCCTGCTCTAATCTGTTTGTTAATGTAGTAAGCAAATTCATGTTCAATAGCTAATGGAGGTTGTGGATAATTTTGTTTAATTATATGAAGTAATAATTTCTTTGTTACATTTACGTCTTGAACACAATACTCTAGCATCTCCTCTGTGTAATGTGAGAAGTCTTTGAAATCTATNTTGTGATCAGCTAAACGATANCCCCATGCCTTCAATGAGGCTGATCCTTTTAGTCTTGGAGGAACCTGCTGCATGTAGGAATAATCCATCTCTGCAAGCTTTTCCTTTGGCCATATCAATCTTGTGCATACAAGAGTATCAATGACCTTACATTTCAAATCAATGTCATATAATTTAGCCAGCAAAGGTATGTCATAGAACATAATATTGTGACCAATTAATGCATCTGCTGAGAGTAAATGTTTTAGTGCTTCGTTTATATTTTGTGGACCATATTTGTAGGTCTTATTTAACACTAAATCATGACAAACTATGCAATAAACTTGCGTAGCATCATCATAAAGTCCATCAGATTCTAAGTCGAATATCAACCAAGTTTCATCTTTGGTATTTGGCTGCAGATTGAACTTTAAGGTTTTTACTGGCGAGATAGGAGTCGTTTTCATTAATCCATTTTAAAATTGAACGTGCAAGTGAATTGTTAGGTGGGGAGAAGGCTCTGCCCAGATCTTGTTGATTGTGTATTGGAATTAAGTCAAAACAATTATTCTCTATATTCGTTTTAATACAGTGAACAACGTCATCAATTTCTGTCGAAATTACATATGTCATTTAGTTTAAATAAGCAATAGATAAATAATAAATTAGACTTACAATTTGGCAATAGTTTGTATTACTTTTGTTGAGATTTTAACTCTTTAATAATATTAAAAAGTTGAAACTTATAACANGGATCTTCTGCTAGTTCATCTTTGTTATATTCTTCTTCCAAAGAAAATAAGATAAAGTCGAAACTATCCTGTTTTATTTTGATCCATTTCTCTTTTGGTTCTGGATATTTCTCTTCAGCTAGTGAAGTCAGATCCATCCAGACTAAATCGTCACCCATCGTTTTCTCCTTAGTAGTAATATCTTTTGGATAAGAATAAACAGTTGAAGTCATGAGATCTTTTTTAATTACATGATTTCCTTTGTCGATGATCTTAAATCTCTTTTTACTTTTTGCCATAACCTACAAAGCCTCCTTCTTTTTTACGTTGTGCAATTGCAGCTCCTGCCTCCGAGCCAGCTGGTTGACTGCCATGAACTAGCAGTGCNAAAGGTTTGTCACCGAAACAATGAGAGTCGTCATGATCAATCTCAAGTCCACGGTCAATGGCTTCTTGTTCGGTATACACTACGTAAGCGATACGTTTGTAAACCTCTGGATGTTTGATTAGCATACGGTCTTCATCACCTCCGTAAGATGCAGTGAGGTAAAAGTTATCTGGGATCTCATTGCGTAAGTTGTACCACATGGTCAGAGATTTTGTGTAGGCATAGAACTTCCTAATCTGTGGACGTTCTCTTGCTGCCAGCATCCAAGCTTTCATGTAATGCTCAGTCCAGAAGTCACCACCTTCATGGATGCGTATCATATCTCTGTGAGGTTGGGAATCAATAGAAGCTAGGATAAGATCTTTCATAGCCTGATAATAATTACCTGGACTATCTGGATGCTGATCTACATAGATGTTTCTGGCTGCCTTGAGCTGATCAAAGTTATGCCATCTNGCATNACGAACANNAGGGANNCATAGCNTCTGCCATAGCAGCNAAGCAACGGTATTCCAATGACTCGCTGCAGCCATGAGGATTGTCTCTGAGTTTACCGGTAGTTCGGTCAGCAAAGGTGTGACACTTGCCAGCATGTGGACAGGTGTAACCTGCTGGAATGGAGAAGATAAGTCGATTACTTAGCTTGCCATTGCTTTTAGAAAATTTGAGTAAAGGAATCATTTGATTGAATTGAATTAACCCCACTGATCTGCCATTGCATCAGCGATTCCCTGAAAGGTACGGGAGCGTATCTTCCAACGATCTTCTGATGGTGGTAACCAGTGAAGGCGTTGTCTTTGTTTGTCAGGTAGACCGGAGACATCTATGTATTTAGTGCCTACTAGTTTTGGTAAACCTTTTAACCAGAAACCTGTTTTCTTTTGTTCGGCATGACCAAACTCATATGGTTGTACATATTGTGTAGCCTTGCCTAGCTTTGATCTGGAAGACAAAGCACCCACAGGATTCTCGATACAAATCCTTGGACACTTTGAATCCCATATAGTCTCAACGAACTTAATAGCTGCGGGCTGTCTACCGTCTGCTACCTTCTCTGCCCATCGAGCTGCACCACTTACAGATAAATGAGTACAGGGTGGATGAGCTATGATCAGATCCCAGCCATCATTTAGAATAGGAATTACATCTCCTTCTATATGTTTTTTACTGGGTTGTTCAGTTGGAAGAAGGTCGCATGACCAGGCATCATGACCTCTGGCTTTGAAAGCGTTACGGACAATGCCTGAGTATTCACAGGCAACTAGAACTTTCATTCGTTTAGAGAATAGATATCTAAATAATAGTTTCATTAATGAACTTCTAGTAAAATTAATAATGTACGAAGGTAAGGTTGATAATGAAGTTGAAACTACCTGTCAAGGAGCATTTTAAGTCTGCCTTGAAATTAAATCGTTGGCCAGTCAATTGGTTCAATGAAAAGAAGGATAAAGAAGATGAACGCAAGAAACGCATCCAAAGACTTTATCCTTCTGTAAATAAAATGTAACAAGTGTTACAGTATGAACTACAGATTTCTTTGAAACCTAGTAATATGATTTAGTAACAATAGATACTAAATTCATGACTGAACTTGTTTATCGTGGCGTTCCCTACAAAGTAGGCAAAGAGTCCACAAATAAAGGTAACAAAACAACATTGTGTTATCGTTTTAACTCATACGTTGTCAAAGCCTAGATAGAGAAGGCTAAGCTGCTGCTGGCTTAGCATCTACTATCTCACCGCCATTGGCTTCCTCCATTCTGTTCATCATGTTCTGTGCGATTTCGGCACGACGTGATGTCTCTTCAAAGAAGGTTTGAGCCTTGTCAGCACCACATATATGTTCGGTGCCGTTGGCTGTTACATACTTCCAAGTACCATCTGGTTGTATGGAGCCACATTCGAGAGCAAGTTTCTCGCTGTTGCGTACATAACGTAGGCTTACATTATGACGATCGGTAAGACCCAAGTCGTCAACAAAAGTGACACCAACATTGTAATTGCGGTCTTCACCAAGAAACGCATGGGGTTGTGGAATAAAGGGTTTGATTGCTGATAAGAATTGCATAGCATTTGATTTAATTTTTAATGTGCACAAACTGGGGATAGACTTACATCTGACGAAAGCCCAGACGAATCATATACTCTAATTTTTATATCTCTTAAACTTACAAACGAAGCCAGCCTACCAAAGGTGTAAATAGGATTATGCCCATCCATATTTTTTACGGAACTCTGCATCTCTACGTTCTTC
>FUFK010038684.1_pt1 | contig 16860 bp, 30 predicted proteins | sample 1021851 | NCBI WGS metagenome assembly FUFK01 (sample SAMEA51879418, study PRJEB19060) | metagenome | reverse complement strand
GGCCTGGTTGCGCACAGTCCGTGCCTTGATCAGTTGAAGGGTGTTCATCTCTCTCTTGCGCGGTGCCCACACCCCCGTTGCCTGGCGTGGAACTGACTGCGGCCTGTGATTGAGGCTCAACGTGACTTCACCATAGCCTCAAACTGTATCAACAGCTACTGTTTTGCTGCCTTGCTTGGGGCGTGTTGTCAGCATTGGCGTGAGTGAAGGTGGCGCATGTCTGGGGCAGTACCTCTGGTGTGCATCTGCGGCCCGTCCGCGGCCGGCAAAACAACCTTCGCGGCCCATCTGGCTGAGCAGCTGCGTGCCAGGGGGCACCAGCCACTGCTGATCTCCTGCGACGACTACTACCGCAGTGGTTGGTCGCCCAACTCGCGCTACGGCTTCGACACGGTGGATGCCATTGATGCGGATCAGTTGAGGTTGCAGCTCAGCGCTGTTCGCTACCGGCAGCTCGATTCCCTGCGCAGCTACGACATGCGCAGCCGCAAGGTCAGCTCCAGGTTGTTGCAGCAGCCCTATGACCTGGTTCTGGTGGAAGGCTCCTACGGGCCACAGCATCTGTTGGAGGCTGTGCCCATCTCGCTGGTTGTGTACGTCGAAACCCCACTGCTTCAGAGGTTGATCAAGCGCCTCTGGCGTGATGTTCGCGACAGGCAGAGGCCGGCTTCCTATGTGATTCGTCAGATGCTGCGCGAAATGCTCCCGGGTGAGCGTCGCTTCATTCACCCTTTGAAGCGTCGCGCAGATCTTGTTGTTCGGGGCTACAACTTCGATCTGGAGCCGATTCTCAGCAGAATTGGATAGCTGCTTAAGCCTTGATAAGTCTCAGTGGCTTGTTTCTGCGTAGGCCTGTGTGTATCGAGGCTGATTCGATCAGCGGGTCTGCTTTTTNGGGCGAGACAGCAGNCGCGAGATTTTCGCCATCCATCGACCCGGNGCAGCNTGTTGNGTNGAAANAACCGCTGNTCTTTGCNTGGCTGACGCAGGGTTNGGGCCTGAAGGTTCTGATANCGCCCAGCGGAAATCCATCAAGGATCGGGGCTTGCCGGCCGGGGACTGAGCCAGCACCTGCTGGCGAAGCTGACGTTGAGTGCTCAACAGCCTTCAAAGGCACCTTCTTGCACCATGGCTCAAGCAGGTCCTGTTCCGCCAGCAGGGGCCTCTCGTTCATCAGAGGCCTCCGGCAGTGCCCCGCCCAGGGGCGACAGGTTCAGACCTTGTTTCCTTCGTCGTCCCAGTACTCGATTCTGTTCACTTCAAGATCGTCTTGTTTGAGTTTGGCGGCGATCTCCTTGGCCCTCGCCCTCAGATACAGCTCATCGGTCACCAGGCTTTGGTAAACGATCTCCTCCAGGGTTTCTGCGGGAGCTTCTGAGACGATCTGCTTCACGTCGTCCTTGCTCAGCTTCACGTCAGTTCGAATGCTGACGGTCTGCTCGAAGTTGAACTCGATTTCGTTGATGACCGATTCCATGGGCTCCCTGGCAGACAAAAAGAAACCCCCGCCAAAGGCAGGGGTTCCAAAACGGCTCGCAGGAGTGTGTCCTTGTTTCCACCCTGTGAGGCGTTTTTCCTCACAAAACCAACATGCCAATCCGATGCGTCCGCTGGGATTGCTGATGGACAGCCTTGCGGTTGGCCCCAGCGACCTGTCTCAAAGTTCAACCGCGTCGCCCCAGGCCGGAGATGCAAGGCGCTTCCAGCCCTGGGTCTGCAAGGACGCCCAGAGTTGTTCTGCTTCGGCCTTTCGCAGGTGTCGGCGTTCCTTCAGCAGGGGAGGGCCTTCAGGCAGGCGCCGGCCTCTGTCGATGAAGACCTTCGGCTCATGGATCCATCCCTTCTGATCGCGATGGAATCGCCAGATCCAGCGGTCGTCGCTGTCAATCAGCCAGCCCTCTCCCATGACCATGCTGCAAGTACATCAGTACTAGCAATGGTGGGTTTGGCTGGTCAAGTGGTCTCGTGGTTCAGGTCCAGGCCAAAAAAAAGGAGCAGGCCCCTCAGCCCACCCCCTCCGTGACGCATGGAAAGCACCACTGCTTTCGGGATGCACTGTCCAAGACGATGGCGCTTTGGTGGGTATCGATCCGCACGCTTTTAGGCATTACTGCTTAGTAAGAACTGTTCTCATTCGCGGGATGATTCCGGAGGCGCGAGCATCACTGCCAACGCTTCGGGGAGTTGAACGAGCGCAGGTTCCCTCGCCTGCGCCTCCCCCAAACATTCATGGGAGCAGGGTGCAGATCGAGCTGGTTTGGCGCCGATGGGCTGATCCAGCTACCAACCCTTCAGGATCTTCCGCGTCATGGCCTCTTTCAACATCAGCATCGAGGGTGGTGCCAGCTTTTCGTGCCCTGATGACACCTACATCCTCGATGCAGCCGAGGAGGCCGGAGTTGATCTGCCCTATTCCTGTCGGGCCGGCGCCTGTTCCACCTGCGCCGGCCGTTTGGTGAGTGGTTCGGTGGATCAGACCGATCAGAGCTTTCTCGATGATGATCAGATCGGCCAGGGGTTTGCCCTCCTTTGTGTGAGCTACCCCACCGCTGATTGCGTGATCAAGGCCAACGCTGAAGAGCTGCTGTCTTGATCAGGGCTTGCGGGTGATCACAGGGCGGCGCCGTTTCGGATAGAGCTCACGACACATGGGGCAGACGGTTCCGTCGCAGCCCCGTGCTGTGCAGAACTCACGGCCCCAGAAGATGATCTGCAGGTGCAGTCGGTTCCAGTGCTCCTTGGGGAACAGGCGCTTGAGGTCCTGTTCCGTGCGCGCCACACTGCTGCCGTCGCTCAATCCCCAGCGTTGGGCCAGCCGGTGGATGTGGGTGTCGACGGGGAAGGCGGGCACGCCGAAGGCCTGGGCCATCACCACGCTCGCTGTCTTGTGCCCCACGCCGGGTAATGCTTCGAGCTCTTCAAAGCTCTGGGGAACATCGCCGTCGTAGGCCGTCACCAGAATCTGGGCAAGGCGGCGCACGTTTCTGGCCTTGGTTTTGGCCAGCCCGAGCTGCCGGATGAACGCCAGGATCTGCTCCTCCTCGAGTGCCGCCATGGCGGCGGGTGTTGGCCCAGCGGCAAACAGCGCCGGCGTCACCTCATTCACCTTCTTGTCGGTGCATTGAGCACTCAACAGAACAGCGATCAGCAGGGTGAACGGGTCACTGTGATCCAGGGGGACCGGTGTTTCCGGGTACTGCTCGTGGAGGCGCTGCAGGATCACCTCCACCCGCTCAGACCTGCGCACGGTTTTTCAGTGGGTGGAGTGATCCTGGCGCCTCAGTGATTGCATCGCTTCGTTGCAGCCTTTCCCTGCCGTTGCCGAGATTGTTTTAGGACCAACTGATGCGATCCTCGATCAGGCCGCGTCGGCACGCATTGCCCCTGTTNAACTGGAACCGTTCGGCAGNAGTGCTGCTGGTTGTGGTGGCCGTGATGCTGGCCTCCTGCCGCAGCCGAGATCAGGACGTCAGCGCGGATTCACGCCCCCAGGTGCTCACCACCTTCACGGTTTTGGCCGATCTGGCCCGCAACGTGGCGGGTGATCGGTTGCAGGTGGCTTCGATCGTCAAGCCCGGTGCCGAGATCCACGGGTACCAACCCACCCCCAGTGACATCGAGCGCGCCAGCAAGGCGGATCTGATTGTTGAGAACGGGTTGGGGCTGGAGTTGTGGGCCCAGCGTTTCACGGCTGCAGCGGGNGATGTGCCCACCATCACCCTTTCGGAGGGGATGGAGCCTCTGCTGATCACNGAGGACGCCTATTCCGGCAAGCCCAATCCCCATGCCTGGATGTCCCCCCAGCGCACGATGGGCTACGTGGACCATCTGGAGCGGGCCTTCAGCCAACTCGATCCAGCCGGGGCCGAGGACTTTGCCGCTAACGCGTCGGCCTACAAAGCCAAGCTCCAGGCCCTCGATCAGGAGCTGCGCAAGTCGATTGCCGCGCTGCCGGCCCAGCAACGGCTGCTGGTGAGTTGCGAGGGAGCCTTCACNTATCTGGCAGCGGATTACGGACTCGAGGAGGCCTATCTCTGGCCGGTGAATGCCGAAAGCGAGATCACACCCAAACGCATGGCACGGTTGATCGACACGGTGCGAGAGCGCGAGGTGCCAGCCATTTTTTGTGAAAGCACCGTGAGCGATAAAGCCCAACGGGAGGTGGCAGCGGCGGCAGGGGCGCGATTCGGTGGAACCTTTTACGTGGATTCCCTCTCGCCTCCGGACGGGCCTGCCCCCACCCTGTTGGAACTGCAGCGGCACAATGTGGGTCTGATCCGCAAGGGCCTGGACCTGTCCGAGAGCAACCGCTGATGCGCATTCAGGCCGACCAGCTCTGTGTGGACTACAACGGCACCGTTGCCCTGTACGACGCCAGCCTGCACCTGCCAGCCGGTTGCATCTGCGGTTTGGTGGGCATGAACGGTGCCGGTAAATCGACGTTCTTCAAGGCTCTCACTGGGTTTGTTCGCCCTTCGCGCGGCAGAATCCGGATCAACGGCAGCAGCGTTGCCGAAGCGCAGCGTCATCAAGCGGTGGCCTATGTGCCCCAGAGCGAAGGGGTGGATGCCCAGTTCCCCGTGTCGGTGTGGGATGTGGTGATGATGGGCCGCTACGGCGCGATGAATGCGTTGCGGATTCCCCGCAGCTCCGATCGTGTGGCTGTGCGGGACGCCTTGACGCGGGTTGATCTGCTGGAGCTGGCCGATCGTCCCCTTGGCACCCTCTCCGGTGGTCAGCGCAAGCGCACGTTCCTGGCCCGAGCCATCGCCCAGCGCGCCGATGTGCTGCTGCTGGATGAGCCCTTCAATGGGGTTGATGTGCGCACAGAGCAGCTGATGGCTCAGCTGTTTCTTCAGTTCCGCGACGAGGGCCGCACGATCCTGATCTCCACCCACGACCTGGGCCACGTTCGTGATTTTTGCGATCTGGTGGTTNTGATCAACAAGACCGTGCTCGCCTACGGGGAAACCTCGGAAGTGTTCACCCCTGAAAATCTCGCCATGACCTTCGGAGGCGTGCCGCCCGATCTGCTGACGGGCAACAGCTCCCCNGAGNAGACGTTCTAATCAGAGCTCTCCTGTTNCAGTTGCCGTTTCCCGAGAGGCGTCGGGCATCAGGGCAACGAGAGCCTGCTCCAGGTCTTGCATGAACAGCTGCATCGCCTCGCGACGGTTGCTGCGGTACTGACTCAGGCGAGGCCGCACAGGCAAGGCCCGTCCAAGACGCAGTTCCACCCGTTGTGGGCCGAGGCTGGGCTGACCCTTCCAGGGCTTGTCTTCGATCCAGCCGATCGCTTCTTCCACCAGCAGCAACATCTCGGCAAAGCGGTCGAAGTCGGCTCGATCGCTGATGTAGTGACCACTCACGCTGGTGAAATGCTCCACCAGTCGCATGCGGGTGAGTTGGAGGTCGGCTTCCCGTGCCTCCCAGTCCGCCAGGCTCCGCTCCAGTGGCGGAAGCTGATCAACACCCTCCCGGTAGATCCGATCCCAGGCGGCCTGCTCGATCCGGCGGCAGCGCTCCTGAAGATTGCCGACGGCACGCAGGCCGAAATGGGTCTCGGCTTTGGCCAGGCCATGCCGGCGGTAGGCATCAATCCGTTCGCTGAAGGTCTGAGCTGGATCGGGCTTCAGCCGTTCGAGCTGCTCAAGGGCTTTGAGCAGATTCATGCCGATCTGGATCAGCCGGTCGCGGCTGGTGGTCTCGGGATTGTCCGGGCCGGCGTCGGNGNAGNNGATGCCGAGATGGCGTTCGAGGCAAGCCAACCGCGCTTCGAGGGCGATCCAGTTGGGGTGCCTCCAGCTGTAGTGAATGCCGATGGGCAACACCACCAGTGGCCGCTNGTCGTTGGCTTTCTCCAGATCCTCAGCGGCCCAGAACGCCAGCTGGGCCACCCCCGGCTCCAAGGGCGCCATCTCGCCGGAGAGGTTGTTGGTGGCTCCTTCCGGTGCCACCACCAGCGGGTAGCGCCCCTGGGCCAGAGCCCCGCGGGCCTGGGCCAGCGCTGGGCGATCCAAGCGGCCGCGGTGGATGGCGATGCCGCCACTGCGTTGCAACAGCCAGCCGATCACCGGGCCAGCCCAGATCGGAATGCCGCGGTCGTAGAGAAACCGCAGCTGGATGGGTCGTGGCAGCTGCAGCTTGAGTCGCCGTGCGGCCCGGGGAATGCCGTTCCAGAACAGATCCGCCATCACCACCGGATCACGGGTGCTGGGGTGCCGAAAGGCGATCAGCAGATTGCAGCCCCCCGACTGCTGGGCTGCAAAGGCCTTGGCCAGGGCTTCTGCNGCATCACGATGGCTCAGCTCAAGGCCCTGACTGCGGAAGAGCAGCGGAAGCAGGCGGCTGACCACGGCCTGAACCATCCGGCTGGGACGGGTGGGCAGCCGGCGCAGTGCGGGACGAGCGTTCTGGGTGGAGGCGCGGGGCATCGAACCGACTGCAGCGCGCCCATACTGATCCGATGGAGCTTTTGCTGGAACCCCTCAGTCACGCCTTCATGGTGAAGGCGTTGATGATCAGTGCCCTGGTTGGGGGTGTTTGCGGGCTGTTGTCCTGCTTCATGACCCTGAAGGGATGGGCGTTGATGGGTGATGCCGTCTCCCATGCGGTCCTCCCTGGCGTGGTGGTTGCCTATGCCCTGGGCCTTCCCTTCTCCCTGGGGGCGTTCGTCTTCGGTGTGGGCTCCGTTGCCGCCATCGGCTTTGTGAAGCAGAAGTCGAGGGTGAAGGAAGACACCGTCATCGGGCTTGTCTTCACCGGTTTCTTCGCTCTGGGGCTCGTGCTCGTCTCCAAGACGCGCAGCAACATCGATCTCACCCACATCCTCTTCGGCAATGTGCTGGGGATCTCAGCGGGGGATGTGCAGCAGACCCTGGTGATTTCGGTGCTGGTGCTGGTGCTGCTGCTGCTGTTCCGGCGGGACCTGATGCTCTTCTGCTTCGATCCCACCCACGCCCGATCGATCGGGATCAACACCGGACTCCTGCACTACATGCTGTTGGGACTCCTCTCCCTGGCCGCCGTTGCCGGTCTGCAGACCGTGGGAATCATCCTGGTGGTGTCGATGCTCGTCACCCCCGGTGCCACGGCCTATCTGCTCACCGATCGGTTCGACCGGATGACGCTGCTGGCCGTCACCAGCAGCGTGCTCTCCAGTGTGCTGGGGGTGTTCATCAGCTACTGGACCGACAGCTCCACCGCCGGTTGCATCGTGCTGGCGCAAACCGCGCAATTNGTGCTCGCCTTCCTTCTTGCACCTGGGCAGGGGGTGCTGCGGCGTCTCTGACCAGTTGATGAGTGGATCAGTGGATCAGCGCTCGTCGTCGTCCCAGTCGTAGGTGTCGTTGAAGCGCTGAACGCCTGCTTCTCGAAAGTGAAAGTCCTTGGCGGAACGACCCTGATCAGATGCCGTTTGCTTGGAACCGTCCTGGTCCCACGGCTCGCGGTAATCAAGATCGTCCCGCATGTTCTGGAACGGCTCAGGAGGCTTCGCTGTCATCCCACTTGGCTTTGCCATCCAGCAGTTCGATCAGCTCCTGGAGCTTGCCCATGGTGACGCGCACATCGGCACCNTCGGGCAGAACACCATCGGCCACCACGTTGTAGTGGTCACGGCACTGGTTGCGCAGCTCCTGCAGGCGCTTCTTGGTGATGGTCTTTTTCTGTTCTGCCGTTGCCATGGCGATTGCGTGGTCTGGCCCTCATCCCTAGCAGAGCAGGGTGCTGCCTACCGATCTACCCCGGAAGAACCTGGCGAAAGCCATGGGCTTCCACCACGTTGAGCGGGGTGTTGAACAGTTCACTCAGTTCGGCGGGCCGCAGCATCTCCCGTGGGCTTCCATCCCCAACAAGACGTCCCTCTGCCAGAAACAGCACCCGTTCCATCTCCGGAACGATCGTGTCCACCCGATGGGTGACCTGCACCACGGTGGTTCCCGCCTGGATCAAGCGCCGCAGGATCGCCAGCAACTGATGGCAGGCCTGGAGGTCGAGGGCACGGCTCGGCTCATCCAGCACCAGCACCTCCGGTTGGTGAACCAGGGCGCGAGCGATCAACAGGCGGCGCCGCTGTCCGTCCGACAGCTCTCCGCAGCAGCGTTCACGGATGCCGTGGAGGTGCAGTTGATCGAGCAGATCCCGCGCCTGCTCCCATTGCCGCGCAGTGGGCTTCTGATCCCGGCCCAGCCGGGTGGCCCCAAAAAAATTGCTCACCACCGCCTCTTCAACAGCTGTTTTGGGNTGAAGCCGCTGTTCCATGTCGCTCGACACAACCCCCAGGCGGCTGCGCAGCGCCCAGAGGTTCACCGTCTCGCTGCCAAACAACCGCAAATGAGCGTCGGGGCGAACGATGGGATACAGGCTGCGGTCGATCAGTTTCACCAGGCTGCTTTTGCCTGCGCCATTGGGCCCCAACACCGTTGTGGACTGCCGCAGTTTCAATTGCAGGTTGAGNTNGTGCAGCACCGGNCGATCGCCCAGCCATGCCTCCACATTGCGGAGATCCAGCCAGGTTTCAGTGGTCATGGCCCTCCTTCAGCAACCGATCGATCACGATCGACAGGCGCGGAGCGACAGGCCGGAGCTCCTGCTGCCGCTCACTCCAGATGGCGTCACGCACCAGATCACTGAGGGGCACCAACTTCATCTCCTGGCCCTCCTTCAACTGCAGTTGGCTCACGGGCACGCTGAGCGTTCCGCGGAACACGTGGGCCACCCGGTTGCCGCTGTCATCGCTGAACCATGGTTCGAGCGGCACGCTGGGTGACCAAGCGATCTCCTCCTGCAATTCGCGGTGCACGGCTTCGCTGGCTGTTTCTCCCGGATCGAGATGGCCGCCAAACAACCCCCAGTGGCCNGGATAAATGATCGAGTCGATGTCGTCGCGCAGTTGGAGCAGCCATCGGCCTTCCCGCTCGAGCATGGCCAGGGCGACGGCGGGCTTCATGACGCCTCCGGTGTCTTGCGGGACCACTGGGCCAGTCCACCGCCCCGCCCCCGCGCTGTGAGTGTTCCCTGCTGCTCGTTCAGTTCAATCAGGGCAAAGAAGGGCAAGCGTTGGGGTTCCGGTGACGGCAGGCTTCGCTGCAGCAGCACCTGATCGGACCAGCTCAGCTCCAACGACGTGAAGCTGAACATCAGCAGTGGTCTGGAACCCTTCAGCTGGGCCTGGCCGCTGAACCGCAACCGGAAACCGGCCAGGCAGACCTGATTCACGATGCTCAGGCCCTGGTCGCCGTGGCTCAAGGTCAGGCTGGCCTGCAGCCAACGCAGCAGCGTTGCGGTGCCGGGCGCCGGTGCATCCCCGCTGCGCGTCCAGGTCTGCTGCAACATCCAGCAGCCCGGCAGCTGCTCGATCTGAATGCCGCTGCCCTCACGGCGGCTCTNGNCTTCCNTNGCCAGAAGAGCTGCGGCAGGNGAACCAGGCANGGCTGAGATCATGGGGCTCTGCAACATCCCCATCTTTTCGGAGTCGGCCCATGNAGCGCGACAAGCGCCGGACACCTCCCNTAACGGACCTGCTTCTACGGGGACTGCGCATCGGGGCCAGCACCNTNGCCCTNGTGGAACTGCTGCGCAGTGATTGGATCGGAGGGGGGCTCGCCAGCNTGGCCTGGCTGGTNTTCGTTCAGGTGGAGCGTCGCCGGGCGCCGCTCAAGCCTCCGTCCTGAGGATCGAATCGATGCAGTTCGGGTGCTGTCGGATATAGGCGTTGAACTCCATGGCCAGCAGACGNGCCTCAAAGGCATCGGTGGCGTAGAAGCAGGATTCCAGCTTTTCTCCGTTGGATGTCTTGTGTCGGACGGTGTAGGCAGCCCGTCCCTGAGCAATGCTGGCCATGGACTGATGAAGCAGTGGTTTCAAGCTGGCACTCCTGCCCTGAGGAATTCCATAACCATTCATTCATGTTTGCGTTTCAACGCTTCGTAAAGCTGTTTGAAGCGACCGACAGTCCGTCTCACCTCTCTGCCCGCATCCCGCTGCCCATGGCCTCCCCTGCTCTGGCCTTCAACGTTGCTCTCGCGTCATTCCTGTCCCTNATCGCNGGGCCTGTTCAGGCGGAATGGCAGCCGATGCAGGAGCCGGCGGTTTGGCAATCCCGTCGCGGCGATCTGCTNCCNGGCGACGGCTGGATCTTCATGGAAGCCCTCGACACCCCCGCGATCAAGGCGGCTGAATACATCCGGGCCCCCNAGAGCGTGGACGGTTCCGTTGAGGTGGAAGCAGGCCTGCTGATTCAGCGCGCTGGCCAGGACCGGTGGACCCAACGGGTTCTGCCGATGCGTGCCAACTGNGCCAAAGGTCAGCTGGAGCAACGCCAGGCCGATGGTGCCTGGACCGTCTACCCCGGTCGCGATGGAACCGTGGTTAAGGTCCGCTGGATCTGCGCATTGCGATGAGTCGGCCTGCTTTTCGTTACGAGGAACCGGAACGCTTCGGCGAGTCGCTCACCACAGCACGCCCCTGGAACCGGTCTGCCCTGACCGATGTGGAGCGGCTCAATGGCCGGGTGGCCATGCTCGGTTTCTTGGCTGCCGTGGTGCTTGAAAAGGCCACGGGCTTGGGAATCGCGGGTCAGCTTGGTGCAGCTCTGCGCTGGTACCTGCAGCTGGGTTGATTGATGACGGTTGTTCCTGTTCTGAAGGACTCCCAACGCTTCAAGTTGGATGCCACCGACGACGCGATCTTCTACAGCGAGCCGCGTTTCGTTCACCATCTGGATGCGGGTTTTCGTGCTCGGCTGACCGCCCTCTACCGCGAGCGCATTCCTCCCTGTGCCCAGGTGCTGGATCTGATGAGCAGTTGGGTGAGTCACCTGCCGGAGGACGTCAGTTACGACAACGTCATCGGCCATGGCCTCAATGCTGAGGAGCTGAGTGCCAACCCCCGATTGGATCGGCACTGGGTTCAGAACCTCAACCGCGACCAAACCCTCCCGGTTGAGGATGCATCGATCGATGCCACCTTGATCGTTGCCGGTTGGCAATACCTGCAACAGCCCGAGCCGATCGCCGCTGAGCTGTGGCGGATCACCCGCCCCCGGGGCCAGGTGATCGTGGCGTTTTCCAATCGAATGTTCTTCACCAAGGCTCCCCAGGTCTGGACCGACGGTGATGACGGTGATCACCTGCGTTACGTCGCTGAGGTATTGATGGCCCAGGGCTGGCCCCAGCCGGAGATCGTTGCCGAAGACACCCGCGCCGAGGGTGTGATGGGCTTGTTCGGTGGCAAGGGAGATCCTTTCTTCGCCGTTGTGGCCGAGAAACCTCTCTACTGATTCCTCGACTTTCCTTTGCCTTGCAGGGATGGACGTTGTTCTGAATTGCGGCAGCGTGAGGCGAGAACCAGGATCTCCATGAGCTTCACCCTTCCGGGTCTTCTCCCCTGGCGCTTCAGGATCGTGTTGATCGGTCAGCAGGTGGTTCTGGAGGCTTCGTCTGAGGATCAGCAGCTGAGCACGGTTCTTGAACCTGGTGGAAGCCGCATTCGGCGTGGCTACGACCTGATCAAGGCTCCGCAATGTGCGTTGATCCGGTGAGCAGCACGTCTCGCCTCACCCAGCCCGTCGTCATCTTCGGTGGCTTTCTGAGTACCGAGGCTCATCAGTCACAGCAAGCCCTTTGGTCTTGATCCTGCAGTGGTGGGCCTTGTTTGGGCCTAGTCCCTCAGTGCTGTTGCGCTTCAGGAATCTGCGGTTATGTTCGGTTCAGGGACCCCCACGGGGGACCTCTGACCGGATGCAGCTGCACAGCGGGAGCAGGTGATAGAGCGGGCCCGGGAGGCCACGCGAGCTCGTGAGAAAGCGATCTTTCAACAGCAGGCTCAGAAATCGGCTGAATTCCGGAGCATGGGAATTCTGGGCCGGATGGCCGCTTCACCTCTCAGCGCCAACGCGATCGCTCAAGCCCGTGCCCAATGGGGCATCACAGGCGAATGATGGCGTTGGCTCGTCATACGGGCAGACCCACTCGGGAGGAATCCGGTGAGATTCCCCCCAAGGTGCGGGCTGCCCTAACCCTCAGGGCCGCAGGTCACAGCTGGAAGCAGTGCTCCGACATGACCGGGGCCAGCTACCGGAACCTCCTGAAGTGGAAGGATCTGCCGATAGCTGAGGCCTACGTCGAGGAGAAGGTGAAGGAGGCCCTGGCGGGCACCTACAACAAGCTCATTAGCGCCGGCCCAGCTGTTGCCGATCGGCTGCTGTCAATCGCGTTGAATCCAGAGACGAAGTCCTATGCCGCGGTGAGCGCCTGTGAGGCGGTGATCCGCAGCATCGAGCGAGGGGTGCTGGACCGCGAGATGCGGGAACACATCACCAAGCNGCGAGAGCAGATGGCCCAGCTGGAGCATGGACGACCGATCGATGTTTGAGCCTCGACTGCTGACCGAGGAGGAAGCGCAATGGCGTGCCTCCTGCGGTTGGCATGTCGATGAATCAGCCGTCGTCGTTGCCCTTATTTTCCGGCAGCTCGGTGGATGCAGGTGTCTTGGCCTTACTGCTGAAGATCACCTTTGCGATGACAAAGGCAATCGCAATGGCGCCCAGCAGAAAGCCAAGAAGCTCCATTGCTGATCAGGCTTTGATTTCAGTCTTCTGAGGAGCCTCGGTCTCACCGTTGTGGTGAGCGTTGGCGCCGCCAACAAAAACCAGCACAGCCATGATCGCGGCGATCGCAACAGCTGCACGGACGCGCAGGACGCCATACGAAGCAGTGAAGTCAGCCGTGTTCAAGTGTTTCATGCAGGTGAAACTAACGGCGTTCTCAGAATTTGAGCGCGTCAATTGATACGAGGTCCAGACCCTCGGAAAGATGTGAGTCAGGCAGCACTGCCTCCCATGAGCTCTGAGACGTTAGGCATTGGGTCTGGCTTCCCATCGGCAATGGCACGAGCGCGAAGGTAGAACCAGCTCTCGGTGTTGCCCTTGGCTTCCATGCTCTCGGCGATGGCTTTCCAGTTGTTGACTTCGGCTTGATCCATGGGGAGCAAATAAAAAAATCTCCGGAACCCCTCAGATCCGGAGACCGTCCAACTGTCTGGTCGCAGCTCTGCGTTCAGACACCCAGACCCTAAAAATCCTGCTTTGGGGACGGAGGTACGGATGACCGTTAAACCCTCGGCACGATGTGAGTAACCATGTCGGCGTTGACCCAGTTGATGACACCGGCATTGACATCAGTCAACTGAAACAAATGGAGGGCGGAGCCCCCTACGAGATCGACTTTTAGTCCCTACGAGTTACCTGCCTCTAGGACAATCACTTGATCCATTCTCTTTTCCTCGGCAGTGAGGAAATCGGCCCACATCCCTATAAGGAAACTCAGAGTCGCTAAAGCCTGAACCTGCTCCTTCGAGCCAGGACGGGTGTATTTGAAGTCCATGAACATACGGTCAGCGGCTGATTGCTGTTCCTGGCATCGAGCATCAATGGACATTGTCACGCCCCGATTTTGATCACAATAACTATATTTCGTTACATTACGTAATGAGTGTGCTTTTGGGCCCTTATGTCCATCTCCAGTCAAGACCTGATCGTCTTCTTCGCCAGCTTCGGCGTGGCTCTCGTCGCTTTGAACCTCTACAAGCTGTCTCAGCCTGCAAAGGGCTGAGGCCTCAGGCCCGTGGGTAGAGGTGAGTCGCCAGGTCGGCTTTGACCCAATCGCTCATAAAAAAAGAGGCAGGCCCCTCAGCCCACCCCAAACGACGCATTAGAGGCACCACTGCCTCATCACCCATTTTGGCTCTCGCGCGACTTGCCTGTGTAGCCCTGCGAACCGATCGAGGAACCAATTAGGCATTAATTCCCAGTGAGAACCGTCATTCAGTCGTTTTAGAAATGAATCGCGCGTCTGCACCACTGCAGCGCCTTGGGAGATGAAGACAAGCGGGTTCCCTCGCCCGCGTCTCCCTGACTCAGCAGCGCGGAACGATGTGCGTAACCAGGTCAGCGTTGATCCAGTTGATGACGCCGGTATCGACATCAGCCACTTGGAACAACGTTGGAACCTTTGGGTTTCTGGCACCGCCATCCACCCAGATCACATCTGCCATNCGCCAAGCACCATCCGAGTCGGTGATGACCACCGTCGTCGCCTGGTTTGACGTGCAAAAAAATGGGATCCGACTTGGGCGCTGCAACGGCGCTTGCATGGTCAACCGACATACTCCTGTACTAATACAGCTGTATTAGTACAGGAGTATGTCGCAGGTCCAGGAATGGATCCTTAAGCGTTCGATTTTCGAGGTGCTGCGGAGCTACATGGTGAGCTTCGCCATGGCGGCTCTGAGGTCTGTCTTCTTCATCCAGCGCTGATATCGCCGCTCGTGCTCCTGGAGGGTGTGGCCCATGCTCGCGGCACAGAGGCTCTGATTGACGTTGGTCTCGATTGACCGCACGGCCCAGCGGTGCCGCAAGTCGTAGATATCCAATCGATAGTCGGCTCCGAAGATTTCGGCGATGGTCTCCTTGTAGATCTGCGCCTGGCGTCCGCCGCGCCATGCAGCCACCCATCTCTCGTTCTCAAACGAGTCGAACTGCTCTGGCTTGATCCACCGTGCTTCCGCGAGCGGCCCGGTTGGGATCTCCACCTCATGAAGGGCCCAGCGGTCGATCCATTCCTTCGGGCAGGCGAAGCAGGTTCTCTCTCCGGGCAGCTTCTTCTTCTGCTTGATCGACAGGCAATCGGCGGTGCCGTCGTCGTGCAGTTGAAGGCTCGGCACCTCACCTGGTCTGCATCCGAAGGCCGCCATCGCTGCGAGGCACCATCCCCACTTCGTGGGCCTGATCACATCAATGAGTTGGACCAGCTGCGTATCAGTAGGCAGCTTTCTCTCCTTGGCCTCGTAGTCGCCCCGCAGCTTGCTGAGCTTCTCGCGTCCTTCGACACCGCACTTGTCGAGGAGGTTTTCGAACAGGATGCAGGTCATCTCTCTTGTCCTGCTGTCCGGCTCCGTGGTCTCCNGCAGNGTCCGCTGCAGTAGCCCGAGGCTCAGTGCACCCTTGGCGGGCAAGCGGTTGAGTACTGCCTGATATCGCTGCCAGGTGAGCTCCGTATTGGGGAGTCGATTNCGGGTCTGCCAGTAGTCCTTCTCGAATGTGGCGATCGCTTCGGCAACGGTGAGGGGCTTCTCAGGAATGACCTGGCCCGGCTGATGCTTTGCCCTCAGCACCACCGTGGTGGGATCGATCCCTTCGCTGATCGCTTGGTGCATCGCGGTGGCGATCTGCTCCGCTTCGATCAATCCGCCGGGCGTTGCAGGACAACCGAGGCCAGCCTTCCGCTGTTTCCTCACCCCTGCTGCATCAGTCCAGGTGCCTCTGACACCGATGGTCCCCCTGCCGGGCACGACATACAGCGTCAGCTTTGCCCCGCGATTACGCAGGGCTTGGTTAGTAGTGGTGAGGTCCAGATCCAACTGGGCTGACTCTCGGTGGCTTATTTAGGGATTTGGCGGGAAATGGGCCTGATTTGGGCCTAATTTCTTGCCGGCATCATCCCGCACAATCCGGAGGCTGGCCACCACCTCCTCTTCGCTCAACCGCTCAAAACCGTTGTCAGAACTGAAGAAATTAGATCCCAGAACGGTTTCGCTGAATCAGCCCGTNGTCATCTTCGGTGGCTTTCTGATCACGCAGGAGGCCTATCGCCCCCTCGCTGATTGGATTGATCAGGCCACNGGCGCTGCGGTGCACATCGTGCCTGCGTCCAAATTGGATTGGCTGGCCACCAGCTGGGGTTTCGGTTGGCGTCGCCTGCTTGATCGCGTTGATGCCGCTGTGTGTGAACTTCAAAGCCAGTCGCCTACAGGGCGCGTCACGTTGATTGGTCACAGCTCCGGCGGGGTGATGTTGCGGCCCTATCTGGCTGATCAGACCTTTCTGGGACGCCGTTTCAACGGTGCAGCCCGGTGCAATCGTCTGATCACGCTCGGCAGTCCCCATCAGGCCCTGCGTGCCACACCGCTGCGGGCTCGCGTGGATCGTGAGTTTCCGGGTTGCCCTGAAGCCGATCGGGTGGACTACGTCGCGGTTGCGGGTCGGCTTGATCCGCTGGGAGCGAATGCATCCAATTTTTCGCGCCGCAGCGCTGCCCGCAGCTATCGCCAGATCATGGGCGACCCGGATCTGNAGGGGGACGGTCTGGTTCCCCTTCCATCAGCCCTGCTGCGGGATGCCCGGTCGATTGAGCTGGCTGATACGGCCCACGGCGGATTGTTCGGCCAAAGCTGGTACGGCTCCACCGATCGCATCGAGCGCTGGTGGTCGCAGCTCGGAGACTGAACCAGGCGATCAGGCATTGTGGCCTGCTTCGGCGATCAGCTTGTGCAGGAANCGAAAGGGTTTGGGGGTCAGGCCANGTCGGCCAAACGCAAATCCAGCAAGAAGCGCAAGCCGGGAACGTCAAACCATCGCCGNGATCAATGNCCGATGGGGCGCGACCCCGGCCTCGAGGCGATTCAGGCCAGGCAGTGCCTTGGCCTGCCGCTCACNGGGCGGTTAACCGTTGCCCAGGTGAAGCGGGCTCACAAGCTTCTGGCTGTTCAACANCATCCCGANAAAGGGGGCGACCCTGAGGTGATGACACGGTTCAACACNGCNCGCGATGTGCTGCTTGAGCCCGAGATGGAGATGCTTGCTGCCTGACGCCCTTGACGTGCGTCCCAGTCCCAGGGCNTCAGCTGCCGCTGCTGCGGCCCAGCACCAGCCAGGTGATCAGCATCAAGCCACTCAGGCTGACCACGGTGTAGATCCAATCGGCGTATGGCGTCCAGAACAGTCCCGCAACCGGGGCTGTCATCGGTCCCAGACCAGCAGGAGCACCACAAACAAGGCCCCGAACACGAGGAAGGGTGTGA
>FUFK010068594.1_pt1 | contig 16861 bp, 29 predicted proteins | sample 1021851 | NCBI WGS metagenome assembly FUFK01 (sample SAMEA51879418, study PRJEB19060) | metagenome | reverse complement strand
CATAGCTTTTGACAAGTCCATCCCTAAATTGTAAAAAAAAATTATAGAACTTAATACAGCATCCATAGGCATATTTTTCATCTTTTCAGATTCTTCCCCTTTGTAATCTTCTATTAGATATTTTTCTTTGTCTTTAAGTTTGATTGGTCTGTAAAGAACACCCATAGCTCTATGTAGGTTTGGCATATCGCCTATGTAAGTGTCAAGATCAACATACTCTCCAAAAGTCATATCTTCTAACTTTGGTATAAACCCATAAGTCTTTTTACCCATTTTAAACTCTTTAACAAGTTGAGGTTTCTCGTTAAACATATTTGTAAGTATAGCTGTTATATCTCTTATGCTTTTAGCTTTCATAGACATTATAGTATCTCCTCTTAGTCCACAAAATATCTCTATCATCTTTATAGCTAAGAAGTTCTCATCTTCATTCTCAGATTGTATCTTTAGATACTTTTGATATTGACCTAAAGTGATCTCACTTAAAGTGTCAGGAATATAAACCTCTACTTTCATATATATATAACGTAATAAAAAAAAGTTTTAGAAACTATCTAATTGCATACTTACCTCTATTTGGATTCTTTAGTTGCATCATTAGTGCGTATCTTGCAGCATCAATACAATCAGGGTGTGTACCTGTAGGTTTTTGTAGATTGTTACCCTCTTTGTCTTTGTCCCATACATAACCTTGTAGCTCCCTAATTAGATTCTTAGAATGACTTGTTATGTAAATTTCGTTTTGGTTGATTAGGTTTATTCCGTAGACTATCGAATCTCTACCCTTTGTTACAGGAAATACTTTGTGTCCGTAGTTTCTTAGTTCTTGAATAGACTTAGGCTCTGCACTATCTGCGTAAATGTGTTCTCGTATCTCGTTTTGTTTGATGAAGTAGCTGAGGTCTCTATTTAACATTCCCTTACGATACAATACCTCATCAAATATATAAGCATCATTCCATTTATATAGTCTAATGATTGTTGAGGGATCAACCGAATAGCCAAAGTCTAAACCTGAGCAAAGTAATCTTGCTTCTTGTGGTATTTGATCTATAGGTTTCCAATCAGGAATACATACACCCTCTAAACTACCTATTTGTCCTAAGCCATATACTTTCCACCAATTTGCCCAATAAGTTGAGGTCTTACCTTTCTCTCTTGCTTTCTCTATTTCTTTGACTATAGATTCAGGTAGACTATCGTTGTCTTTGTAGGTTAAGGTTATAAAGTTTGTGTCTTGCTGTCCTACAAGTTCTTTGTCTACCCAAAATAAATTAGCAGGATTAAAGTCTAACCAAATATTTCCTGATGTTCTTACTGCTAATTGTTGGTAAGAATCAAAACTCACATTATTACACTCGTTTATAAATAAGTCTGTTCTTCTTGCTCCTCTTAGTTTGTCAGGCTGATCTGTACTAAAGAACTCTATATANCTACNATTNCTAAATTCGTATTTTAAGGTACTTTTGTTGAACTTTCTATCATCATACCTATTCAANCCCTTTAAGATNTTTAANAAGTCTTTTAAAGCACCTCTACGCAANTGTGGTATTGATTCNGNTACTATGCTTATTTCTTTTCCNTTGTTNCGNATTGCATAGTCNATAAGNATTGCTATGATNCCTATTGTTTTNCCTGCTGATGATCCTCCTCTAATNATNCGAACTCTTTTGTTTAGTTCTCNTAGTTTGTTNAGTGCTGAGGTTTTGGTTATTTGCATTAATCAATAAATAAAGGTACATCTTCGTTTATGTGTATGTCCTTTGTTTCTTTAGGTTTACCTGCTACATAGTTGTAGTATAATTGCACATATTTGAAGTCGCCTTTCTCTAAACCCTTTTTAAGAGCTTCAAATGCTAAAGGCTCTAATGGTGTAAGTTTCTCAATAAGTTTTACTTCCTCTGCCTTTGGTTTTCTACCTGCTCCCTCTCTTTTACCACCATTAAGTTTACGTTTATCCATAATTGAAAAAGATTGATTAATCAATTATATAACGTTATTTTTCTATATTTTGTTTGTAATGTTTTGGGTATGGTTGTTCTTTAAGTAAACATTTTTTCTTTTCCCTTTTGTCTAAAAACTTAATATATCTAAATTGCCTTAATTTTTGGCTTGTTGCTTTGTTTTTGTTTTCTTGTAGGTATTTTGCTGACTTACTTAATTTAGGGTTTCTTGTCATCAAACTATTATGATAAACAACACCATCTAAAGTCCAAAACAAGCTATTGTGTTCGCCAAAGTAACTAAAAGAACAAGCCTGATATACAATCCCAAAGCCTCCACATCTTTCATCAGCAAAACTTTGAATCCATTTAATTTTTGGGTATTTCTTTTTTATGTATTTTATTGAATAGCTTATTGCTCTACTTTCAGGATATTGTCCTACGTTGTCATCAATCCACATCCTATTTAATTCTAAATATTCATTTTTTTTTGTTCCTTTTACAACACTACTACAACTTGTAGGATTCATAGCATATCCATATTGCAAAACACCTTTCAATTCTTCATTAACATACAATCCTAAATGTATATAAGTAGCATTATAAAACTTTTTAGAATAATGATTTTTAACCACCATTTTATTTGCTATTTTCCTGTCGACTTCTTTTATATAAAAATCTTTAGTTCCAAAACCTTTACATTCACTTTCACCCCAAAGGCTGTTTTGTGTTGAGTATATGTAAGATTTACACCCTTTCATCTTTCTCTAATTGTTTCTTGATTACCTCAACACTCATATAGATTTGGCTTACTATATTCTCTAATCTTTTTATTCTTTGTATGGTAGTGTATTTCTTTGGTTTCAAAATAATTCTGTTTGTTTATTAGCACTATGTTTTAGAAAGTGTAGCCCTATCTTTGGCTCTACACAGTTTCTTAATAATAATCTTGATTTGTATCTTGGTTTAGGTATGCCTAAATATTCTGATAGTTCATCTGCTGTTGAACGAGATATATCTATGTTTTTTATTGGTAGAGTTGGAACTTCAAAATTACACCAATAAGGATGTCTGCCTATTACTACACTTGGATTGATAAGATAATCATAATAGGGTACTACATTCTCTATAACCCATTTACCCTTAAACCAAGACTTTAAAAGTATAATTTGTTGATATAATGCTAAGTCTATATATTTCTTTTCTTTTTGTGAATAGCATAATCTGCTATGGCTTGGACAAGGAGGACTACTCCAAATAAAATCAAAGTCTTGAAAGTGATGCAATAAGTAAAAGTGTGCATCTGTATTAATTACCTCATCATTTGGAAACTTCTCTTTATATATTGCTGATATTTCAGGGTTTATCTCTATAGCTGTGATTTCGTGTTCATCTCCCCAAAGATGTCTATTACCCCCTATGCCTGAATATAAGTTTAGTATTTTCATTCTGTACCTGCTATAATGTGGTCTGATGGATGTCTATTGCGATTGTATTGGTCTATGTGCCATTGTTCGTCTCTTACATTGTCCTCCTCTATTTCTTTTTGTAAGTGTGCTAAGGCTCTCCAAGCTATTTTTGCTGTGTGTCTTACTCCGTCAATATCATACATACCATTCTCCATTAAGTGTCGCATCAATGCATCAAGATCATCACTACTCTTTTCTCTATCCCAATGTATCTCTTTGTCAGGGTGATGTTGTTTACTTCCTATGTAGCTAACTCTTGCTACCTCGCATAGTGCATCAGGAAAGTATTTTACTAAGCCACTATACAGGGGTATCTCTTTTCTCTTTTGTTTGTTCTTTTCCATCTATTTCTTTTAAGGGTAATTTATCTACTATCTTTAATAGTCTCTTTAAGTCTTTTTCTTTTGTGTAGTCAATAATGTGGTTTATTAATGCTTTTCTTAATTTTGATTTGTTTCTTAGTCTAAGAAGAACTAAGTCAAAGTATTTATCAAGTAAAGGATTGTATCTTCTGTGTGTCTCAAAAGTATTAAAGCTATGTAAGGCCGTTGCGTGATTGTTATACTTTTTGCCTTTTGATACATAAAAATCTTTTATTTCTTGAAACGTCATATCACAATGACTCCTCAACATAAACGTAAGTAAAGACCTCATCTCAACGTATCGTCTCTTTCTCGTATTCTCAAATATATTTATACCTGATATATCTATAATATGTTTTGCTATTCTGTTTGCCTCTCTCATAATGTTCCTTTTATACAATAACTATCTAAATCAGCACCATCTATAAAGAAAGCCTGATATGTTTCTAATGCTTTGGTTACTTTAGCCTTTCCTGATTCGTAGAACTCCTCACTCACATCATAGATACCTATATCTAATGATCCTTTGTCAATGGCTACAAACTTAAACTCCTCGTAAGGTTTATTGAATAGTTCTGAATAGATATACACTTGTACATCATATCCGTATTTTCTTGCTGCATATGGGAATGCTTTTAAGTCGCTTGTTGTTTTGAGATCAACTACTCTATAAGAATCTAACACATCTGCTTTACCTCTAAATGGGTAACCTTGCACCATACCTATTGCAGGAACTTCAAACTCACAATTAGTTATAAGTTTAAGTGCGTGTTCATTCCTAAAGAAAGCATCAGCTAATCTTTCAGCTTCACTCTTTTGTTTCATAGTAAACACTCTACCGTGTTCTTCTTTAGCTAACTTATATGCCTTTGTGTTTTTGCTTTGCACATCTACAAAGACTTGTTTCTCAAATACATCTGGCTCTAAGATACAAGTATGAAACAACCATCCTGCATCTAAAGCATTTGACTCTTGTGATCCATACTCGGTAACGTATTTGTATTTCTTAGGACTATCTAAGAGGAGTTTGATTGATGAGGAACTTAAAGCAGCTTTTCCTAAGTAGCCATAGTAGAACTCATCATCTTTCATAAGCTCTAATAACTCATCCTTTCTAAATCGTTCTCCGTCTAAGAGCTGAATATAATCCATAATAAAGTAAGTATTATGCCTAAGTAGCTAAATGCTACGGCTTTCATTTTGTTTTCGTAGTCTTTCGTTTTCTTGTTCTGATCTTCTTGCTCTTTCAATGGCTCGGTTTTTAGTTTGTTTATATTCTGATAATGCTTTTTTGTATAATCGTATGTTGTTGGAATACTCTCCAAAGTATAAGACAACCCTAAGTAATGCCTCTGACATCTTCTCTAAATTCTCTGACTTTTTCTTGTTTAGTTGTTTCTGAACAATAGAAGTCAAGAAGTTTAAGTCTGTCCAGATTTCTAAGTCTTTAAGATTGTCTATCTTTTTATCCACAGTAATCTTTAGTCCAACATTCAAAAGTATCGTTCCATACCATTGGCTTCCAATTAGGATCAATGTCTGATCTCCAAGCAAATCTGCCTGTTACTGCATAATCTTCTAATATTACTAATTCGTCTATAAGTGTTTTCATAATTGTTTTTATTTAAAGCTCATTGAATATTAAATAAAATTAATAGCAACTTGCTAATACCTCTAAACCACATTCGTTTACAAAATCGGTCAATAGCCACTTACGATTTCATTTCGTTATTACTATTTCAAATAACTCCTATACCTCGCTTGGGTATACTATCTTTTAACAAACTTATGCTATTGTGTTTCACTTATATAAACCTGAGTTAATGGTTTAGAATTTTCCCTATGTACTTCTTCTGTTTAGTTTTACAACTTTTTTAAAGATTACACTCAATAAGCAGTGCGTTTTGTCTCCCTGTGTGAATTGCTTTTATTTAATATTTCAATGAACTATGTAACAAATATACAAAAAAATATTATATTAACAAATGTTAACTAAAAATTATGTTTAAAGTTGTTGTTTTCTACTTGCATCTTATAGTAGGAAAAGTTTGTCATTCCTAATATGTGTGAATCTGTAGGCACAAAATATTTCCAACCTTTACTCATTCCTACATTAATATAATAAAAAAAGAAAGCAGCTTTTTTTCCTGTGTTCTTTTTAAATATAACTGTAGCTGTGTGATCTGACATAGGGATAATCTCGTCTACTTCAAACGTTTCGTTATTGAAATTACCTGCTCTGTTTTTTTTAGAGTATCTTTCTTGGACTTTATGTGCAAAGTCTTTAAGTTCGTGTACTAAATATTTTTTCATATTAATTGATTAAGTTCGTGAATCCATTTTTTGTAGATACTGCCATTACAAGTGCAAGGCTCGTGATACTTATGCCCATAGTATTTTGCGTGTAACTCTGCTACTAACTTTATTTCTTCTCGGTTAAGTTCGTGTGGTCTTGGTCTGCCAAGAAACTTATACCATTTTTGTAAGTCTTTTTCTACCATAGCTTTACTTTGTTTGCTTTATCTTTTCGCTTGTCGCATCCACAATCCTCTCCCCATATCTTTTTTACTACCCACTTGATCCCTGTGTATGTTGTTATCTTTTCTATTAAATCTCCTAATCTCATATTTTTAATATTTTATGTTTTTTTGAATTATACGTATGAAAACCTGATACTATAGTTCTTGCTAATCTGAGAGCGTGTGTAGAGTTTTCTGCCTCAATTTTTGTGTAAAATTTATAATCTACTTCATTAACCGTAACAACATACTCTAAAATATGTTTATCTAATTTTTTCTTAACTCCAATTTTAACAAGATAATTATCATATATTCTGTCTTTATTTTTTATGTATTTTTTGTTTTTTTCAACTAATTTTGCAGGTAAATTTAGTTTCTTGACCTCGTGTTTTAATTTATGACCAAGATATAAGTTGCTTAATTTTGACTTGTTTTTCATATACCATCTTCTTATAATCATTAGTTCTTTGCGTGGCAATAAGCCTATATAATTATGTAAAGCCCTGTGGAGTTTTTTAGGCAACATTATTAAATTTTTTACTTCATTGTTACCTCTGTTTGCGTCTATATGATGTATTTCCCAATCTTTTGGTATTTTTAAATTGTGGTGTTTTTCATATAATTTTCTATAATTTACTCCCATTGTATGTTATTTTTAATTAATGATTTTACGTTCTTGTATGTGTTATATAAAGAATAATAACTTATGCCAGACTCTTTTGAAAGCTGTGCTATAGACATTTTTTCCTCTGCAATCAATCTCCAGACTTTCGCATCATACCAATAGAGCTTGTCTACTAAGGTGTCTAACTCTTTCATCTTACCCTCTATGTCTTTGTATTCTTTTATTTGTTCTTCCTCTACAAACCTTTCTAAGTGTTCAATGTTTACTTTTGTTACTTTCGCTTCTTTGCGACATAAATCTATAAAAAGACTGCGTAAGATTCTGTATATATAAAAGTGGTTTATGTCATCTCCATAACTTATATCTGTGCCACTATTTATTAAGGTGTGTACTTTGAGATACATCTCTTGAACGATGTCCTCGCATTTGTCTCCATCACAGCCAAAGCTCTTTACTATGCGTAACCAATCATTATGCTTTGCTGCTATTTTCTGTAGTGTTGTCAATGGTTAGTTGTTTTTTTGTTGGATATGCTACAGGATTCTTTCCTGCTATTTCAAATCCTACATTATTAATAATACTTTTCCACATTATAGGCTCATTCATTGAATTGGGTCTATAACCAAGTTCCTGATTTTTTACTTTGCTTACATACATTCTGGTATACATCCAATCTCTTTTGTCGTATATATAACGATGAAGTGTTACAAAATCACAAGATCGTGATGCGTTCATCTGTCCATTTTCTGCTGAGGCATAGTTTGGTACGGCAGGTTGTCCTTCAAAGTCGTGTCCTTTAGGATGTACTTTTCTTAGAGCTTCTGTGTTTGTATGTAAACAAACCCAAGTAGCAACGTTATATTTCTTAGAGAATATCCTGAGCTCTGTAAGCTGCTCGTAGCCATACTCAAAAGAATTGCTGCCTACTTTGATTTCTTTCTTCAAAGAGTTTATAGGATCAACCATTAAACAATCGTAATCCCAAGCATTCTTTATGTTGGTTGCTAATGATAACAAACTCATATAAGTATATTGTTTAGAGCAGTCTACAAACTTAAAATGTTTGTCTACAAAATCTACACCCTTTTGATAATCAGCTTCTTCTATTCGATTGATTGGTAAACCAAAATAGAACTCTATCATTTTCCTGATCAGGCTTACAGGATCATTCTCGCTTGAGAATATTAAAAACCTTAAATTGTGTTTAATGGCATACAACATCATTATATATATTACAAAATGTGTCTTACCTATATTTGGAAATCCTAACCACATTACCAAATTGCTATGCACAAATCTAAAGTGTGAATCTATTTCTTTGATTCCTAATGTAAGGGATTCTTTTACTTTACCTTTACGGAAGTCGTTTAGTCGGTTTATATGTTCTGAATAGTTTATAAGCATAAAAAAAGGGGGTCGCTAAACCCCCTCAATATTAAAATGGTAAATCATCTTCTCTGTCAGGAGCTTGATCCTGAGTTGTTACTTCTTCTTTATACTCTCTTACTCTCCATCCCTCTATCGAATTAAAATATCTTATTTCTTTTGTATCAGGATTTTCCCACTCTCTACCTTTTAAATTTATAGAAACCTCTACAGCTTGACCTTTGTTGCAGAAGTGTGCATCCAACAAACCACAATTTGATTGTTTAAATTCAATCGCTAATGTCTGTGGATAGTTTTCTATGGTTTTTAAAATTAACTCTCTTTTTCTAAACGTTTGACTTATATCTTTAACGTTTCCTACTTTAACTATTTTACCTTTTATTTTCATCTTTATTTATTTATAAAATCGATTAATATTTGTGCATCTGCTAAAACTGTATGCACATCACTTTGTGGATTTCCTCTATGAAAATCTACTGCTGCTTTTACCATTGACTGCCTAATAATAAGTTGGTCTTTGTTTGGTGCAGCTTGAGGAGGAGTATAAATTAACTTTGCAGTTCTGTATTGTTTGTTTGTTATTTCGTATTCTACAAAGTCTCCTACCTTTCTTTTAAAGTCTCCTTTAGCTAAAAACTGATAGCTTTGTCCATCATCAAATTGGACTTGATACTTGTTGAATGTGCCAGAACTATTTGACCATTCTCCTTTTTCTTGAATAAACTTAATTTTTCCTTTCATAATTTAATTGTTTTTCTAATTGTTCTATTTTAAAAGTCATAGCTTGTATTCTTCTGTAATACATTTCTATTAACTCATCTTTTGGACTTTCCATAAATTTTATTTTTCTTAAAGTTATAAAAAATATTTTAAATACCAACTATTGTTAATAAAAAAAGAGCCTTACCGAAGTAAAGCTCCCTAAATAAAAAACAAATTAAAGGAAAAAACTATGTCTCTTTTATTTTATCTTCATACAATTTAATCAAATTTTTTAAATCTTCATCGCTTTGTTTGATAATTTTTTTGCTTTCTATCAAAAGCTCGTCTGCTATGTTATAACCGTACTCCTGATTTAGCTTCACACCAAATATATAGGATTCTCCGTATCGCATCACATTGCAGCTGTAACATTGAACTTTACAATTTCTTTCATCCCATCTAAGTATTCTTGATCTTCTGGAAATAAAGTGTCCGTTTTGCATACCCTCTCCTTTCCAATATGCTTTCTTACCACAAGTATAGCAAGATACTATTCCTTTTTTGTCTGCATACTTACGTCTTATGTATTCGCTAAAAACCTTGTCAAGTTTTTTTATAAGAGTTTTACGTTTTGGTTTTCTCAAACTATTGCGTTGTCTATTTTTTCGATGAGGTATCGTAAATCTTCTTTGTTAAAAGTGCCTGTAATGCTTTCTTTATACGTTTTAAGAGATAGATCGTATCTCTCGTTTTTCTCATCTAAGTTTTTTATTTTGACAGAAATATTCATTTTTATTTTAAAGTTACAAAAAAAAAGTATAACTTCGCTTATATACGTATTATAGTTACGTGATACATACTTAAACAACATATACGTATTACAATTACGTGTTGTATTACGTACTACGCAGATTTAATCTTTTGAAACTTTTCAACAGATCTTCCTCCAAAATAAGCTAAGAAACAAATAGTTAAAAGTTCTTTTACAACTTCAAGCTCCTCTATTTGCATATACCAACCTATTACAAAAGCTACTGTTAAGAAAACAAGTGTTAAAGGTCTTACATTTCGACTAAGCACAGAATCACTTTTAGAATCTGCTACCCATCTTTTAGAGACTTCTTGCATTTCTATTAAATCAAATTCTAAGCGTTTTAAGGCTTCTTCTTTGTCTTGTGGAGGTAAAGCCTCATCTTTACTAATAACATTTTTTACAATGCCTAATAATCCCTCTGAGGGTAAAGCATCGCCAACAAAGTCTGCTATGTTACTGCCTTTTGACAATAGAAATTGTCCTACTTTAGTGTCTTTAAATTTTTTCTTACTCATAATAAAATCTCCATTTAAGTTGTACAATTAACAAGTATATATTCATCTCCTCGTATTCGTGATCCTCGTCAGCAGGATAATAATTAAATCCAAGATTGAAACCATTAGGAAGTAAAAGTATTACAGAAAAGTCCATTAGCAGTTGCTTATGTATTCGTATTCTGCTTTAGCATCAAAACTTGGACAAGCCTTTGTTGAGAAGTCTCTGTGTCCATATATCTTTGCTTTAGGGTATTGCTCTTTTAGTTCGTGTAGTAGGTCTACTAAAGCCTCTCTTTGTGCTTGTGTGCGTGTGTCTTTAGGTTCTTTCATATCTTTAGTCATACCACCTGCGTATGAAATACCTATACTACAATAGTTTTGTCCTGAACAATGTGCGCCTGTTCTTTCAATAGGTCTTGCTTCTTGCAGCTCCCCATCTAACTTGATGTGAAAGTGGTAGCCAACATCTGACCAACCTCTCTCGTCTACGTGCCATCTTCTTATTTCATCAACGTCAACTTCTCTACCCTCTGGTGTAGCTGTACAATGTACTATGATTTTTGTGATTTGTCTCATAATCTAAAATTTAATCCTATGCTTGAATTATATATCTTGGAATCCCAAAACTTTGTGTATTCGCCCTCAACAAATACTCCTATTGATTTGCTAATCTTCCAACCAAAACTAACTCCTAATTGATAGTCCTCCCATTGTTCGTGCTGTGAATCGTGTCTTAGCCCACCTAACCCCCAATTATTTCTGTTGAGGTAACTAAAGTCAACGTCTCCCTGTATGTATCTATGATACGGAAGTAAGTATGATCCGTAACTATGTAACCAAAATTTACCACCTCTTCCATAATGGTAGTAATCAAAACCGACCACAGGACTTAACACACCAAAATAATCTAATTCATCCCACACCTCGTTGTTAAATCGGTTTATTAAATTTTCAAATACTGTATCTCTAAACTGTAAGTCTGTGTATGCCACTACGTTCCCCTGTGGATCATACCAATAATAATCAAATACTTCTTCACCATCAATATTAATAGTTACCCATTGATCAGTATATCCATAATTATAACCAAGCTGAAACCAATAATTTACAGGATAACCATCTTCGTTTGTTTCATTAAGCCATATCTCTATTGGATTGTAGCCGTAAGGTCTTTCGTGTGTTCTGTAAATAACACCTGCATTAAAACTAAATTTCTTTCCTATAGGTAGTTTAGCTCTTGCTTCTGCTGATTGATAGTTAAAATCTACTCTACCTTGCTTTCTGCTTTCTACTTTAATCATATGGTATTTACCACTATGCTTAATAAAGTATCTGTGATTTTTATATATTTCGTCTCTTGATCTTTCTTTTTCAAAGTGAAAGGCGTATTCTAAACCACTTACAGCAGAGCTACTTGCAGAAAGTCCTATATTGTTTTCTGTGCCATCGTAGTAATGTTTGCCTTTAATTTCGTAATCAAATCTTGCTATCTTACGAATACCAAAACCATAACGATAATCAAAGTCATAGTAATCTGTCCCATCCACAACCACAGGAGGTGCATATAAATTACCATCAGGATTTGTTCTTACAAAATAATCTTTAGGTTGTTCTTTAGGATTGTCTATGTTTCCTGCTACATAAATTGTACTGTACTTAAATAAGTCTTTGTATATTTTCTCAAACAGGTTTTGTGATGTAGTTTGTGTAACTACAAAAAACAAAATAAATGTAATAAGTGTTCTCATATTAAAATTTGCTATCTATTATTTCTTCTATTTCTTCTTCGATTCTTTGTATTGCATTATCAGGAAGTTTAAGAGATATACCTGATTCTACTCGCATTACTTCCTCATCGTTATAAAACAATATAATTGTAGGAATATATTTTATGTCGTGTTTTTTAAAGGCACTACTCTGCTTTGACATATATAATGTTTTAGCATCATATGCCTTAAAAGGTTTTAAGGAAACCTCATTGTCCTTTACAAATTCAGCACTATACTGAATAACTTGAATATCAGCTTGTGCTAAACTAACAGCCGATACAAAACATACAATTAGGGTTATCACACATAATCTCATTTTTTACTTATTTGATACAATCTCTCGTCTATCTTCTGTAGTTGATCTTTTACTTCTTTTACGTCTCCACTTAACACATCAGTTTTTTCTTCTACTCTTTGTATAGTCGATCTTACTAACTCGTCTTTATATTGAAACTCTACAGGATTTACTGCATTGTTTTTTAAACTTTCTATATCTTCTGTGTTAGTTTGAACACTTGCTTGTAAGGTAAAATAAATACCAAACAAACTCGAAAGCCCTACTACTGCTCCAATAATCTCTTTAAGAGACAAACTAAACTTGCTTTCAGGATTTAACTCTGCCATTACATTTTATTTTCTATGTAAGACACGCCCATAAATCCGTGCATACCCTCGTTGTCAATATCTATAGCGTAAGACTTCCATCCGTAAGGATGATCCACACTTACGTTACCCTCTTCGTCAACTTCTTCAATGTCTTTCCATAGTACGTCAACGTGATACTTGTCAGAAAGTACAGGAGCTTGTGTTTCTTCTCCGTTCTCATCGTACTCGCCTTGTTCTAAGACAATATTACCTAACTTTACGATAGTATGTTTGTGAGAGGGTACATCATTACCATCTTCATCTTCAACACTTGGTAAAGCGTTTATTTTGCTTAGTGCTTGTTCTTCTGAATCAAACTCGTATTTACTTACTTTTATCATTTTTTTTCTTTTTAGTTTTCCATTCTACTTCGCCTTTCCACTCTACCTCTACTATATACTGATCTTCCTCTGCATAGTGTTTGATCGTATGTGAGTGAGGTGTCGGTAAAGCATCTACTTTTTGTAGAGCTTCTTTTCTATTTTTAAATTTATATTTCATATCTAACTTGTTAATTCTATTAATTGTGCATCTGTTAATGCTTCGTTATATACTGCTAAACCTTTTACTTTTCCGAAAAAATCTGCATCTCCGTTACCATCATCAAAAGCAACTTCGTTAAAAGTTCCTGCACTTGGCAAACTACCACTTGTATCAGTAAGAACTTGATTTCCGTTTATCCATAAAGCAAAATCATTAGCTTTGTATTTTACTGCTATTTTGTTAAATTGTGTAATATCTGAAATTGTATGTCGTGCAAACGCTTGAATTACACCACCTGTAACTATTCTATATTCTATTTGATTTATTACAGTATGAAATGCTATTCTAACAGAATTATTATAATTACCACTTGAAATTGTTAAAACACTTGCAGATGGATAGGTGTTAGTAAATCCACCAATTTCAGCATATAAAACACCCTCTGTACTATTTACACTTGGTTTAGAATTGTTACAAGTTTCAGCAGCTCTTGTGATAGTTGTTCCTGCCGTTTTGATATACGAAGTGGCAAACGCCTGTTGCTCTACCATAGCTCCCCAAATATATAAACCATCCCCTACATTACCTGTAAAATTATCATTTCTACCTGCTGTTAATGATGATATTAAATCTAAACTAATATTACCTGTGCCTGTGCTTATTGCAGATACTATAAAAATACATCTATACCAATCATTTGTAAACGCTTCTATTTGCCCTGTGCCTCCTGATACAGTTCCTACAACACCATTTTCTAAGTCAAAATTTGCAAAACAAGTACCGAATGTACCACCTCCTGCTTGTACTTGCAAGTAAATGTTTTCTTTCTTTTTAGCAAATACACTAAAAGCATAACTTTGACCTGATGTAAAAGATATATTATTATAGATGCCTTGTATTGAGCCTGTTTGTGCAGCTTTCATTAAGTCCGCTGTTGTAGTATTGTCAGGTGCTTTTATTTGGTCAGCTACTATTGTAGTTGAGTTTACTTTTATATAACTACTTTGACTAAAGTCCTCACTAAACGTAACAAGATTCGTAGAACTCGGCTCTAAAAGTAAATGTGGTTTATCTTCTACTACTCCATTTGTTATATCGTAACTTAATCTTGGTCTATCGCCTTGTACTTCTACTACACTAATGTTAGAAAGTTCCCAAGTGTAATTCCCACTAACAGTATGTCTTTTNAAACCAAAACCTGTTATATCAGATGCAGGTGTAAAATTAAATACAAAATCCCCATCACTATTAATTAATGGTGTNCCTGTTATGTTGTTTGTAGAACTATCTGTAAAAGCTAATTGTCCTGTGCCACTTGTCCTCTGTGCTGTAAANGCTATTTTATAAAGTTTACCACTTGTTAAATTTGCGTTGTTACTACTTATAAATTGCATACCACCACTTGTAACAGGTAATATTACTTTGCTATCACCATAAGTTGTGTTAGTTCCTAAACTCCATCTATCATTAGGGTCAACTTGTTTTACTGATACGTTGTCTATTGATGCATATAAATTAAAGCCTCTAAAATAAAATTTGTTATTTGATGATGCATTAATAGCTTTAGCGTAAATAGTGTATTCTCCATTCGCAAAAGTGCTTGGTGTATAAAAATCATATCCACCTACTCCGACATTAAAACTACCACTAACATAATTAGAAACTGTAAAAGTTACTTTAAATGTTTTGTTGGGTGATGAGCTAACTATTGAGCTTTGTATTAAATAAGCATTTGAGCCATTTGAAATAGCCTTACCATCATTTATGCTCCAACCTGTTTGCTTAATCCAATTACTATCTGTTTCAAAATTTCCGTTAGCTATTAACTCGCTTCCTAATTCACTAAAGTTTCCGTTTTGTACTAACTCACTTGAGAAATATCCTACTTCTTCTATTAAGCCATCTTTGTTGATTCTCGTTGCGCCTGTAGATCTATCAAACGTAAAATCGCCTTTACCATTATTAGGTAAAACTGAATGTAGCTTAGAATCGCTTACAGCACTTGGTATTTGTAATAAACTTGGTATCATAATATATAATTGTTTATATCGGATTCTACATTGTATTCTTCTACTAAACCTAAATAGCTTAATCTATTGTAATAATTCATATATAGTTCGTGGTTGTTGTAGCCTGTTAGTTTTGCTAATTCTAAGTCAGTAAGAGCTTCTTTAAATACCATTATAGAATTTAAATTACCTTTATACCTGCCTGAATTTGCAATTCCATTTGTAAAATTCAAGGTGTTTAAGCCAACTGGCATAGTTACACTATTGTTTTGTAATCTTTTAACACCATCTATAAATATTGAGCAATCGTTAGATTTATATTTAAATGCTATTTTATGTTTTTCAGTAGTGTCAATATTGTCAATATTACCAGTCATACCACCACCAGCACTACTTTGTAAATATCCTGTAATTCTTGAGCTTGCTGAACCAGGGTAACCAATAATAACTCTATTTTGACCATTACCTGCATCTATACTTATAAATCTTGCATCAGCTTCATCAACTAAAGCTTGAGTTTCTATATATAAAACTCCCTCACTATCATTAAATAAGTCGCTGTTTCCTGCATTGTTTGCTGCATCTGCACTACGAGTAACTGCACTTCCTGAAGTGTGTATTAGAGATGTTGCATAGCTTCCGTGTTCTATTTGCATTCCCCAAGCTAAAAAATCTACACTTGCATCTGAACCAACACTTACTCTTGAACCAATGTTAAAAAAATTTGTAGCTGCTGAACCACTTACTTCATATCTTTGCCAATAAGGATATATAGTTACATATGAAACAGTTGCATTTCTTGTATATGCTGCTACGTTTTGTGTTTGACCATTGTTTGACTTCAACCAAACACTACCTACATAATTACCTGATGTAGATGTAGCAGCCGTTGAAGTTACAACAGCATATTCTGAACTTGTTGTTGTGGCAACTATTCTCGTAGCTGTATTTGTTCCATCAGGAGATTTTGCATAATTACCTGTAGTTGTTATTGTTGCACTTCCATTTTTTATAGTTGATAATTGAGATATATCGTTGCTATGTAAACTTTGATTTGTTCTGCTTGGTTCAAGCAAGATACTCGGCTCTCCGTTTGTATAATCTATTCTTGGTATGTCTAATCTGTCTGTTGTTTTTAGATAGTCTTTTGGTTGGTCGCCTTTTACTATTTGCGCACCCCACATATAAATACCACTTGCAGGTATATCATCTATCCATATACCCTGAATATTATTAGCTGACAAATTATCTTCTGTTAAAGTATATCTTTGCCAAGTTTCATTTAAGTTTAAAGTTTTTTGTGTTTGTGTAAGTATAGGGTCTTTGATTATAACACTTACATTACCTGTTACACTTTTTAAATATACTGACCTTGTTACTACTCCATCTAAATTAGTTACCTGTTTAAAAACACCAACAGTTCCATTACCTACAAGTTTGTCAGCAGTAAAAGTGCCATTAGGTGCTAACACATCATTGTTAGTTACAGTAACTCCTGATTGTATTATCCAACTATTCGTTGATTTTATTTCTTCGCTATAAGTCAATAAATTATAAGGCACATCTTCTATAAGATAATCTTCATTGACTCTTGTTCCTGTTGAGTTTCTGTCAAAGTCAAAGTCGGCATCTGTTATT
>FUFK010046849.1_pt1 | contig 16866 bp, 17 predicted proteins | sample 1021851 | NCBI WGS metagenome assembly FUFK01 (sample SAMEA51879418, study PRJEB19060) | metagenome | reverse complement strand
ATGCGAGCCGAGTGCGTGCGTGCCGACACGCTCGACACCGATGCACCCGTCCGCACCGCCGAGGCTGAGGCGATCTTCGTGAGGCGCCGATGACGGAACGCCCCATGGTCACCATGGTCTGCACCGGCAACGCCGCCCGGTCCGTGATGGCGGCGCTCTTGTTGCGCGATCGACTCGGCAACGACGGCCCGGTCGAGGTCGCCAGCGGAGGGACACTCGTGCTGCCGGGCCACCCGATGAGCACCCGCACGCGCGCGGCGCTTGAGCGGCATGGTCTCGCCGACCCCCATCACCGGTCCCGGCAGCTCGAACTCGCCGACGTGCACCGCAGCTCGTTGCTCCTCGTCATGGAGCCGTCCCACATCCACTGGATGCAACGGCGTCTCCCGGAGGCGTTGCCGATCGCGTGTTCGTTGAAGCGGGCCGTGCAGCAGCTGCCGTTGGTGAGCGGTTCGACGCTCGATGAGCGGGTCGCCGCACTCGACCTGGTCTCCCACGAGTTTCAACCATGGGAGGAAGTCATCGACCCGGGTGCCGGAGAGCAACCGGTATTCGATGCGTGCATCGACGAACTCAGCGAGCTGATCGACGAGCTCGCCGCGATTCTCGTGGGCCTCGCCCAGTGAGCACGCACCGTCGGGAGGGGTTCGTCCTCGCCGCAGCGGTCGGGATCGTGGGCGTGACTTTCGGTGTGCTCGCCGATGCCGCTGGTCTGTCGTTGGCGCAGGTTGTGGTCATGTCGGCGCTGGTCTTCACCGGTGCATCCCAGTTCGCCGCTGTGTCGGTCGTCGACACCGGTGGCTCGGGTATCGCTGCGGTCGGCTCGGCGCTGCTGTTGGCCGCCCGCAACGCGCTCTACGGGCCGGTCGTCGCTCGCGTTCTGCCTGCGGCGTGGATTCCGAGAGCGAGCTCGGCCCAGTTCGTGATCGACGAGACGACCGCAATGGCCTCCGTCCAGGAGACCGACGACGACGCCCGCGATGCGTTCTGGTGGACGGCGATCTGGCTGTGGTCCTTGTGGAACGTCGGATCGATCGGCGGTGCGCTTCTCGGCTCGGTCATCGGAGCGCCGGAGACGTGGGGCCTTGATGCGGCGTTCCCAGCGGCCTTCGTCGCCTTGCTTGCCCGCCAAGGGCAACACCTCCGACAAAGGCCGGGTCAGGTCGCCGCCGTGGTTGGAGCTGCGCTCGCGGTTGCGTTCACGCCGATCGCACCCGCCGGTGNCCCGCTCCTCGTGGCNGCACTTGCCGTGATCCCGGGCTGGCTNGTCGGGCGAGGGGAAGCGGCCNCATGAGCTGGCCCGCGCTGATCGTGTTGGTCGTGGGTGCCTACGGCTTGAAGGCCTTTGGCGTGCTCGTGCTCGGGCGGCCGGACTCGACCCTCGGCGCCCGGCTCGANCCCCTGACCTCCCTGATTCCTGCTGCACTCTTCGCCGGCCTGATCGCCGTGCAGACGGTCGGTGGTGACGAGACCCTCGTGCTTGACGCCCGGGTCTGGGGTGTGGCGGCCGGATCGGTGGCGGTATGGCGGAAGGCTCCGTTCGTGGTGGTGGTGCTCATCGCCATGGCTGTGACGGCGTTCGTCCGCTGGCAGACTTAGCGTCGATGGAGTCGATCGAACAGATCCGCGTCCGTGGGGGAGGGCCGCTCGAGGGAACCATTCCCGTCGGCGGCGCCAAGAACTCGGTCCTGAAGTTGATGGCGGCGACCCTGCTCGCGGAGGGCACCTATCACCTGCACAACGTGCCGCGCATCACCGATGTCGACCTGATGTCGGATCTGCTTTGCGCCACCGGGTGCAGCGTCGCCCGCGATGGCACGACCTTGCGCATCGATGTTCCCGCCGAGATCGAACCAGTGGCGCCCTACGAGATCGTCGAGCAGTTCCGTGCCTCGATCGTCGTCATGGGTCCGATGCTCGCCCGNTGTGGNGAGGCTCGGGTGGCCATGCCCGGCGGCGATGATTTCGGTCCCCGGCCGATCGATATGCACGTGCGTGGCCTACAGGAACTCGGTGCCGAGTTCGACACGGCGCACGGCTACATCCACGCCCGTTCCCAGAATCTGCAGGGCGCCCGCGTGCTGCTCGAGTTCCCATCGGTCGGCGCAACCGAGAACCTCGTGATGGCGGCCGTGCGGGCGAAGGGCACGACCGTCATCGACAACGCCGCCCGCGAACCCGAGATCGCCGACCTGTGCGAGTTACTCAACAAGATGGGCGCGCAAATCATCGGCGCGGGCTCGTCGACCATCACGATCGATGGTGTCGACTCCCAGGACGCGCTCCACAGCGCCGATCACACCGTCATCCCCGATCGCATCGAAGCCGCCACCTATCTCTGTGCTGTCGGTATCACCGGTGGCGAGATCACCGTCGCCGGCGCCCGTCACGAACACATGTCGATGCTGTGCCAGAAGCTCGGCGAGATGGGGATGCGGATTTCGCATGACCCCGACGGCATCTGGGCGCTCGCCCCACGACGCATGACCTCAGCCGACTGCCAGTCCTTGCCCTATCCCGGTATCGCCACCGACTTCAAACCCTTCCTCGTGACCTTGCTCGCCACCGCCGACGGTGTCGGCATCGTCACCGAGAACCTCTTCTCCGGCAGATTCCGCTATGTCGACGAGCTCCGCCGCATGGGTGCCGACATCCGCACCGATTCACACCACGCCGTCATCCGCGGGGTCGAGAAGCTCTCGGGTGCGCCGGTGCGGGCTCACGATATCCGCGCCGGCTCAGCGCTCGTGATCGCCGGTCTCGCCGCCGACGGCGAGACGATCGTGGCCGACGCCGACCATGTCGCCCGCGGCTACGACGACCTCGCCGGCAGGCTTCGCGGCATCGGCGCCGACGTCATCGTCGAGTAGCCCCGACGTAGGGACGGCCTCCGCCGGCCCGCCTCAGGCGATCAGTTCGTGCTGCCCATCATCGGAGGTCGCCCGGTAGGGGTGTCTTCTTCGGCGTCGCCGGGGATCGCCTCGGTTGCCGCGATGGGCGTGGCCGTGGCAGGTGCGGCAGAGGAGTTCGAGATTGGGGAGGTCGGTGCCGCCTCCGTCGAGCCACTCGTGGAGGTGGTGGGCTTGGCAGCGGTCGATGGTGGCGCCGCAGCGGTTGCAGCCGCGGGTGGCGACGATCAAGGTACGCCATTGGGCTTCGGTGGCGAGCCGCTTCCGACGTCCTTGCCAGAGGGTGTGTCCGGCGCCGTCGAAGAGGTGTCCGATGACGTCGGCTGAGGGTCCGAGTTGCATGAGGACGGAGTCGGGGAGGGGTGTGCCGTCGAGCCAGGTGGCTAGTGGTTCGTCGAGGTTCCAGACGATGTGGACCTGGTGCTTGGGGTGCACCGGACCGTCCGCCGGCTCTTCGCAGATCAACTCGGCCAAGGCATCTGCCCGGCGTTGGGCATGTGTGCGTACGTCGTCGGGGGAGCCGTTGTGGCCGCCGTCGTCGTGCCACATGCGGTCGGTGCGTCGTCGCCACGTGGCGACGATCTGTTCGCCGGTTGCCTTGTCGAAGCGGGCGTGGATCTCGACCGAGCCGTCGCCATGGGTCTTGTGCCAGCCCGCTCGGCGGGCTCGCTGCTTCGCGTGGCGTTCTTCGGCCTCGGCCGCCGACGTGTGCTTGCCCACGAACTCGAGAGCCTTGCGTGCGAACAGATCGGCCGGCATTGCCTCGGCCGTCTTCACCAACGCCTCTGCGACCTCGGGCGTCACGTGCTCGGCTGCGTCCGCAACGATCGCCGCATGTTCGACGTTGAGCCGACCCTCGGCCAACGACTCGGCCAGCGCCGGCATCTCCGCCAGACCCCGGGCGGTCATCATGTCCTTCTTGGCTTGACGTTCGCTGCGCCGCCCGACAGAACGCCCGACAGCCGCAGAGTCAGCCCCCGCATCACCGAGCGAATCCAGCGTGGCCTTGTGCGCCATCAACCGCTCATCCACCCGAGAACGAAGCCGCTCCAGATCGGCGATGCGGTCGTACAGTTCAGGACGCGACAGCGGCTGAGGATCCAACCCCCTCAGCCCGTCATGCATGCCCGCCAGATCGACCATACGGCCACACTACGAAGGAGGTGAGACACCCCCGGATGGGCCTGAGTCGGTCGATTCCGCGGCCCCGGCGTCGGCCAACGTCTGGGCCCGCTTGCGGGCGACGCTCAACAGCCACGCGAAGAGCAGCACGGGACCGGCGACCATGAGGATTTCGTCCCACCCGCCTTGGTGGGCCAACGTGAGGCTGTTCACACCGTGATCGTAGGCGTCGGGAATGCCGTTGCCGGTGTCGGCGTTGGCCTCGGCAGATGCCAGACTTGGGCAGTTCCCCGATCGGAGACGATGTGCTCGAACAGGTCGAAAAAGTCATCAAGGCGATTCGTCCGGCCATTCAGGCCGACGAGGGTGACATCGAACTGGTCTCCGTCGACGAGGCGACCGGTGTCGTCACCGTCGAATTGATGGGCGCATGCGTCACCTGCCCGGCATCGACGCAGACCCTCAAGGCTGGCATCGAACGGATCATGAAGGACCGTGTGGAAGGCGTCACCGAGGTGCTCGAGGTCAACGCCCTCGGCATGTCGGAGAGTCCCGTCCAGCTGTAGGCCGGGTCGGGCGAGCCCGACGACCAGCACCACCGTCAAGCGTGGGCGGCGAGCTTCAGCGCGTTCGAGATGAGCCCGAGGTGCGAGTACGCCTGCGGGTGGTTGCCGAGCGCCCGGCCGGTGGCCGGGTCGACCTCTTCGGCGATCAGGCCGGTCGGTCCGGCGAGATCGACATAGACACGGAAGAGCTCACGGGCCGAGCCGAGGTCACCGATCTGGATCTTGGCGTCGATCAGCCATGAGGTCATCAGGTTGAAGCCGCCCTCTTCGCCGGGCAGGCCATCCTCGTGCTTGTAGCGATAGACGGTGTCGCCGGAGCGCAGCGACGACTCGACGGCGTGGACGGTTGCGACATAGCGGGGATCATCGGTTTCGAGCATGCCGAACAAGCCGATAGCGAGGACCGAGGCATCGATATCGGTGCCGTCGTAGGCCGTTGTGAACGAGCCGACCTCGTCGTTCCAGCCGTTGGCGATGATGTCGTCCTTGATCTCCTTGCGGAGGTTGACCCACTCGGGGCGTTCACGGCCGAACACCTCGCCCGCGATTTGGACAGCCCGGTCGACGGTGACCCAACACATGACCTTGGAGTTCACGTGATGGCGCGGTGCGGACCGCACCTCCCAGATGCCCTGGTCGGGCTCCGTCCAGCGCTGCTCGACGGCAGCGACGAGGTCCTCGACGAGGCGCCAGTGGCGCGCCGACAGCGGGGCATCGATCTCACCGAGTTGATGGATGAGTTCGAGCACCGGGCCGAAGACATCGAGTTGGACCTGGTGGTCGGCGGCGTTGCCGACGCGCACCGGACGAGAGCCGGCGTAACCCGGGAGCTCCTCGATGGTGGCCTCGGGCGGCAGCGCTGTGCCGTTGACGGTGTATAGCGGCGAGAGACGCTCGGGGCCGACCTCGGAGGCCTCGATGACCCGGAGGAGCCAGTCGAGGAGATCCATCGCCTCGTCGATCGAGCCGAGCTTCACGAGGGCGCCGGCCGAGAGCGAGGCGTCGCGGATCCAGCAGTAGCGGTAGTCCCAGTTGCGGACGCCGCCGATGAACTCGGGCAGGCTTGTCGTGGCCGCAGCGAGGATGGCGCCGGTCGGGCCATAGCAGAGGGCCTTCAGCGTCAGCGCCGAGCGGCGAATCAGGTCGTGATCGATGTCGACGAGGGTCTCGGGCAGTTCGAGACGGGCGGCCCAGTCGGACCAGAACGAGTCGGTGGCCGCCCGGCGGTCGGCCTCGGCCGTGCGATCCGGACGCAGTGACGCCGTCCCGCAGCGGAGTTCGAGGGTGACGGGACCGGCGCTGAGGTCGACCTTGGCGATCGCGGTCTGGTGCACACCAGCGTTCTCAATGGTCCACTCGATGCCGGGGGAGCGGAGTACAACGAGGTCAGCGGCATTTGTGACCTCGAGACCGCCGTCGCGTCGTTCGAGCTGGGTGGGAAAGCGACCGAAATCGAGACGGGGAGCGAACTCGATGTGAGCGGTGCCGGTNCCCTCGATCACCCGGATCAGGTCGGTGCGGCCTGCGATGCGCTTCGGGCGCCCTTCGGAGCAGTCGAGATAGTCGGTGACGCTCATCGACGGCCACGACGTGCGAAGGATGAGCGAATCGCCGACATAGGCCTGGGACGGCTTCCCGGTCGCAGCATCGTCGGCGGGACCGATCGAGAAGTGACCGGCTGCAGGCCCGCCGAGGAGTTCGGCGAAGATCGCGCCGGAGTCGATGCGGGGAACGCACAGCCAGGTGATGCGAGCATCGGGAGTGACGATCGCTGCAGTGCGCTGATCCGAGAGCATCGAGTGCTCATCGATGGGCGTGACACCGGCACCGGCGAGCCAGTCAGCCCGCCGGGCGGACAGGGCAGCGAGGAGGATGGCCACCTCCTCGGGTGCGTCGACCCGGAATGGGGCGGCTGTCTCACCCTCGCCGACCTTCACGCCGACATCGGGGCCGTGGAGTGTGCGGAATGCGTACTCGTCGGTGACATCGTCGCCGAGGAAGAGCACGGCGGTGGCGCCCACGGTGGCGCGCACGGTGCTGAGGGCCTTGCCCTTGTCGGTCGGGATGAGCAGCAGCTCGCAGACCTTCTTGCCGTGACGAATGTCGAGCTGCCCGATCGCGACGTGGATCCGCTCGATCTCGGCGACGACGGTCTCGATCTCGTCCGCGTCGAGTGTGCGGTAGTGAACGGCGACCGACGCCGGTTTCTTCTCGAGCGAGAGCTTGGGATGATCGTCGACGAGTCGACCAAGGGCATCAAGGAGCTTTGAGCGGCGCTCCTGAAGTGCCGGGTCGAGGTCGAGCGCGAAATCGATGTCGAACTCGCTCCCGTGGGAGCCGACGAGGTGGATCTCGGCCGGGAGGCGGCTGAGCGCGGCGAGGTCCCGCAGCGAGCGGCCGGAGATCACGGCGACGTCGGTCTGGGCCAGTGCAGCGAGTCCTCGCAGCGCCACCGATGTCTCGCGAAGTGGCAGTGCGGTCATCGGGTCGTCGACGAGGGGCGCGATCGTGCCGTCGTAGTCGCAGGCGATCAGCAGGTGCGGCGCGGCGGCGAGCGCATGGATGCGATCGTCGAGTTCGGGGTCGTCGAGGACGTGACCGGCCATAGGCGCCGACGCTACTCCGGTGGGGGACGAAGGCTGCACCGATTCAGGGAACTACGGTCAGCTTTGTGGGCACGTCCGAGGTCGCCAACTGCTACCGGCACGAAGACCGCCGCTCGGGCGTTCTCTGCCAGCGATGCGACCGGCCGATCTGCGGTGCCTGCATGACCCAGGCATCGGTGGGGTTCCACTGCCCGGAGTGCACCGTCTCGGGCCGCCAGCAGGTTCACCGAGGTCCGATCGCCATCGATCCGGTCGCCACCAAGGCGCTGCTGGTCGTCAATGTCGCCATTTCGCTGGCCGTCATCGTCTCCGGTGGCGGCGCGCTTCCGGCTGCCGTCTTGCTCGACTTCGGTCTCGCCGGCCCACCGCTCGATGTCAACGGTGAGGCGTATCGCATCCTCACCTCGGGGGTGTTGCACGACGGGCTGTTCCACCTCGGCGTCAACATGTACTCCCTCTGGATCGTCGGCCCGCTCGTCGAGCGGGCGCTGGGCGCGCCGCGGTTCATCGCTCTCTACTTCGCGTCGCTCATCGCCGGATCCTTCGGCGCGCTGCTCGTCGATCCGCTCAGCTTCACGGTTGGCGCGTCAGGGGCGATCTTCGGACTGTTTGGTGCTGCCACCGTCATCGCGCTCGCCTCGGGCAACCGTGACATCGGTAACCGGCTCGGCGCGATCGTCGGCATCAACCTGGTGTTGACGTTCGCCGTGCCGGTGCTCTCGATCGGTGGTCACGTCGGCGGTCTGCTCGGCGGTGTCGCGCTCGCCGGCGCCTTCGTGCCGCAGATCCGGGCGAAGCGGCCGGAGTGGGAGTCGATTGCCGTGGCGATGCTGCTGGTGGCGTTCTTTGCCGCCGGCGCCCTCTGGGCCGGGTCACAGTGGCCCGATCCGCTCTTCTAGAGGGGGCCGGGCCACCGGACTCACATGTCAGCCGGAAGGGTGCTGATAGACGCTCACATGAACGTCCGATGATGTGGGCGGATGGTCCGGGCCGTTCGGGGGAGAGGGGTTGAACGGGGAGCCAGACCATGTTGCCCACCTGTTCGTCCTAACGAAGCCGACCGCCGCGGCGGATGCATCGAGCTGCTCCGGGGTCAGATAGCGAACGATCCACGGCCGCATCCGGTTGCCGTCGGCTCGCATCTCGATGTGGTGCCCTCGGATGACCTGCGCATCGGGGTCGTGTTTGGAGACGGTGAGCACGGCGGCGTCGGAGGTGATGTCGCGCACGGATACNCCGCCNTCGNTCATGCCGTCCTCGGGTGGGACGAATCCCTNGATGATGAGGACGCCGCCTGGCGCGAGAAGATCGAACACGCCCTCCAGACAGCGACGTTGGTCGTCGGGTGTGACGAGGTTGAAGAAGGTGTTGAAGGCCGCGAACGCAACCGTGTACGGGCCGGCGGCGGCAATCTCCTCGGCACCAGGTCCCTCGGCAAGGTGGGCCATGTCGGCGAGCACTGCGGTGACGGCGTTGGCGCCCGGCTTTTCATCCAGCAGGCGCAGCATCGACGGCGACGCGTCGATCCCGACGACGCGCACCCCGGCGTCGGCGAGCGGGATTGCGAGCCGGCCGGTGCCGACACCGAGTTCGAGTACCGGACCGTCGCCGGCGAGCCGAGCGATCATCGCCACCGTGGCGTCGACGTCGCTGACATCGGCGTACCAGTCGTCGTAGACGTCGGCGAAGCTCTCGCCGTAGGTGTCGGCGCCGTAGCCGTCGTGTCCGGGGAGATCGATCACCGACACAGTGTGCCCGGTCGTAGGCTGATCCCATGGCGACGAGTGTCGACACCGAGGTGGTCGAGGTCTATCTCGACCACGCAGCGAGCACCCCGCTGCGCCCCGAGGCGCAGGCGGCCTGGCTNGATGCGTCGGCGCGGCATCACGCCAACCCGACCGGTGCCCACCGGGCAGCGCGCGCCGCTCGCCGGGCGCTCGACGATGCTCGCGACGAGATCGCTGCTGCGCTCGATCGACCGCCAGCCGAGGTCGTGTTCACGTCTGGGGGCAGTGAGGCCGACAACCTTGCCATTCGCGGCGTCCTTCACGCGCAGGGTGGGATCGCCGTCTGCTCGGCCGGTGAACATCACGCCGTGCTCGAACCGGTGGAGCACGCAGGGGGCCTCACGGTCGAACTCGAGGCCGACGGCACCGTCTCACCCGACCGGCTCGCCGCTGTTCTCGACGCCGTTGACCAGCCCGTCTCGGTCGTGTCGATCATGGTCATCAACAACGAGACGGGGGTGGTGAACGACATCCCGGCGCTCGTCGAGGTCACCCGACGTCACGCTCCCGGCGCGTGGTTCCACACCGATGCCGTCCAGGCGCTGGGGTGGATCGACCTTGCCGCCCATGTCGAGGGTGCCGACCTGATCTCGATCACGGGTCACAAGTTCGGCGGGCCGGTCGGAACCGGTGCGCTCTTCGTTCGTCACGGGGTCGAACTCGATGCGCAGATCCTCGGGGGAGGCCAGGAGCGCGGTCGACGAGCGGGCACGCCCGACGTCGCCGGCGCGGCGGCCTTCGCGGCGGCTGCCACGGCCACGGTTGCCGCTCGCGACACCGATGTCGTGCGCCTTGGCGCACTGCGAGATCTCCTCGTGGTGGGCCTCCGTGATCGGCTTGGTGAGGTCGTGGCGCCGACCGTGCTCGACGGCGGTGCACCGGTTGCTGCCGGCATCGCTCATGTCGTGCTCGCCGATATCGAGGCCGAAGCGCTGTTGTTCCTGCTCGATGCCGCCGGCTTGCGCGCGTCGGCAGCGTCGTCGTGCTCCAGCGGTGCGCAGGATCCATCCCACGTGCTCGCGGCGATGGGGGTCGACCGCATGGTCGCCCAGGGGTCGTTGCGCCTGTCACTCGGTCACACGACCACTGAGGCCGACATCGAGGCGGCCCTCGAGTGCATCCCGCCCGCAGTCGAACGGCTTCGGGCCCACGGAGGTGGCTGATGTCTCACGGAGGTGGCGTGTGAGTAGTCCCGTGATGGTCGCCATGTCGGGCGGGGTCGACTCGTCGGTTGCGGCTGCCTTGCTGATGGATGCCGGTCACGAGGTCGTCGGTGTCACCATGAAGCTCTGGGGCGGCCCGTCCGACACCGGCTGCTGCGCAGTTTCCGACGTCGACGACGCCCGCCGAGTCGCAGATCGACTCGGCATCGAACACCACGTCTTCAATTTCGGCGAGGACTTCGAACGCGACGTCATCGAGCCCTACGTCGCCGACCACGCTGCCGGGCGGACACCCAATCCCTGTATCGAGTGCAACCGGCACCTCAAGTTCGATCGCCTTGTGCGTCGGGCTGATGCGCTCGGATTCGACATGATCGCCACCGGACATCACGCCCGTATCGTCTCGACCCCGGCCGGCCCTCGTCTGGGGCGTGGCGTCGACGCTGCGAAGGACCAGTCGTACGTCCTGCACGTCATCGAGGAGTCCGTTCTCGCTCGGATGCTGTTGCCGGTCGGTGAACTCACCAAGGCGGACGTCCGTCGCCTCGCTATGGACCTCGACTTGCGCACCGCCCAGAAGCCCGAGAGTCAGGACGTCTGCTTCATCACCAACGAGCACGGCCGAGCGGCATTTCTTGGTCAGCGCATTCCGCTGAAGCCAGCCGCGGTCGTCGACCGCTCAGGGGAGCAGGTCGGCCAGGTCGACTCCGTTGAAATGNTCACGATCGGTCAGCGAAAGGGTCTCGGACTCGCAGGCGGCACCGACCCCAAGTACGTGGTCGATGTCGATGTCACCGCCGGGGGTGATCGCCGGGTCATGGTCGGCGAGAAGGCTGATCTTGTAGCGCCCGTCACCGAACTCGAGTCCTGGCGTTGGGTCGGCGAGCCGGTCGACGGCCCGCTCAGGTTCCAGTGCTCGGCNCACGGACGAGTCGAGCCCGGCCGGATCGAGGACGGCCGTCGGGTCGTCTGGGAGGAACCGCATCGCCGCATCGCTGCCGGGCAGTCGGTCGTCGGCTACGACGCCGACGATGTGGTGGTCGGCGGGGGTATCGCCGGCCGCACGCCGCTCTAGGCGATCGTTATCCCGCGCTCGAGCGCGGTGGCCATGACTGCGGTGGGGCGAGTCGGGGCGATGAGCAGGGAGCGCACGGTCTCGTTGTCGGTCGTCGTGCGCCCACTGACGAACGACAGATCGGTCGCTGTCGCGAATCGAAGTTCGAGGGCGAGGCCGAGGGCGGCCGCGGTGATGTCCTTGGCGGTCGTGTCGGCCGGAGCAGGCGCNAGGCCGGCGATCTCGCGCTTTACGAACAGGACGGGTTCACGCAACTGGGTGGGGTCGTGCACGACGAGTCCGTTGGGCACGAAGACGAGGAAACGGTTGGTGAGCCGGTGGAGCGCGTTGAGGGGGAACCAGGCCACGCCAAACCCGACGACAGTGAGGATCGCGCCAGCGATCCAGCGCTCATCGGCGAGCAGCAGCGGACCGGCGGTGAGTCCCACGATCACGATGAGGACCGACGGGATGAGCGCAACGACGAGCACCGGCCCGGGTGCCCGGAGCGCAAACCGACGCTCGTCGCCGTAGCTGACGCCGTCGAGGAAGCGATCGGCGACGCCGGGCAGATTGACCGTGGCGACCGCCGTCATCGAGGCGACCAGGCCGACCGCAAGGGTGGCGGCGCCGGCATCGGTGTGGTTCGCATCGAGGTCCCAGGCGGCCCAAAGGGTGCCGATGATGCCCCCTGCCGCGCCGACCCGAGCGATCGTCAGGGTGACGGGGCGGGGGACGGCGATCGCAAGCAGGATCACCAGCCAGGCGATCCACGCAGCCACGGAAACGGTGGTGCGGAACGAATCGGTGGTGTCGCTCAGGGCCTTGCCGATCACGACACCAGCGCTGAAGGGCTGCACGACCCAGACGACGACAGCGATGGCAACCAGACGGACTGAACCGGTGGGTGGCGAGAGCGTCACCTCGCCAAACTATCCTCGCCGTCGATGGCACCCTCAGACGGAAACCCGGCGGCCGCCCGCATCGAAGAATTGCGGGCGACCCTCGACCACCACGCCAAGCAGTACTACGAACTCGACGCTCCCGAGATCTCCGACGGCGAATGGGATCGGCTCTACCACGAACTCGTGGCGCTCGAGCAGGCCAATCCCGAGCTGGTCACCCCGGACTCGATCACCCAACGGGTCGGCGGCAGCATCAACGAGGCGTTCGCGCCGGTCACCCACACCGTCCCGATGATGTCGTTGCACAACGCCTTCGACATCGAGGATCTGCGCAGTTGGAATGAGCGAGCGCAGCGCCGTCTCGAGGGTCAGGCGGTGCCCCGGTTCGGTGTCGAGCTGAAGTTCGATGGCCTCGCCATCTCGCTGCGCTACGAGAACGGTGTCCTCGTCCAGGGCGCCACTCGGGGCGACGGCAAGGTCGGCGAGGACGTCACCCACAATGTTCGCACGATCGCCGATATCCCCGAGACGTTGCCGGGCGACGCTCCGCCGCTGCTCGAAGTCCGAGGTGAGGTCTATCTGCGGCTGTCGGCGTTCGAGCGGCTCAACCAACGCCAGCGGGAGCTTGCCGCCGAGACCGGCAAGGAGCCCAAGCTCTACGTCAATCCCCGAAACACTGCCGCCGGTTCGTTGCGGCAGGTCGACGCAGCCGTCACCTCCGAACGTGAGCTGTCGTTTTTCTGCTATCAGCTCGGCCTGGTCGAGGGCGGCCCCGAACTCGGCTCGCACACCGAGACCCTTGCGTGGCTCGGCTCGCTTGGCTTCCCNATCAACGAACACACGCAGTCGTTCGCCACGATCGACGATGTCGAGCAGCGCATCGCCGAGTTCCAGGCGATGCGCCACGACCTCGACTACGAGTTCGACGGTGTGGTGGTGAAGGTCGATCACCTCCGCCTCCAGGCCGAGCTCGGTGCCGACGCCAAGGCCCCGCGTTGGGCGATCGCCTACAANCTCCCGCCCGAGGAGCAGACGACGACCTTGCTCGACATCGAAGTCTCGATCGGGCCGTCGGGGCGCGCCACCCCGTTCGCGGTGCTCGACCCGGTCTTCGTCGGTGGGGTCACCGTCGGCACCGCCACACTCCATAATCAGGATCAGGTCGCGGCGAAGGACGTCCGGCCGGGCGACACGGTGATCGTGCGGCGCGCGGGCGATGTGATCCCCGAGGTCGTCGGCCCGGTGTTGTCCGATCGCGACCCGTCATCGCAGCCCTGGGTGTTTCCCACGGACTGTCCGGTGTGTGGCGATCGGCTGGTTCGGGATGAGGCCGCCGCCGCCACCCACTGTGTGAACTTCCACTGCGATCGCCAGATCCGCGGTCGTATCGAGCACTTTGTCGGGCGCTATGCCCTCGATATCGAATACCTCGGCGAGAAGAACATCGATCGATTCGTGAGCCTCGGCCTGCTCGCCGACGTCGCCGACCTCTACACCCTCGACTTCGACAAGGTGCTCGAACTCGACCGCATCGGCGCCAAGTCGGTCGAAAATCTCAAGGCGTCCATCGAGAGCTCCAAGGCGCGCCCACTCGGCAATCTCCTCTTCGGTCTGCGCATTCCCGAGATCGGCCAGGTCAATGGCCAGACCCTCGCCGCCGCCTTCGGATCGATGGACGCGATCATGGCGGCATCGATCGAGGACATCGCCGCCGTCGACGGCTTCGGTCAGGTGATCGCCGAGGCGGTCCACGCGTGGTTCGAAACCGATCAGGCTCGTGATCTGATCGGCAGGCTGCAGGCTGCCGGCCTCACGATGGACGCCGCCCAGGTCGATCGTTCGAAGGAACAGACACTTGAAGGCCAGGCGGTCGTGGTGAGCGGCACCCTCGAGCACTTCACCCGCGATGGCGCGAAGGAGGCAATCCTCGAGCGGGGCGGCAAATCGCCGGGGAGTGTCTCTAAGAAGACACTCGCCCTCGTCGTGGGTGCCGATCCCGGAGCGTCGAAGGTCACGAAGGCGGAGGAGGCCGGGGTGCCGATCCTCGATGAAGCCGGTTTCCTCGCCCTCCTGGAGACGGGGGAGTTGCCCGCGTGATCCGAGCCGTCTGTTGGGATGTCGGCGGGGTGTTCACCGGAAGCCCTCACGACGCGATCGCCGCAATCGCCGCCGAGCACGGGCTCACCCATGCGCAGCTGTCGGGAGCCGTTTTCGGCGATCTCGCCGGCGAGCGCGGGCATCCCTGGCATGAGTTGGAGGTGGGGCGCCTGAGCCTGCGCGAGGCGTGGCCGCTGATCGAGGAACGCATCGCTGCGATCGGGATCGATCTGTCGATGCGCGACATCATGCGGCGCATGGGTGCCGATCCGTTCGATCGCTCGATCGTGCACGACACGGCGGCCGCCTTCGCTGAGGCCGGTCTCACCCAGGCGGTTGTCACCAACAATGTTCGCGAGTTCGCCGACATGGGCGACGGGCGCGGGTGGCGGCGGATGGTGCCAATGGAGCACATGACGGTCGTCGTCGACAGTTCGGTGGTCGGGATGCGCAAGCCCGACGCCGAGATCTTCGCCCATCTCCTGAGCGAACTCGGTGTCGACGCCGACGAGGCCGTGCTCGTCGACGACACGCCGGTCAATCTCGACGGCGCCCGATCGGTCGGCATGCAGGCGGTGCTGGTCGGTTCGGATCCGGCGCCGGCGATGACCGAGTTGCGCTCGTTGGTGCTCGGCGACTCGATCGCCTGACGGCCTCGCTCAGCTGACGGTGAACGTCCAGTCGATCTGCTGGGTCGTGCCGGGATTGGCGATTTCCTCGAAGGTCGCGATCGCGCAGTTGCTGTCGGCCGCGAGTTGCTCGACGAGCTGCCCCGGGTTCGGCGTGAAGAGGTACTGCTGCAGGCCTTCGACGTGGCGGACCTGGGATGTCACATCGACGGGAAAGCGGCAGGCTTCGTCGGGCGAGATCGTGAGCCGGACCAGCCGGTAGCCCGATGCGAGGTCGATGCCGACGGTCTGCTGTTGGAGGACTTCGTCGCCCCGGTTCGGGATGATGCGATCGATGGCCGGGTTCTGCGATACGGACATGTCACTGCCGTCGCCGTCGCTGACGAGTCCGGCGAAGACGAACATGGCGAAGCCGGCCAGGATCAGGCCAGCGANGACGAGCTTTTGACGACGGGGCACCGGGTGATCGTGCCAGATTTTGGCGGGCTACTCGGAGCCGGGCGACGGTTCAGAACTTCACCACCACCGTGCCGGGAAGGTGGTCGGGTGTGCGGGGCTACGTCTCGGTGATCTCGTCGATGCGAGCGACGAGACTCTTCACGACGTCGACATCGACCTCGGTGTCGTCGGGGACCGGCAGTGATTGGCCGGGCTGGGGCGCAAGGAGGGCAGCGAACGCAAGGACTTTTGACGAGTCACCGGTGAGCTTGACCTTGCCACCCATCAGCGCCGGCATCACGAGGGCGGGGTCGCGGTCGACGAAGAGCTGTTTCGCGACCTCCCACGGCACCTCGATACCGAAGTCGGCGTTGTCGAGATGGCCTTCCTCGATGGTGAGCGCCGGACCGGTGGTATCGATGTGGCCGAGAATGGAGCCGTCTCCGAAGGGCGGTTCGGTGACGGTGACGTTCGCAGCCAGATCGAACTCGACTTCACGGTCGTGTTCTGCGTACTCGGCGCGGAGTTCACGCATGGCGGCGATCCACTCGGGACTCAGAAACGGGTAGGGCATCGGAGACGAGCGTAGATGGAATGGAGCGGCGCCGTATCCTTGGGCGCCATGACGCAACGCATCACCCGCGATGAGGTGGTTCACGTGGCTCGGCTCGCCCGTCTGTCGTTGAGCGACGCCGAGATCGACGAATTCACCGGCCAGCTGGGGGACATCCTCGAGCACGCCGCCGATATTGAGGCGCTCGACGTCGGCGATGTCGAGCCGACATCGCACCCGCTTCCGATGGTGAACGTGCTGCGGCCCGATGAGCTGCGTCCGGCGCTTGATCGCGACCTCTTGCTGTCACAGGCTCCCGCCGCGGAGGACGGCCAGTTCCGTGTCCCGCCGATCCTGGGGGAGGAGCCGTGAGCGCTCTTGATCTCGCCTCCGCCGTTCGTTCGGGTGAGCGCTCCGCGGTCGATGTGATCGACGAGCATCTCGCTCGTATCGGTGCTCGCGACGGCGAGATCAACGCCTTCAATCTGGTCACCGCCGACGCCGCTCGTGAGGCGGCGGCTACGGTCGACGCTGCCGTTGCCGCAGGAAAGGATCCCGGCCCGCTCGCCGGCGTGCCGATCGCGATCAAGGACAACATGTGCACCACGGGCGTCGCCACAACGTGCTCGTCGAAGATCCTCGAGGGCTGGGAACCGCCCTACGACGCGACGGTCGTGCAGCGAGTGGTGGCTGTGGGTGCGGTCATGGTCGGCAAGACCAACCTCGACGAGTTCGCGATGGGTTCGTCCACCGAGAACTCGGCGTTCGGCCCGACGAAGAATCCGCTCGACACGACTCGTGTCCCGGGTGGTTCGAGTGGCGGCTCGGCCGCAGCAGTCGCCGCTGACTTCGCCCCGCTGTCATTGGGTTCCGATACCGGCGGTTCGATCCGCCAGCCGGCTGCGTTCTGCGGCCTCGTCGGCATGAAGCCGACGTACGGCGCCGTGAGCCGTTACGGCCTGATCGCGTTCGGGTCGTCGCTCGACCAGATCGGCCCGTTCTCCAAGACGGTCGCCGAGTCGGCGGCACTGCTCGAG
>FUFK010037519.1_pt1 | contig 16866 bp, 4 predicted proteins | sample 1021851 | NCBI WGS metagenome assembly FUFK01 (sample SAMEA51879418, study PRJEB19060) | metagenome | reverse complement strand
TCCTCTGAAAGATGCCTCACTATCTATGAGTGATAAAACACTTTCTCCTGCAGTAACCACTGTGTTACCATAAGTAAAGGTTTCCTCAACTATTAAATTTTCTCCATCTTGTAATCCTAATGCAAGATTATCACTTCCAGCATCAAAGTAATTTACAAAAATAGTTAAATCGGTGATATCCGAATTATCTTCAGGATATAAAAAATCATCAATTGATAAAATTACACCAGTTATTGATCCCTTTAATCTAAGACCCTTTAACTCATTTAAATATAATGATACTGGGGTTCCTAAATGGTTCTCTTCAATTTTTATTGAATAATAATTATCATTAAAACTAATGCCACCAGGAATCACCATTGATCCATCTTTGAAAATGTGATTTCCAAAAGATTCAAGTTGATTTTGTAATCCTGACTGAAGTGTGGTTAATTCTCTTGCTTGTACAGGAAATCCAGGTTTGAATAAAACTTTGTAAAATTGATCATTTGGATCAAAATCATCATAGTAAGGACTTATATTTAAATTTGTTTTTTGTGTCATTTTTTAAAATTCCAAGATGATTTTAATGTCTTCCTTTTGTCTAGAATTTCTAGTTATAACGGGTCTATTATCTAAGTAGATAACATCACCCGACCCTTTATTTATCTCAGGATTAGCAAGTCCGTTTTCAAAGTTAACACCTAGTGAAATTACTTTATTACCTGTTGGATTTGTACTTATTCCAGTAAAATTTTGATTTACAGAGGCTTGAAATCCACTAGTGGGTGCTATGACTTTATTAGCACTTGATTCAAAAGATAAAACCTTTGATTCTGTTGTCACACCTACATAATCAGTTTGATCACCAGAAGTTTGATTGAAAAATAAAGATCTATCTTGGTAATATTTAAGAACATTTGTATCTGTATCATAAGAGACAATATATCCTTTCGCAGTGCCTCCTGATACTGACTGCTCTATTCTCTCTCCAATTGAAGGAGTGCCTGTAGGTGAAATAACTTTTATTGCATTAAGTGATGAAAATTGATTATCAGTAAAAATTGAAGTTGAACCTATGGATGTAGGACTTTTTATAATACTAATTTGAGCAATTTTAGTATCAGTCGGGAAATCTTTAGTAGAATCATCAAATCTTGCATAAACTAATAATTTATCAGTTCCTAATTCTTTATACAAATCAAAACCATGACCCTTAGATGGAGGAATGATTGGAACTAATTTTGCTCTTGTTGTTGGATTACCTAAACTACCAAGATCCACCATACCATAGGTATATCCCTGACCACCTGAAGATACATTTGTTTTTGTAATTTTACCTTCACTATCAGTGTCGATAACAACTTTACCACCAGTACCATCTCCTATAATATTCACCTCTACACCAGATTGATTTTGTGTATATCCAAATCCTTGTTGATCAATATATACCTTTCTTATTTGGTTATTATTTATTGTGGAATCTCCATTTTCCCTGACTGATTGTATTTGAGTCGTAGTTGCTACTGGCCAGTCACTTGGAACTGAGATATATTCAGTCGAATCAAACTTAATTATATCACTTGGAGGAACAGTAAACAAATACTTCCAAATATACCCATCTCCACTTTCACCTGCTCTAGTAGGTTCAAGATCAGTAAAAACAGGTTCATCTTGTGATGCGTTACCAGTAGTATTAATACCACTAGAACCATTATCAATACAGATATAAACATCAAAATTTTGATTCATTACATAATAACTTGAATCATATAATCTTGAGGAACCAGTTACTGGTGAGGGATTGTTTAAACTATAATCATGACGATACATTTCATATTTTGTACCTTGTGTCCAATTTCTTCTTGTTATAAGTCTTCTTACATTATCTGATGTTACTTTTTTACCAAAAGACATTGTATCACCAACATGATTAGTGTAATTGATACTATCAATTGGATTGGGTGTTTCTGTATTCCAGTCTGAACTTCTTCCAAAACCCACTACGGGTGTAGTTGCGTTAGCGAGTCCTACTACAACATAATAAGAATTTGTAGAGTTTTCAACTGTTTCTACAAAGTTATTTGCATTTAGAATTCTAAATTGATCAGTTACAATTGCAGCCATATTATCAGCTTTTTTCTATATTTATACTAGCCAAGATCCTTTCTTAAAGCACCACTGTCTCTAAGTCCAAAATCTCTTCTCTGGATTGTAGGATAACTTGAAATACCAGAGTAATGTGTTTTACCTGTAACTCCAATAGAAATAGCATTAGTTCTATTGAAATTAGTTAATCGACCCCATGAAAATCCACCAATAGCAGTTCCCAATCCAACTGATGTATCTATACCAGTTGTATTCACTCCAGTCATAATATTACATGTAATAATACCAACTCCTGCGTTGAATGCATCTACAAAATAGATGTTATCAACACAAGTTGTGCCAGTAGCGACAACTGCACCATCACTATAAACTGAGGTAACACCATGTCCAACCTGAGTATCAAACACATAGATTGGATAACCAACTTTCAAGTCAGTTAGAGTTGCAGATGGATTTCCAGAACCTGCTCCTAAGTCTGCATTTAATGTAAATTCAAGAGCAAGAGGATTACCATTGATACCATCAGTCACTCCTATTCCGATGATATGACCATCAAATCCCTCAATAGTTGTAATTAAGTCCACATCTTCTTTGTTAATAGATGGGAATGGAGCAAGAACTTGAGGTGGTTTTGTTTGAGTATATCCAAAACCAGGATTAGTAATCGTAACTGTATTTAGACGACCACCTGATATTGAAACTGTAGCAGTTGCAGTGGTCAATCCAACAGGAGGTGTTGTTGAGGTTGTAATCGCATAGTAGTTATTTGTAGCAGGTGCTGATATTGAAACAGTGACTGCTGATCCTACGTATCCATTACCAACATTTGTAATATCTAAAGATTGAATTGTACCTGCAGCGGATACTACTGCTGTAAGTCCAGCGGCAACTAAATCTGTTGACTCTACTATTAACCCACCAACTGCACCGATGTTTATTGTGCCGAAGTCCTCTTCGTAGTTAAAGAATGATGCGTTATCAAGATATAATATGGTATCTCCAATACCAACATCAGATATAATTTTAGCACTTGGATAAATTAATGGTTCAATTGAATCTCTTGTTTTAAATACCAATTCACCATTTATCTTTTTATCAATTTTTTGTTTGCTCCAATTGAATGGTTTGAAGTTTCTTTCATCTATACCAATTCCATTATATAAATTTGTTTCTACCTCATCAGAACTTGAAATTGAGTAAATTACTCTAGGATCTTGTGTGGTTGTAACACCAGAATTTTTTATCAATTGAACAGAGTCACCTACTTTTATAGTTGGTGATACCGATGAACCTGCTGAAACTTGTACTGCATCAACACCCTCTGTGCCCTTATAGAAAAATATATCAATTACATCTGAGGGATCTGGTGCTTGTGCAAATGTAAATGAGGTACCACCATCAAACGTGTATGCCTCACCAGGATTTTGGACTACACCATTTATGAATATTAACAGTAAAGAATCAAGATTAATTAATGCAGACTCTGCATTATTTTCATCAATTTCAAAACTTAATAAGTTAGAGTTGTAAATGATAGGAAATCTAGTTCTTTCACCATCTTGTAGATCTTTTATCGAATCAATAAAATCAAATTGTCCAAAATTCCATGAAGAATATTGATCATTGAATATATCAAGAACAGTTAAATTAAAATCTGTCATGGTTGTAACACCCAATGCAGTTACTAATCCAACAGGTTTAAATACGTCACCAATTTTAAAATTATATCCATTATTTTCCAATACAAAATTTGTCACAGTAAATAATGTTGACCCAATTCCAACAGTGGTATTAGCAGCACCGACATCTATTGTAATTAAAGCACCATCTCCCGTATCTGTAGTATTACCAATACCTCTTCTTGAAACCCCTGTAACTGATAGATTTGAATATGATGGTGATGATACTTGAATTTGTGGTTTTGTGTATCCTGTTCCATTATTATTGATTGTGAATGAAAGCACTCCACCATCACCTGCTACAGCAGAAATATCCGCACCTGAACCTGTGCCACTTAAATCAGTTACAGCAACTGATACTGGATTTCTGTAACCTGAACCAAAAGTAAGATCATGTAAGTATTCAAAAGCAGTTCCTGAACCAACATATGCATGAGATTGATTACTTGCACCTATACTCACAGTAAATGTAGTCGTAGATAATATACCAGTGATTCCAAATGATCTATCATTTGGAATTGTCAAAGCAGGATTAAATGTCAAACCATCTAATCTAACAAACTCATTTATATTTCCAAAATCATGATTAGTGGAAGTTGTAACCTGAAGTTCACCAGTAATGTTATTATATGAAGCAGTGCTTATACCATAAGAACTACCAGTAGTGGCTATACCAACGATACCTGCAATTGTAGTTCCACCAACCCCAAGATTAGGAACAACTTTTGCTCCAACTAAAGGTGCGACTCCAAGACCACCAGTTGACCCTAATGATACTATAACACCACCTCTTGGTAATTGATTTTGATTTACATCAGTATCACTAACAATTAAACTTCCATTTGATGATGTAATACCTGTAAATACAACATTTGTCGANGTTCCACCCACTTCATTGAAGTTGTAATTATTTCCTAAATTGTTGAATGTTGTCGGAGTTTGGAATATACCATTAAGAAGTAAAATACTACTACCAGTGTTTATTCCAACAGTATCTGAACCTTCAACTTTTATTCTGTATGATTGATCAATTCCATTAAAACTATCGGATATATCATCAAATATTACATTTTTGGTATAATCTTTTCTTAGGAAAACTCGTCCGTTAAATGATGATTTAACAGGATCAAGATTAGATGGAGTTCTACCACTTTGATTTGTNCCTCTAGGTGCTTCAGTAAAATGAATTCTACTATCAACTATATTGTAACCACCAGAATATAATCTAGTTACATCAGTGGCACTATGATTAGTAGCAGATGATCCAATATATCCTCTGTTTACCTCCAGTATGTTTACGTTTCCTGTCTCAGTAATTGGTCCTACAGATGTTGTTCCTAATCCAACATTTGTAATTTCCATGTATTCATTATTAATTTTTATAGTATCTCCAGTTGTTATTGAGGAAATACCTGCCACACTGAATATAGTTTGACTATCTGTAATATCAAATTCTAAAGTTGTTGATATTGGAGTAAATGCTATGGGAGACTGAATAACACCATCGACAGAGATGAGTGTTTTTTCATTCTTCTTAAACATCTCAAATTCATGATAATTTCCATCACCAGCACTTGTAAATATCAAATTAATACCAGCTAAAGCATCTGCACGAGATTTAGCAACTTTAAATCTATCTTTATTTTTAACATTTTTTATTGCAAATAATTCTGTTCCTGATGATAAAGTTCCACCTGCAGTTGCAATACCTGTTACTGTTGCACCAGTAAATGTAGAACCAGGTGTATAAATTATTTTTTCACCAGTTTCAAAGAAATGGTCTACAACAGTAAATTCACCAGTTCCTAAATTTAAAGCTGTCGCTGGATTAAATTTCTTTTCAAATATTGGTATCGTGTTACTTTGTAATAAGAAGTTTGTTTTATTAGACCTAGCACCATTTATTGCATCATATTGTGCAAGAGATAATGATTCAGTTGCAGTTCCATATTGTAAGTCTAGTGGAATATTTAATAAATCTATATCTGTGTAAAAAGCCTTACTTAAAACTTGAACCTGTACACTATTTGTTCCACCAGTGTAATCTGGATCTGGATGGAAATTTAAATTTAAATCATTACCAACTAATGTTGAGGAGAATGTTCCAATACCAGAGGTGCTACCAATAGATAAGAATGGATATTGTGTAATATGAGAATCTGTTTCATTGTGAACTACTAAAACTTGGTGAAGGGCACTAGTTGAACCACTTGAGACTCTAACTATACTCTTCAAACTAGAAATTTCTTCATGTAAAAATGTAGAAATAGTTGTTGCAGCAGATACATTAGCATAATTTGATTCAAATCTTACTGTTTTTTCTGTTCCATCTATTTGACCAGTTGATTTAAATCTATAAGTGCTTATTCCAGTAGCAGTTGTTCCTATACCAATTATTGATGATCTAACGATAATTTCATTTGGTTCATCATTTTCATAACTTAAAATAAACGCACCAGTTGATATTCCAGTTGCAAAATTACCAATGAAGTTTGAATTATCACTCTCTTCAGAATCAGAGAAAAATTCTGATAAGTAGGTGTTTGTTCCATCATGTGTAGCATACAACTCAACAAAATTAGTCTCAGAAGTATTTGGATCTTTTACTTCAATTGATGCAAAATAAGCATCTATATTACCAATATTATCAGAAATTATTACAGAAGAAGATGCAGTAGAAACAATTTTATTACTACCACTTAAATTAATAAATCCAATAGATTGTGTACCTATTCCAGCTAAGTCAGTATTGAAAGTATTTTGGAATATTTTTAAATCATAATCATTATTATCAGCATCATCTGGTGTAAATATTAAACTTATTAATCCAGATGAATCTAACTGAAATTCTAGTTCTCCTAAGTCAGATGAAGTATTATGAATATTTGTTTGTTCAGCAGTAAATACATCGTCATCATCTTTATATAAAACAATATCTGATAATTGTATATTTTTATTATTTGGATTTCTTAGTTGAATTAGATACCTTGCAAAATTAGTGTTGATTGGTAAATCTAAAAATTTAGATAAAGATGTTGATGTATTAGAAAATAAAGAACTTATATCATCTATTTCAAGCACACGGTTTGTTCTACACTCAATATATGGTGATAATTTAGTATTTTTTAATTTTAAAAATTTTGATTTATTACTTATAGTATCAACATCAATAGCAAAATCAAAATTATTAATTGTATCTACACGTTTTTGATCTATAAAATCTAATGCTAGTGTGTCAAGGAAGGTAGTTGTTGTAATACCAGCACTAGTTGAAGACTGTATACCAACATCTGCAAAATTTTTCAAACCACTAGTGTGCAAAAGACGATTAACTGGATTTATTAAATCCTCGTATGTTATTGAACTCTTAACTGTGTATGATAAATTCTGATAATAATCATTATCTGGTAAAACTTGATAATCTTGATTTAGTTTACCAATATTGTCTCTCCATCCTTGATCCTGTCTTAGAGAGTAATTTACTTTAAACCTACCCTCATTTGTTGATATATCATTAATAGTTGCAATGTTTCCACTATTTGCTCCCCTAATTCTTTGACCAATTACTAAATCAAAAGCACCTGGTTTATCTTCAACTATTTTAATAAATTCATCTGTTGACTCTGATATTGATAGTTCAACTGGTTTAAATGAATCACCTATTAAAGCTGATAATTTTTCACCGACTACAAAATTAAATATGTTTTGTGAAACTGAAAAAACAGGATAATCATCTTTGCTTATGATTTGTGCAAAAGAATTTTGATTTGTTTTTGCGATACCTGCATTACTTGTAAATTTAGATATATCAAATTCAACAGTGGCTGGATTATTGTTTATCATTGAAGATACTTCAAAAAACTCAAATCCATTGTCATTTGAATTAAAACCATCACCTGGTGTTATTAATGAATGTGAATATTGTTGTATCCCCTCAACAAATATTTTTTCACCAACTGAGAAAGGTGCGGTACTAAAACCTAATATTGGTGTAACTAATGTGCAAGTAACTATACCAGATGATGAGTTGTAATCTACATTTTTTATCGCTGCTCCATTACTATTATTGATTGCAAATATTTTATGAGTTACAGGTTCTAAACCTCTTGATGGCACAACAATTGAAGCACTAGTGATGGCACTTCCATTAATGGTTGCCTCAACCGATCCTGTCGTATCTTCTATGCCAGTATCAGGATTTACAATTACTAAATCTGGTGTGGTTGTATAATTTTTACCTCCAGATATTACTTCTACGTTTGTTATTGTATTTGAATTGATTATTGTAACAACTGGAGATATAAATGCCTCTGGACTCAAAGTATTATCAGAAGAATATTCAAATCCTGGATTTAAAATTCTCACATTATTAATTCTATTGATACTATCAGAGTTTGGTAACAAACTAGCATTTATTCCTTGTGTAGATGCAATGCTTACAAATGATGGTAAACTTTTATATCCTAAACCTCCATAATTTATTTTTACCTCATTAATTGAACCTGATGCATTTAAAGATTCTGTAGTATAATTTAAAATATTTGTTTCACTTAATGAATATTTCAATTGTTCAGGAACACTCTTTAAGGATATTGAGAATGATGTTGAAGCAGATGACACGTTAAAAATTTCATACTCATCAGTGTAAACACTATCAACATATTGTATAGTGGATGAATTAGGAACATCAATAAAATCTGCTGTACTTATAAAACCACTTTTAGAAACATTATAAAACAACTTGGTTGGATTATTTTCATTATAATTTAAAGTAACTGTCGCATCATCAATTTTGTTTATACTTGTTGTTCCAATACCAACTGTACCTATACCAGTAACTTGGAAGGTATTTGTTGTTCCAGTAGATACGAATTTATTAATAAATTTGGAATCATGAAATATTTCAAAGTTGTATCCTTCTAATGAAGAGTGTCCAACACCAAATACTAAATTATTATTTCTAACAACGTCTATTCGAGGATTAACTAGTGAAAATTCATGATTATTTCCAATTGATGAAAATTCTAATATTCTTATCGGTTGAATCAAGTCATTAAATGTTTCAGCTAATTTAAAATTATTATCATCAACTTTAAATGCAAAATAGGTTCGTCCATCATTTAGCCCTTCTATAACATCATTAGATGAATAATAAATTTTATCAAAAGTTTCAAATCCATGATTTAGAATATTAACGTTATTAGTTGTTGAATTTATACCACTAGAAGAACAAGTTTTGGGATTTATCAATATTCTGGAGTTCGTTTCATCATATCTAACATCAATGAATGAACTTGTTCCAATACCAACTGATTTTTGTGGTAATAAATTTAAATTGATTAAATCGTTATTATCTAAATTATGAGAAGTAGATACTGAAACTGTGGTGTGTATTCTTTGTAGAGTTCCAGTTATTTGGTTGAAATTACTTTCTAAAGAATATTCAAAGTTACTCGAACCAATTTTTGTATCACCAATAAAGGATAATCCATTAGTATTAGTAGTCAATCCAACTTGTGTTACAATACCAATGAAATTATCAGATTTTTTAATAACAAATACATCTTGCGAATTACCAGATTCTGGAATATTAAATGTTGTCACACCATCATCATCAGATACTGTTAAAGCGTAACCTGCACTTGGTTTGGTTAATGTTACTTTTTGATTTGTATTAAATGGATGATTTAATAGTCGTATACTTTGTAAAGGTGTAGATACAACTTTAACAATATCTCCTAAAGTTGATGTTGATGTTGAACCTAGTCCAACAGCAGTTCCTACTCCAATTGATTCATGTGGATTGAAAAATACCTTATCATTTAATGTAGATTCAAAACTTACATTTTTTGCGGTATCAAGTAATTCAAAAACATTTGGTATTAATTCTAATTGAGTGCCAACAGTGTGAACACCTGATGAAACACCTCGTTTCACCCTTAAAATATTATTAGATTCAAACTTGTTGAGAACTAATAATTTTTCGGTTCCTATTCCAATACTACTTCCTACTGATATCTGATTTGGTATTTTTGAAACATATATATCAGTTACAATACCAGTTGTTGCAGAATTAGGAATTTCTTGATATACAACACTTCTAGCTGTTTCAATTCCTAAAATTTGAGGTCCATTTACATAATCAATAATAGTGGTGCTTATGCCAGATATGACAACTCTATCACCATTATTAAGTGAAGGTGATGTAGATATAAATGCTGATACATTTCCTTTATCGTTTGCAAAAAGAACAACATCATTAAATGTATCAATAGTTGTATCTAAAGATGTTATCTCCTTACCCTTTAAACTTTTAACAACTACATTTAATCCACTACCATTCGTATCTGTATTATCAAATATTGCTGAATTACCTACTCTATAGTTATCTCCATCATTAATTATTTGAATAGAATCAACTGATCCAAATGAGGTAGAGTCAACAATACTAATTTGAGTGGATATTTCGTTAGATTCTGTTATAAAGTCATTATCTGCAAACTCATCAGACACTTTATATGGGAATGTATTTCTTATTAGATTTGATTTTTCAATATTAAAATTTTTCTGAGATAATTTATAATTTTCAATTATCGGATTTGATCTGTAAGTATCACCAATAAAATATGGAAAATTAGGTTGTAAAGATATAGACGTTATTCCTACAAAATAAGCATACGTTCCTTTTGGATATTCAGGTGTTCTACAATATCTTCCATTATGAACATCTAAATCTCCAGAATTAGAAAATTTATAGTCATCTATAAAAAATCCTGGATTAAATGAAGGAGGTCTATCATGAACCAAAGACTGATCAATTTCATAACCAACATCTAATATTCTGATAGGTGAGGTTTCATCTGACGCAACACTATAACCATATGGTCCATAAATTGGATTTCCATCATATGCCCAACCTATTATTGGTGAGTGATTGATACCATCGTCACCAAAAGCATCACTTCCTATTTGAGTCGAATATCCAACAATTGAATATTTCAATTTATTTTGATATTCAATTAATGCCTCTGCTCCATATCGATCAAAATTATTGATGAGTAAACTTCTTATACTTGTATCAACTTTTAACTCAGAACCAGGTGGTTTTACTAAAATAGATGTTGTTTCATCTTGATAATTTAATCCTCCTTCCAATATAATAACGTCAACTATCTTTCCATTATTAACAACAGCTCTTAATTTTGCACCTAATCCAGTTCCTATTCCCACTACCTCTAAATCTGGTGCAGTTTCATAATTTTTTCCTTTTGATTGAATTTCAACAAAAGTTATGACTCCATTCGATATGATAGGTTTTAATTCAGCATCATCACCTTTTTTTCTTGTAATATTAACTGGTTTTTCTAAATTTAATATTTCAGAACCATATCCACTCCCTTTTTCGTAAAGATATAATTGATCAATTGAACCTCTGACAACAGGAGTTGCAGTTAAAATACCAACATCAGTATTTGCTAATTCATATTGCACATTTAATTTAATATCTGGATATTTAAATACTTGATATCCAGTGCCTTTATCTGTAAATTTAACAAATTTTAATCTGTTGAAATCATCAAATGAAGTTCCTGCCAATCCTGCATTTGATAATTGGAATGAATTATCATCAATATACAAAACCTTGTAGAAAATTGATGTAGAGGTTATTCCTGTGTATTTTGTTAATTCTGTTATTGATTGAGGTTGTGTTGAACCTAGACCAACATTTGTTGAGTAAACAATATTATCACCATCATTAAATCCATGATTTATAAAATTAATTGTATGGTTATTAGTGTTAATTCCTGTTGGATTTACAAATAATTGTCTATTTTGATAATTCTGACCACCATCAATTACTTTTATATCCTTTAAAGTATTTTGTTCTTTTGATAATTTAAATTTATGAATTCCATTTTTACTAATTGTAGTAAAACCAACTGTATTGATACCTGCATTATAGTCATTGAAATTTTGAAATAATTTTATTGTTTTTGAATCAATTACTAATGGAAAATATAAAGAATTATCAACTAAAGTAGTTGTTCCTAAACCAACTACGGATACTCCATCATTTCCAACAGTTCCAACACCTAAAGGATCATTTCCATTTTTATCATAAACAATTGGCAATCCACTTTCAATATGATGATCATTAAAAAATGTAATAGTTTCATTTACATTGTCAATTCCACCTGCTTGAGAAATCAGTCTGCCATCAAAGGATAATTCTCTTTTTCTTTTTGATAAAACTGGTTCAAATATTGCTCCTGTGCCATTACCACCCTCGATTGTTACTGATAAAATATTTTGTATATCAAAATTTTGAGGATCTACTTGTATATCTGTTACTTTTCCGATAACCACTGGTTGAACTAAAGCAGTTGTTTTACCAGTTCCTGGTGATGATACTTCCAATGTTGGAGGTTTTAAAACATCATAATTACTACCACCATTTAAAACTTGAACGTTTTCTAATGGTCCAAAAAATATCTTATCTTCTGATTTATAATTTAGTATCTCTACTCCATTAATAAGTAATCCTGTACCACCAGCTAATGTCTTTTCACTTGTAGAACTAACTATGTTCGGTTCTAAATTAAATTGTTTTAGCAATTTTTGAGCATTTATTTTTTGATTTACTGTGCCTATCAAAGAAAAAGTATGAGAACCACTATTTGATGGAAGAGATCCAAACTCTTCAAATTGATTAATTAATATAAATGATCTAGATTTGTATAATCTAATTTGACTTTTATTTGATAAAACCTCCACAAAATATGAACCTTCAATCAAACCTGGTATTAAATTATTTTCAGCTGTATATGTAATTTCATCACCTGTTATAAAACTTACATTTGATGAAAATGAAATTATACTGTACTTTAAAGTATTAGGGTTATATCCTTGTAAATCAATATTAGCTGTTGCATTAGAAATTGTAGATTGAACTAAAGATTTTGTAATATTGTATGAGGGTAATGAGTTAGATGCAACATACATACTCTCATCTAAATTATTATAAACGTTACTTACATCAGATGTAATAACATTATTACCAAATTCAATATCAACTGTTGAACTAGATGCAGTTTTTATTTTTCTTCTTAAATCATATTCTTTATTGTTGGCAATATCTGGTATTACAGATATACCAGCAGCATTAAACAGTGGATCAATATTAATTGTTTGAGTTGATGTACTCACACTCTTAACAACACCAGTTCCTGCTACATTTTCTTCATTTCTAAACAATATTTCAACTTGATCACCAACCTTTATGCTTGATTTATCAATATCACTTGTTAGTAAAACAAAATTATTACCACTTATACTACTAACTTGAAATCTTGAAGAAGTATTATAAATCCATGAATTAGCAAATACTTCTTTTCTTGATTTATTTAAAAGTGGATTACTTATCTTTTCACCCACATTTTTAACAGTTATTCTCTCACCTTCTGTCGATAATTTAATATCACTTGTTGGTTTAAATTCTGATAATACACCTGTTATCCTTAAATCAACTCTTTTACTTAAATCACCATTCTCATAACCATAATAAAATTCATTAGATCTTACATCATCTGTGGTTGATATCGGAGATATAATATTTTCACATTCAAAAAATTGATTTACCGATCTACTGCCATAATATATGTTTGTATTAATACCAGAGGTAATAAAACCAGTTGTACCAAAACCAACTGTAGAATCCACTGTAATTACACTAGAACCAGAAGAAACATTGGTGATAGACTTGGTTATTCCAGGTATGGTAAAAGTTCCTTCTATTAGTTGTCTATCATTAAAACCAACAAATAACCCTAATTTATAATATGTTTTCCCTTTTCTGGTTAATGGTTCGATTTCAGATACAGATGCAGCTATCGGTGCTCTAGTATTAATATCAGTAGATTTTACAAGTGTTTGACCAAGAAGATTTATTGGATTGCCAGATAATGCTTCAGTAAGAATTATTTCTCTCCTAATATATTCAGCGGATGAGGGTTTTACAAGATATTCCTCTAAGTCAACTACTTTTGGAGTTTCATTGTATAAAATATTAAATAAAATTCTAAATGATTCTTCAGTTCCTTTTGATTGATATAATGATTTTGAATTTTTTATAAAATTACTTACATCTAAATTGTTAACGAAATCTACATTCTCTAAACCTGGTGTAAGTGTTGATTTTGTTTTTTTGTAAAATTCTTTTAAAAATAACGCACTTAAATTAACAACTGTAGCATCTACCTCGTGATTTGTTGCTATTGAATCGGTAAAAACAAGTTCAGTTGGATCATTCTCAGCATGGTAGGTTGTAATACCACTAAATCCTCTTAAACAACCAGTAAATGTATTAGTTGTTAATCCTGTATATGAAATTACCTCTTCGTTAATCTTGAATAAACCATATTCTTTAGGAAACCCTTTAGTGCTTGTTACATTTATCGTATTTGAAGATGTTGTAATTCCACTTGTTAATGTTGTTTCACCAACTACAACTTCTGGTGTTAAATTATCTAGTTTAATATATTGATCTAAATTATCTGTAAGATCAATTACACCCCCTTGATACTCTTGGGAGATATAGTATTGTTTTAAAAAATCTACTGCTTTTGGACTTTCAGATAACAGAAATTCGGGAATTTGATTTTCAATTATCTGTTGGACTTTGACTCTCTTATCAATTCCAGTTGTTATCATATTATCCTCTTATCAATGTTCCGTTTGAATAACTTGATGTAACTTTAAAACCGACACCAGATATCTGTTCACCAGAGGTAATAGTGTCTTTAACCATATTTATGGCACTATCACCAACAGCAAATGTAAGATAAAGATCTTTCAAACTTAAAATGTCATTTGATTCTGGAAATGCCTGTATTTCTATAATATTATTAGACTTTTCAGTTGATGTTATATTAATAGTATTTAAAATTATTTCACCGTGAATATAATCAACTACTCCAGCAGATGATATTACAAGTTGATTACCATCACCTTTTACAACGGCTAAAACTCCTTTACCACTTCCATCTAAAGAACCATTTGTGTTTTTATTTGGTATATCTGTAAAATATACTAAATCATTTTGATTTTGAATCGTAAATGCTGTGCTCTTTATATTTCTACCATCTGGATTGATATGAAATCTATTGCCATAGCACAATTCATATTGTGCAAATTGATTTGTAAGTGCCTTTAGATTTCTTCTTACAATAACACGACTTATATTTGATGATATTGCATTATCAATATTATCAATTACATTTAATACCTTACTATATTTGAATCTACCACCAAATTTATTAAGGTCAGTTGATTGTGCGTAGGTTGTTAGTCCATTTATAATTTTAGTCTTTAAATTCGACACCGTGGATATTTTAGAGGGGTCATAATATACAAATGATTCAAGTTCCACATATAACAACTTAAGATCTAAAATTTTCTGATTAATACCTGTCAATGAGTAATTTTTTAATTTTGATAATATTTGAGTTTTATCAAAATCTGATACAAATTCACCATTTTTTGGTTTAATTGTAATCGAAACTGTTCCAAATTCAGGTGGATCAAGTTCTTCACCACCAACAACTGAAACAGACTCAGTATTGGGATAAATTGTTTGTATTATTGACTCATAATCTCTTGCTGTAACTGCTCTGTACTGCGATGAATAAAGTCTTGGTGCAAAATACTTAATTGAGTCAATTGACTCGATATTACCCCCGTTAGATGCCGATGAGACAGTTGTTATTTGAGGTGTGGTTGAAGGTAATAAAACTTGATTAGAAGACGATACTACACTACCTGCATATGAGAATGATGATGGACCATTACCATCAACACCGTCTGTAACAATATATGAAACTGTTATAATAGCTTCGTTATCGAGTTTTTTACCAAAAATACCATCACCAAACAATAACTCATATCTCTCATCAGTGACCTCTTGTATCAAATATACCTCCGAAGTGCTTGATATGTTTAATATATTGTCTACTTTTCGATATTCCCTCTCTGTCGTATCAGAAATACCACTTACCTTCACAACTATGGTCGAGGTATCAATAAATGAATTCTCAAGTATAAATCTTTGGTCTAAAGACCCGTCTACTGTAAATGTTTTAGTTAGATATGTGCCTTGATAAACAATTATATTATTATAGGATGAAGTGCTTGATATTATATTACCTGCACTGTCAGTAAGTTGACTCGTCGTGGTAGTTATAGATTCTGGTATTGAAAATACGAAAGAACTGTCATTACTTGAACCTACACATACTAAACCTGCTTGTAGAGTGTGAGTTGGTGTATTACCACTTGTTGTAATATTAAAAGAAACTGTTGCTTGAGAAGCAGTTCTTGATCTTGGTACGTATCCGACATTTCGAGCAAGTGAAACAACATTTTCACGCACTGTTGCAGAGTCAAGAAATGACTCATTCACAATCATATTTGAGTTAAATGCTGTAATATAGGTATTATATGCTAAAGTATCAATTAAAACTGAAAAATTTGACCCCTCAAAGTCAAAATCCGTAAAATCTGAGTTTGCACGAATATAATCTTTAATCGAGGTCTTGATTTGGTCAAAATCGAGGTTTGTAAACTTGGTAAAAGGCATTTATCTTGTTGCTTCGAGTATAAATGTAAAATCTTGTGTAGGAATTTCTTGTCCAACAATATCAAAGAACACCGTAACCTCAAATTCGTTCAAATCTGGTCTAGGTTCAACCTCAACAGTTACATTATCTATTCTAGGTTCAAAATTTTCAAGTGTTATNTCAATTTGNTTCTGTATNACNGATGCAGTACCAAAATCAACAAAGTCAAATAGGCTATCACGNACCTCAGANCCAATTGCAGAGTTAAAAAACCTCTCCGTAGGGATAGTTTGTACTAAATTCCTTACAGATCTCTTAATTGCATTCTCATTTTTGAGAATTGTGAGATCTTTTGTAACTGGATGGGGTGAAAAAGACAAACTTATGTCTTTAAATGCCCTTGATATCCGATTTATAGCCATTAAAACAGGTGTTTCCTGTTTTATTTATGACACTTTTTAAGAATGTTATTATTTATCCTAATT
>FUFK010042508.1_pt1 | contig 16872 bp, 16 predicted proteins | sample 1021851 | NCBI WGS metagenome assembly FUFK01 (sample SAMEA51879418, study PRJEB19060) | metagenome | reverse complement strand
GTGTCATTCCTTGTTTTTTACATAGTTTAGGGGAATGACACAGAATTTTGAACACTACCGTTTTATACTTTTCTGCTACTTTTTTAGCTACATCTAGGGCTTCAGAAAAGTCCTCAAACCTTAATCCTAAATCTGGTATTTTTGCATAAGCTATATTTGTCTGATCAGGCGTATCTTCAAATTTAGCTACAAACTCATCAGATTCTACGATATTTATAATATAGCCTAGAAACTCACTATCATCTGGAAGATCAAATTCTTTGTAGATTTCTTCAATAGGTCTTTCGCTAATATTGAGCTGTTCTAACCTTCTTTTCTTAGCTTCTGCTTCGCGCTGTTCTTTAGTACCTCTACTTTTCGCTTGTCCCATACGATCACCTTTTGAGTTAAATGTTATTCATTAGTATACCCATAGCAAAATGAAGAATAAAAGCATTTAGTTAATACGCTTATAAATCCAAACTATTGTATGCTTCTATTCCTGCTTTATCGACCAATCTTTGAGCATTGGAAACCTTATTAGGGGCTGCTACCTCTCTTAGTATTAATAACGATTCTAGCACTATCGGCATCAAAGCCTTGACCATATCATTCTGATTTGATGTGCTCTCTACTGCCTTTGACCCTTCATCGTCCGACTGCAATAAGTGTAAAATCTCACTAATATCTCCTTTCATAAACTGAAGGTCTTCAAGAAAGTTATTGGTATCTGCCTCCAGCTTTTTCTTTAAGTAGCCACCAGGAGACTGTCCTGCCTCGGCTGCTATCGCTTCTAGTTTTAGGTAGACTTCAGGCTTTAATCTAAATGATACGGTAGGGGTGCTCATAATTATCCTTGTTTGCAGATTGCATACAGTAATATACCATATAAATCAGCTACTTAAATTAATTTTGTTTGCACTTTGCATGCAGAAAAAAGCATTTTAAATCAGGTAAGTTACTGATTTAAAATGCTTTTTTTCATCCCTTTAGGGTGCGTAAGGTGTAGTCATTAAATTGAATAATTTAATGACCAAAAAGCAGGTAGAAAAATCGGTTATTTTCTACCTGACGTAAGCCTTTTTAGCTAAAAAGGCTTATAAGAGCGTTACTACTGCATTTCTACTGCGAAATAACTGCATTGTTACTGCATAAGTGAGGCAAATAACCTATAATGATGCAATTCTACTGCATTTCTACTGCATATCCGCTGCATTATTACTGCGTAATGACTGCAATTCTACTGCAAAAAACGGGTAATCAATGTTGATGCTGTTATAGGTGATTAACGATGGCTAAAAGAACAAAATTTTCAAAATTTCGGTCGCTGTATGAGGTGATTGAGAGTTTGCTCGATACCTACACCCATGAAGGGGTCGTTGAGATACTGGCTGAAAGTCATGATTTAGAATTGTCGGTTTCTACGCTAAGGAGCTATCTCTACCGCTATAAAAAACAATCAAAGGAATTATCTGTAGCTACAGATATTGCTAATAGTGGACTTGAGGTAAAGCATGATTTTACTGAACAAAATTTAATTAGTTCACAAGGCAATGAGTCAATCCAAGAGAACGATACAAATAGTGATGATGATTCTGAAAGTGACAACCAAGACGATGAAGAAATAGATTTCGATGCTTTGTTAGAGGAAATGAAAAGAAAGCTTGCAACCAAAAGCAATAGATCACTTCTTGATAGGTGAATTATTGATAGTAAATAAATAAAAATTTCATAAAGGGACATTTTCCTAGTGTAAAAAGGAGTAGTTCATGAGTATTGAAGGCATATCAGTAGCAAGTAACCATTTTATGATGTTTGAAGAGGCGCAACGAGAATACTACCGTCAAATGGGGCGTCTTAACACTTTTGGTTTAGAAAACGAAGCTCATAGCGATAGCATACGTAAAAAAATGTTTGAGCTGAAAGATGAGGAACGTTTGCTAAGAGAATGTAGCGCGAGCGAACTCTACGTCATACAAAAAGAGCTAAGACAGAAAATTGATGATTTCCTGCGTGGATTGGATGGATAGCGCGTTACTATCACTATTCATGAAAGACCAAACCCCTAAAATTATTGAATTGACGTTACTTATCGCTTATATTGAATGTACATAAATAAGCGATAAGTAATGCTATGAGCACAACCAATTATAATATTCGTCTGGATCAAGAGTTAAAAGACAAGGCGTTTTCGGTGCTTGAAGGCTATGGTTTAACGCCTTCTCAGGCGATTAAGTTATTTTTGCATCAGGTTGCCGAAACCAATAGCATACCGCTGTCCTTTGATTATCAGACAATGCCTAGCACCAATACGCTTGAAGACGGTGATCAATGATTGAATTTGAATGGGATGAACAGAAAAATAGCAGTAATCAACGCAAACATGGCTTATCCTTTGAAGAAGCAGCTCGGGTATTTTTTGATCCTTTGTGTTTGCGTCAGCAAGACCGATATGAAAATGGTGAAGAGCGGTGGCAAGCACTTGGCGCAGTGAATGGGGTGGCGGTACTACTGGTCGCTCATACTCAAAGAGATAGTGAGGGTGGTGAGGTTATCCGTATTATATCAGCACGACGTGCCACNAAGGNTGAAAGGAGGTTNTATGAACAAGGTTAGCTATAAAGCAAATGANTTNCCGTCTTTAAGCGCTGAGCAAGAAGCCAACTTGCAACGATTGGCNANGCTTTCAGATGATGANATAGATTTGTCTGATATGCCNGAAGTNACNGANTGGTCGGGCGCGACTCGTGGTAGNGTGNTGNCAGATGATCNTATGGTCGGTGCCAGTATCGTGAGTCCTAGTATCATTGCNAGATTCCAGGATAAGGCNAANAAGACCGGCGGAAACTACCAAGATATGATTAACGATGCGCTAGAAGAGTATTTGTTAGATCATTAGCATGAATACATTATTGATTCCGCTAGGATAGCGGAATCATCCACCTAAATACTTTCTGTATCTATTTGAAGCCTTACCTTTCTAAGTTAGTAACCTTAAGGAATAAAATGTTCCATTACCATGATATGAACTCTGGAGAGTTTGAAGAGTTAGTTATTTTGATATGCAAAGAAATTTTGGGTGAAGGAACGCAAGGATTCTCCTCAGGTCGTGATGGAGGTAGGGATGCAAAGTTTCACGGGATAGCAGACTTATATCCAAGTAAACGATCACCTTGGGAAGGAATTACAATAATACAAGCTAAGCACACTAACGGGATTGATAAGTCTTACAATGATACAGGGTTTTTCAGTGCCACCTCTAAAACCTGTACTGTGGCTAAAGAAGTAAAAAAAATTGTGAAGCTTATTGAGGAGAAAGAGCTTGATAGCTACATGCTCTTTGCTAATCGTAAGTTGTCTGGTGGCACTCAAGCTGAAATCACAAGTTATCTAGCTAATGAAACAGGCTTAGATCTAGGTAGGATTGCCGTATTAGGAAGAGATGACCTTAATATATGGTTAGGAAAATATAGATACATGGTGGATATGGTTAATTTAACGCCACTTACTAAAGCACCCATTATTCGACCTAGTGATTTAGCAGATTTAATTGAGGAGTTCGCTAAGGTTTTTGATAGCAAGGCCGTTATTAACAACTTTTCACCCATAGTAAGGACTACCTACGCTGAGAAAAATATAATTAATAATATGCGGGAAGATATTGCAGAATATCTTAGAAAGCAATATATGATGTATATGCAACAAATAGATCTCTTTTTAAAAGATCCTATGAATCAATCATTGCAAAATCAATATCAAGAGGCTGTCGAAGAGTTTCAAATTAAATTTATAATTCCTAGAAAGAGGGAGCTCGAATACTTCGATGATATATTTGATGAGTTAGTGGAATTGTTAGTTAATAGAGATAGTTTTTTAAATCGAAATATACAATTGACTAGAATCATGGTGTTCTATATGTACTGGAACTGTGACATAGGAGACGCTGACAATGATTAGCCCTAACAAGCATAACCATCCAGATCAGACGCTGGTTTATACAAGCTATCTTATGCTAAATAAGCTACGTAAAGAGCGTGTCTTAAACTATGATGTATTACTAAAATACGTTAAGGAAAACATTACTAGTGGCGAGTTTCTGTTCATGCCATCGTTGAATTTCCTATACCTTTTAGGATTGATAGAATATAAAACCAGAACAGACTCAATCGAATATATAGAAAAAAAAATATGAAAATATCTAAGCTTTATAGCAACAAACCCATGGTTTTCACGCCTATCTTTTTTAACGATGGGTTTAATGTTGTGCTTGGTGATATCACAGACTCAAAAAATATTAATAGAGATACTCATAACTTAGGAAAAACCACATTAGTAAAGCTTTTAGACTTTATGCTCTTGGTTAAGAGAAATAATGGACAGTTCTTGTTTAAAAATTTCGAAGTCTTTAAAGACTTTGTTTTTTTTCTAGAAATTGCATTGAATGATGGAGGTTTTTTAACTATCCGACGTAGTGTGGCTACTAACACCAAAATAAGCTTTAAATCTCATAATGAAAAACATCAGGATTTTAGGCAATCTTCTGACGAGTTCTGGGATCACCACGATGTTGCCCTTGATAAAGCCAAGATTCTGTTAGAAGGTAAGTTGCGCTTTGATGTACTAGGTAATTATCATTATCGCAAGATAACTGGTTATCTTGTGCGAACTCAAGGTGACTTCAGGTCGGTTTTTAAATTAGATAAACATAGAGGGAAAGATATAGATTGGAAGCCTTATATGGCTGATTTGCTAGGATTTGATGGCGACCTTGCCACTGAGCATTACAACAAGCAAATTGAAGTTTCAAAACTGAAAGAACAGATATCAACGCTTTCTTTCTTTGACACCAAGAATGCCAGTCAAGAACTAAGTGGTATTAACAATAAAATTCTCCTTCGTAGTACAGAGCTTGGTAAATTGAAAGCGTTCGTTGATGCTTTTAATTTCAGTGAGTCAGATCAAAATGCTATTGAGCTGCTTGTTAGCAGAGTCGATCAAGAGATTGCTGATAAAAACATACTTGAATATAGTTTAAAAAATAATATTAATCGCATTAGAGAGTCACTAAATACAGAAAATATAAAATTCAACACTGAAAAGGTAATGAACTTATTTAGTGAAGCTAATGTGATATTCCCCGATCAAATAAGCAAGAGTTTCGACCAGTTAATAGAGTTTAATAAAGCTATTACGGACGAAAGAAACCTATATTTAAGGGAAGAATTAAGAAGCCTACAAGTAGAGCTAGCTGATATCCAGCGAGATTTAATTGCTCTTAATGAATCTAGAGCAAGTCATTTAAACTTCTTAACAGAGACAGAATTAGTAATAAAATTCAAGGAGTCTAATAGGAATATATCTAACATTCAAGGGGATATAGCTTTCCTAGAACACCAGAAAGAGACTATAGAAAGGATATTATCTCTAGAAAATAATATAAAAAAGCTAGATGCTGAGCTAGAATCAACTGAAGAGCTTTTACAAAAAAATGTAAGTGACGTACATCAAAACTCTGAAAATATATTTGCAAAAATTCGTATTTATTTTAACGATATTATCTCTCAGGTTTTAGATAAAGAAGGGTCTATTGTTGTTTTTCTAAACAAACAAGGGAACTTTGAGTTTGAGGCAAACTATCAAAATAAGAACGGCGATAGCACTAGTGAGGGTGATGGGGATAGTTACCAAAAACTACTATGTATAGCTTTTGATTTAGCTGTATCGCTAGCTTATATAGAAAACAACTATCCAAGATTTATATATCTTGATGGTGCCTTCGAGGGTTTAGATCATCGCAAAAAAACTATTTTATTAGAGGTATTACGTACCTATAGCAATCAAGGTCTACAAATCATTATTACTTCTATCAGCTCAGAAGTAATAGGTATGCCTGTCCCAGTGTTTACACCAGAAGAGATTATACTCAAATTGCATGATGATGGTCAAAACGGTAGATTATTTAAAATTCCTATCTGGTGATAATTCTTAAGTGTCTTGTATCTTACTGCCATAAACTCCTAATCATTAAAACACTAAAATTCCCACCATCTTTTTTTCTTCTGGGTCGTCGCTACGCTTAAGTCATCTGTTTTTTCTTTCTCTTGGGCTAGTGGCGGCGGCTCATAGCCCTGCTCAAATTTTTTAAATTCTAGTAGCCTAGCTTGGGCAAAATCCTGAATACTGGCGTTGGCTTTATCCAGTGTTTTGTTAAGCTGACCGATCTGCTGCTGATAATTTTCTATCACCTTCTTTTGATCGCTCACTTGTTGGCTAAGATGTTCGTTCTTAAGCTTTTCGAGTGCTAACTGGTGTTCAATGTCTGTACTGTACTGAACACTTTGACTGTTCAGCGGTGTACTTTGGACAGTGTTCACTGAACGTTCAGTACGTTTTTTAGAAATCGGCTCTCCAAACACTCGCAACATTTCTGCAATGTCTATTTTCTTGTCTGCGGTTCTGGAAAGCTCACCATTATTGACTTTCTGGTAGATTGTTGTTCTTGATACACCCCATTCTTTTGCTGCTTTCGTCACCGATATGTTCATGGTTCACCTAGTGTTCAAGTACGTTTTTAATGGCTGTTCAGTACAACTGTTCAGAACGTTCAGTGAACAACTATCGCATTAACTTGACTATGAGGCAAATTAAATATTTAAACCCAATGACTGTAGGACACAAGCACAAAACTTGATGGATTTCATTTATTCGGACCTCTGATCTTATAAGTAGAGTAGGTTTAAATCCCTTCTGTATCAATGCTACAGAAGGGATTTTTGCTTATTAAAGTTCAAAACAATGTATATCCTATTTTAGTATCAATAGGTCTGCAATTAAACCTCATTCATATAATAGTACATAACGTGACTTTGATGAGGATAAAGGTAATAAGACTGATATGAGTTATTTTTTGAAGAAATTTTACTAAACAATAAGTAAAAAGGTTTTTAATGTTTTTAATAGTTTTTAAAAGCTTTTAGGCTCGCTACAGAGCTTACCAGTAAAGGAGTTTGGGAGCCATAAAGCTACCTTTTACGACCCATAAAGCTACCTTTTACGACCCATAAAGCTACCTTTTACGACCCATAAAGCTACCTTTTACGACCTTATAGATACTTTTATATCGCTATTGTAGCGATATAAATTTAATGTTATGGTTATGGCTAATTTACATATTGTTCAAGCACAGGCAAGGCAGCCATGACCAAAAAACAAATAGTTTCTAAAGATAATGATTTGATGGGCGCAAGTTATAGCTTAGGAGTGGCAGAGCAGAGGCTTATATTCCTAGCAATCATTGAGGCAAGGGAGCAGAACAAGCTGATCAATGTAGGTAAACCTTTGCGCCTTTACGCTAAAAGCTATGAGCAGCAATTCAGTGTAGAAAAACATACTGCATACGAAGCCATGAAACGTGCAGTTAACGGGTTGTATGAAGCAGGATTTAGTTACGATAAGATAGAAGAGGCGAGCGGTAAGAACATACATTATAAAAGCCGTTGGGTAGAGAAGATTGCTTATGCTGATGAACTGGGCTGTGTTGAGCTAACTTTTGCGAGTGATGTTATACCGCTAATTACACGCCTTGATAGCTGCTATACCGAATATGAGTTAAGGCAAGTAAGTAGCTTGCAAAGCGAATATGCCATCAGACTATATGAATTAATGATACGTTGGCGCTCAGTTGGCAAAACCAATAAGATAATGATTGGTGATTTACGCTCGATGCTAGGGGTTGAGCCTAGTAAATATAAACAGATGAATAATTTCAAAGCAAAAGTATTAGACCATGCTATAAAGCAGATTAACGATCATACGGACATTACAGCTACTTATGAGCAGCATAAGCAAGGGCGTCAGATTGCGGGCTTTACCTTTAGGTTTAAAATTAAGGAAAAAGATAGGAAACCTCTTGGCATAGTAAGAGATCCTCATAGTATCGATTGGGTAAATGGTGTTACAGATGAAGAGGTTAAAGGTATGACTCCAGCGCAAGCAGATAAGTATGCGGAACTACTGCACCAAGAACCATCAATCGTTGGCAACTGGTCAGATTGTGATAGCTACTTTAAGGCTAAAATGAAGCTGAAAAAGCAACTACAAGAGCCTAGGTATGTTAGAGAGTACATGTCTCATTTGCTGAGTTGCAGTGACCCTTTCAACCCTAAACTCATAGGATTACAAAAATGATTAATTATTTTGAAAAGTTAACGAAGCAACAAGAAGCAATTCGGACTACATTGATAGATTTTTTTCCACATTTACCTATCCAATTTTATCCATATGTTGTTTATAAATATGATAAAAAACAGCTAGTAAGCTTTTGCAGATTTTTCAACGACTGGTGGTCACTACATAAGATGTTTTATCCAGATGACTCAAATGATGAAGGTTTTTTCCATAACATGATAGATAAAAAGTATGCAGATTACAGTACTGCAATGGATATAAGTTTCCTACAACAGCAGTCAAACGTCATATCTGATGCTGATTTATTGGATGAATGTATTGATGAATTTTGGGATAAATTTAGAAGTAAGTAAGAATTAAGCTTCAAACAGTCAAAATGATGCGTAGTATTAGCAGCAATCATATCAAACAAAACAGTAAGGCTACCAATGAGTTTAGATTATCAGCATATCCGTGAGCAGCTACACCGTATTATCCATGACTATAAAGACGCTGAAGGGTATGAGAGAGGTCAAAGTCAGAACTTTTGGACACAGATATTCAATGCTTATGGCGTATCGGGTCAAGTACAGTCAAAAGCGTTTGAACATCGTCTAAAAGATGATAAATCTCAAAAGTATGTTGATGCATTTATTCCTAAACTGGTCATGATTGAACAAAAAAGCCGTGGTCTTGATCTAAATAAAGCTTATAACCAAGTCAGCAAATACTATGAACGCCTAAGCGTAGCAGATAAGCCAAGATATATTGTGCTGTCTAACTTCGATGAGCTATGGTTATTCGATATCGAAAACCCTCTAAACATCAAAGAATATAAATGTCCCATTGCTGATCTTCCTAAAAATGCGGAATGGCTGGACTTCTTAGCACCAAACGCTGCAATGGCTGAGATCGTTGAAGAAAATCCTATCAACCGTCAAGCTACTGAAATGGTTGCTAAGCTACATCAAGCTTTTATCTCCGATGGGGTTAATGCCGATGAATTGGCACTATTCTTAACTCGCCTGATCTTTTGTTTCTTTGCCGATGACACCGGCATCTTTGGACAAAAAAACCTATTAGATGGATTGCTCAAAAAAGAGGCAAGAAGTGACGGCAGCAACCTTAATGAAGTATTTACCACGCTGTTTGATACTTTAAACACTAAAGATCGCTCAAGTCGCTTGCCTGAAAGCTATGCTGCCTTTGCTTATATCAACGGTGATCTGTTCTCTCAGTCAATCCGTATCCCTTACTTTGATGAAAACCTCTATAACCTAGTTGTTCAGTGTAACAATCTTGATTGGAGCGAGATCAGCCCTGCTATCTTTGGCTCAATGTTCCAAAGCGTACTGGATATAGACGACACAGCCGACAGCGACGATAAACGTCGTGAGTTTGGTGCTCATTACACCAGTGAAAAGAACATTTTAAAGGTCATCAATTCTTTATTCTTGCAAGAGCTGCGTGATGAGTTTTCAAAGTGCGCTAAAGATAAGCCTAGAGCTATAAAACTCTATGAAAAGCTGCCGAAATTGACCTTTTTTGATCCTGCTTGTGGCTGTGGTAACTTCCTAATCATTGCTTACCGTGAGTTGCGACTATTAGAAAATCAGCTGATCGCACAAATTTACGGTGAACAAAGAGGGCTGCTTGATATTAGCAGTATGTGCCAAGTCACAGTTGAGCAGTTCTATGGCATCGAGATTGAACCACACGCGGCTCATATCGCAAGGGTAGCCATGTGGATTACCGATCATCAACTGAACCAAGCCACTGCTGAGCGCTTTGGTACAACACGCCCTACAACGCCCATTGTGTACAGTCCACACATTACAGAGGGTAATGCCCTACAAATTGACTGGGAGGACGTTCTAGCAGCCAATGAGTGCGATTTTGTGATGGGTAATCCGCCTTTTATTGGAAAATCCAATCAAAACAAGCAACAAAAAATAGATATGGATAGTGTTGCTAGTAATATTAAAGGATATAAGTCTCTAGACTACGTATCAGGATGGTATATCAAAGCCATGCACTATATGCAATCAGTAACTCGGCAAAACCACCATATTGAAACCGCTTTTGTGTCGACAAATTCTATCGTTCAAGGTGAGCAAGTAGCTATTCTTTGGAAATATTTACTATCATATTGTGAGGGTCATATAAACTTTACTCATCATACGTTCAAATGGACAAATGAAGGAAAAGGAGTGGCAGGTGTACACTGCGTTATAGTTGGATATTCAACAGTTGGTCGTAAAGAAAAAACTATATTTAGTTATGATGATATTTCTGGTGAACCCATACCTAATAAGGCAAAACTAATTAATGGCTATCTAGTGGATGCACCTTTAGTTTTTTTTGATAAAACTAGAAAGCAGTGTTCAAATGAGGCATTAATGGATTACGGCTCTAAGGCTACAGATGGCGGTAACCTACTACTAGATAGTGATGAATATAATGATTTAGTAGAAAAAGAACATTTATCAAAAAAATATTTACGCCCATTTATAGGAGCGCAGGAGTTCCTAAGCGATATTGAAAAATGGTGTTTATGGTTCGATGGCTGCAATCCAATAGAACTCAATAAAGATTTAGCTCAAATGCCAATGGTTATGCAACGCCTTCAGAATGTGAAGGAGATGCGTGAGCAAAGTAGCAAAGTAGCAACTCAAAAACTAGCTGCTACACCTCAATTATTTGGTGAGATACGACAACCTCAGCAAGGTAACTATATACTGATACCAAGCGTGTCATCAGAAAATAGAAAATTCATTCCTATAGGGTTTTTGAGTAGCAATACGATTTATAGTAATGCAGTGTTTGGTTTGATAGATGCTACTAAGTATCATTTTGGTGTTTTAATGAGCAGTATGCACAATGCATTTATGCGCTTAGTTGCTGGGCGTTTAGAGAGTCGTTATCGCTATTCAAATAGCATCGTTTATAATAATTTCCAGTTTCCTTTTGATGCAACAGACGAGGAAGATAAAACATTAAAGGCTAAAGAATCTATCGGGTTAGCCGCACAAGTCATTTTAGACGCTCGTAAGCACTATCAAGACGGCAGCGAAGATGCGCCAACGCTCGCTAAGCTTTACAATACTTACATGATTGATCCTTATCCTGAGCTAACCAAAGCTCATAATGCACTTGATAAGGCAGTAGATAAAGCTTACGGCTACAAGGGTAAGGGCGACGATGCTAGTCGTGTAGAGTTTTTACTTAAACGCATAGCAGACATGTAAATGCACAGCCTAAAAACCCTATTAAGCTCCTGACCTTTAAAAGTTAGGAGCTTAAAATCTTTAGTGGGCAAAATCAGCTAAATTAACAGTAAATGTTGGGATAACCCTAAACTGGTCAGAAGTTTCAAATAAAAAGCATATATCGGTTTTATAGAGGGCGTTCAAAACTCTGTGTCAACTAAATTAAAGGCGCATCACCGAATCTAATCGACCAGGGAAATAGATAGACAGCTGCATCATCGTCTGTCCCCAATTACGAATCGGCATCGTCCACTTGGCAGAGGCATTTAACATACCAACATACAACAATTTGAGCAAGCTGGTTTCATTCGGGAAAGCGCCTTTGGTTTTAGTAAGTTTACGAAACTGACGATGTACCGCTTCCACCGCATTGGTGGTATAAATAGGCTTTCTGACTGCTTCAGGATACTTAAAATAGGCAGATAGCAAATGCCACTTGTCCCGCCAAGACTTAATCACCGCCGGATACTGATCGCCCCAAACAGCCTCTAAATCATCAAGAGCCAGTTCAGCTGACTCCTTATTAACTGCCTTATAAACAGGCTTTAAATCGCGCATAAAGGCTTTTTGATCACGACTAGCTACATAACGGATACTATTACGGATTTGGTGAATCACACACAGCTGTACTTCTGTATTGGGGAAAATGGCATTGATGGCTTCAGGAAAACCCTTTAGGCCATCCACACAAGCGATGAGAATATCTTGTACGCCACGATTGTGTAAATCTGTGAGCACAGATAGCCAGTAGTTTGCCCCTTCGCTTTCAGAGCAATACAGACCAATGAGTTCTTTTTTGCCTTCGGTATTAAGTGCCAATAGCGTGTAAATGGCTTTGCTGACATAGCGTCCTTCGTCTTTGACCTTGTAGTGAATCGCATCAAGCCAGACAAACGGATAAACGCTGTCGAGTGGACGAGATTGCCATGCTTTAAGCTGCGGTATCAGCTCATCAGTGATGCTACTGATCGTCGCCTCTGAGACCTCAAGCTGGTATATCTCAGCAATGTGGTGGCGTATGTCACGGTAACTCATGCCATGAGAAAATAGCGATAGGATGCGGCTATCGATCTCAGCGGTGAGTTTAGTTTGATGTTTCTTGACCAACACAGGCTCATATTCACCGTTACGATCTCGTGGGGTTTCAAGCTCGAAGCTACCTGCTGCTGATTTGACCGTCTTTTTGCTGTAACCGTTACGACGGTTGCTTGTCGTACTTTGTTCAAGGTGGCTTTGTATTTCGGCATTTAAGGCAGCTTCGGTGAGCTGTTTGATGAGTGGGGCAAGTACCCCGTCACTGCCTGTGATAGGTTTACCTGCTTGAATGCCTTTTAAGGCTTCGTTAAAGTCAAAGTTTTGCATGGTGTCATTCCTTGTTTTTTACATAGTTTAGGGGAATGACACAGAATTTTGAACACTACCGCAAGGTGCCAGAATCGCCTACTGCTTCTAGCAGTGAGTTCAAAATATCTTCTGGCGTTAATTTGACCCCTTTTTCTAAGTATCTTTTAAATGTTCTTTTGGTGCTACTATGTACGAGTAGGACGTCACCTTCTTCTATTCCAGATGCACGCCATTCGGATACTAAATCTTTCATAAATAACCTCCATACGTAACTTAATAATAAAGATACAATTGTGAAAATAACATTTTGTTTGTTTACACATATTATATACTTTAATTTTCTAATATTAATAGTTATAAATGTTTATATTAGTCATGCAGAGTAAATGTAATAAACTTTATACAATAACTAATACAGTTTTTTTATAAGGTAAATCGCTAATAAGAATAATTTATTGTAAACGTTAGAACAAATTCACATAAATTAATAAGACACTATTTATAAACTGTAGCTCGACTCTGCCTCTACGCTACCCAAAAATTATGATGTTATAATACCCCTCACATACAAATTCAACGACCATTTTTATTCTAATACTCTATTAACTTAAAGGTTAAGAAAACGTTTATGTTAGTTCAAGTTGCTCTACCGGTTCCGCTTTATCGAGTATTTGATTATGGCGTGCCTGCAGACTTATCTTTGCCCAAAATCGGTAGCCGCGTCGAAGTCTCTTTTGGTAGGCAGACTTTGATCGGTATCGTCATCGCTCATATTGCTCAAGCGGATAGCGATGTCCCGGTAAGCAAGCTTAAAGCCATTAATCAGTGCTTAGATGATGAACCTATCGTCGATAGCGCTATGCTTCGCCTTGCGTACTGGCTTGCGCGTTATTATCATTACCCTTTAGGCGATGTACTCGCTGTGATGCTGCCAAGCCTTGTGCGGCAAGGCAAACCGCTCGACTTGCTTATTACTCATTGGCGCATCCTGCCGCACGTCACCGATGCTGACTTTCATGCCAATGCGGTCAAGCAAAAACAGCAGTTCGACATGCTAAAGTTGCATGGCGAGCGCGGTGCGAGCGAAGATGTGTTATTACTCGAAGGAATGCAGCGCAGCTTTTTGAAGACGTTAGAAGACAAGGGCTTAATTGAGCGCTACATAGAGCACAAATCAGCGCCTAAGCCTGTGAGCTTAGCGAAGATGCCGCTTGATCTCAATGATGAGCAGCAGCAGGCGGTGGCGACGATTACTGCTGCTCATAGCGCTGAGCAGTATAAAGGTGTTTTACTCAACGGTATCACCGGTAGTGGTAAAACGGAAGTCTATTTGCAAGCGATGCAAGCGGTATTAGAAGCTGGCAAGCAAGTACTCATACTGGTGCCAGAGATTGGCCTAACGCCGCAGACGCGAGCGCGTTTTGCTAGCCGCTTTGCTGCGCAAATCGTGCTACTGCATTCAGGTATGACCAACACCTACCGTCTGCAAGGTTGGCAAGACTGCCGTACCGGTCACGCNCAAATCATCATCGGTACCCGCTCAGCTGTGCTGTATCCTTTTGCNAANTTAGGNCTGATCATCGTTGATGAGGCGCATGATAGCTCTTATAAGCAGCAAGACACNCTACGCTACCATGCAAGCGACGTGGCGCTATATCGCGGCCTGCAATACAAGATACCCGTCGTNCTCGGAACTGCGACCCCAACGCTTGAGCATCTAAAGCTTGTAGCAGANGGTAAGCTGATAGAGTGCCAGCTAACGACGCGTCCTGGCAGTGCCAANCCTGCGACTATGCAGCTCATCGATGCCCGCNTGCAAACCACTCATCANCAAACTGCAGACGATGGCGCAAACTATGACACAGGTCTGACCGATGATCTCATCAAGNCTATTCGGCAAACGCTCGAAGCCGGCGAGCAGGTATTAATATTTCTAAATCGTCGCGGNTATGCNCCGGTATTACTNTGCGAAGCTTGTGGCTGGCAAGCAGACTGTCCACGCTGCGATGCGCATCTAACGGTGCATTATAGTCGTCAAAACCAAAGCNNCTCNTATNTNAAATGCCATCACTGTGATTGGCAAGCTTATATTCCAAGCAGCTGTCCGGACTGCGCCAGTCANAACTTAGATACCAAAGGGATGGGGACGACAAGACTTAGCGAAAACTTACATGCGCTGTTTGCTAATCCGCAAACCAGTAAAATACAATACCCGATTATTCAGATTGACCGTGACACCACAAGGCGTAAAGACAGCTGGGAGAATATCTATCAGCGTATTAACGAAGGTAAGCCGGCGATTCTAGTCGGCACGCAAATGGTCGCTAAAGGTCATCACTTTCCTAATGTCACGCTCGTCTGCTTGCCTAATGCTGATAGAGGCTTTTTATCTGCAGACTTTCGCTCGCCTGAGCATACCGCGCAGCTGATGATTCAAGTCGCGGGCCGTGCTGGACGCGGNGACAAGGCTGGTCGCGTACTGATTCAAACGCTACAACCGGATAACCCACTACTGCTTAAGCTGGTCAAAGACGGCTATCACTCCTTTGCGCAGTCGTTGCTACAAGAGCGCAAAATGATGGGCCTACCTCCCTATAGTTATGCTGCGCTTATTCGCTGTGAAGGCAAGACTTTGGCGGCGACCACGCAAGCGCTNAAAGANGCCGTAGCTCATCTACCCACAGGCCATAAGCTGGCCGTTCTCGGCCCTATCGATGCGCCAATGAGTAAAAAGAACAGCCGTTATCACTCACAGCTGCTGCTATTAGCCAAAGAGCGCGCGCAGCTGCATCATATTCTCAAGCTNTGGTGGCAGCCGGTACTGGCGCTACCCAGCGCTAAATATCTAAAACTGACTTTAGATATCGACCCTGTCGGCTGGTAGGCTGACACCTATCACCGTTTCTTCTTATTATTCTTAGGCTCCTAAACGTATAGTCAGTTCAAAATAACATGGTGCTAAATTGAAGAGTGCTACTGGAATGAATGTTGCGCAGCCTCTGTAATAACAGCATGCAAGGAAAATTCATACCAGTAGCACGATGTCATTTTTGCAGTGACTCGACTATAGCTTACTGGCTGCATTTTTACATCGTCGTTACAGCTTCTAATACTCGACTATGTTAGATTTATCATTAATCCTTGAAATTATTTACCATAAGTCTTAATAAATTTGAGTAACGTTATGAGTCAAGAAGATCCCATTCATAAGCAAAATAAGCATTTGCCTCCAAGTGAGCCTATTGATGTCTATAAAAACAACGATAGTAACTATACTGCTGGCAATCAAGACGCTCATGATCATGACACTCACCTAGAGCAAAACACCGCGCCAAGAGATACCAAAGGCTATCAGCGTACGTTACTGATTAGCTTTGTGATCATCACAGGCTATATGTTTATCGAGGCGATTGGTGGCTTACTGACAGGCAGCTTGGCGTTACTCTCTGATGCAGGACACATGCTCAGCGACGCCATCGCCCTTGGTGCGACGTTGATGGCATTTAAAATCGGCGAAAAAGCCGCCACTCATCAAAAGACCTTTGGCTATAAACGCTTTGAGATTATCGTGGCCACCGTCAATGGTGCGACGCTAGTAATTATCGCCTTGATGATTTTTTATGAAGCGATCAAACGTTTTAACTCCCCGCCAGAGATTGCGACCCAAGGTATGCTGATCATCGCTACTATCGGCATGCTTATTAATATCCTAGTGGCTTGGCTGATGCACCGAGGTAGCCGTAGTGGCGATAGCGGACACAGTCATGGAGAAAAACAAAACTCCTCTGACGCTAAAGAGCCTGTCAACCTCAATATGCAAAGCGCTTACTTGCATGTATTAAGTGATTTGATGGGCTCAGTGGCCGCTATTGTCGCCGCTTTACTGATGATGGGGTTTGGCTGGGTTTGGGCCGATGCCGCAGCGTCGGTGATCGTCGCGGTACTTATCTTAGTAAGTGGTTACCGCGTTGTACGTGATTCGGTACATGTCTTGATGGAGGGCACGCCAGAAGATATCTCATTAGACGCAGTCAAAGAGCGCCTGCTCGATCATAAGCAAGTCGAAAAGATTCATGACCTCCATATTTGGAGTATTACTAGTGGCCTAAACGCT
>FUFK010061264.1_pt1 | contig 16876 bp, 34 predicted proteins | sample 1021851 | NCBI WGS metagenome assembly FUFK01 (sample SAMEA51879418, study PRJEB19060) | metagenome | reverse complement strand
GTTCGAATTTACCCACAGCCGGAGGCGGCAGAAGGACCCGCAATGGTACTGGTGTACTNCCCCTCCCTATTGCGATTGATTCTCAATTGCAGGCCTGCTATTGCAATTGATTCTCATTAGCACCCACTTATTGCAACTGATTCTCAATTGCAACGGCTGAGATCCCCTGCGGTATTGCTAATGCGTCGCATTCTCAATAACAGGGCACAAAAAAAAGACCGCTCAATGGCGGTCCGAGATGCTGATTCGGGAGGATGGCCCCCAGTCGGGAGGGTTCTCCCTTAGTCGCCGTTCTGATTCCATGTAAGCGGCCACGACCTCACGAAACAGTTGCGCGGTCGCATCATCTGGGGCATTGATCCACGCGGGACAGGCTGGCGTTGGTTCAGTCATTCAAATCCGTTAGCAGTTGGTCGGCTTTCTTCTTGCGTGTCCCGTGCGCAGTGAAGGCAATGATGACGCGCTTGCCGCGCTTCTGACACAAGAGACACTGCGAACAGTCAGTCTCACGGCGTTGCGCAGGGCAGACCATGACGAGATTACGGTCAGGGGTGCGCCAGGTTGAACGGGTCTCTGTGCTGTGCACCGTGATCGTGGCGGGTAATCCTGCGGCAATGGCAGCATCAGCGGCTTCTACTGTCTCAGTGCTGACGTTGATGGTTAGACCACTGCGAAAAGCACGGCGCAACAGTTCGGCGTTCTCACCTTTCGCCAGGTCATGGTGGGTATAGGTCCACGCCCGAAGCTTCCGGCGCTTGATCACGTCAAGAAGGGCCACAAGGTAACGGCGGGAGATTTTACCCGAGGAGTGCGGAAGATCTCCAGACTGATTCAGCCGCAGGGGAGAGAACAGGGGAAGGGTTGACAGGTCGGCGAGATGATCGCGCCAGCCCTTGCCGCGTGATCCGTCCGACACCTTGTCCCAGTGCAGGGCAAGCGGGCCCGTCATGGCATAGCAAGCGGACCGCATGGCACAGGTCGGCGGGCAGGAGTTGCGGGACGTTGTTGTAACGGGGATTGGCCCCGTCTTTTTATTTGAGGAGACGCGGGACAGATGGAACAGGGCAGAAGACAAGGAAGTCATTCTTCGGACTCCACTTGCTGGCGTGCTTCACGGCGCAGTTTTTCTAAGTGCTTGGCATGGGCGCGCTCTGCATTCACAAGACGTTTGGCGACATCCGAAATCAATTCTTCAATGTTGTCAAGAGTGAAGCCGATGGCACGATCCTTGGAATCGAATTCGTCACCCTCAGAAAATGCGGCTCTGAGATGGAAATGGGCGGCGCCGAGTGATGCCAGGTGATGGCAAGCCTCGCGACGGTCTTGGCAAGGTGTGGACATGGGAGAGAAAGGGGAAAGGGTCAAGAGATTTGGGGGTGTGGGGTTGGCTGCCAATCAATCGGGACAGGGATCCCCTGGGGCAGGCCATACAGGATCCTGTACAAAGTGCGCCGACGGGCTAGCACTTCACGGCGGGAGTCTTCCGCCCATAGCCTGCGCAGCAGCCGCTGACACTTCAGAATCTCGCGGGAGATTGTCGCGATCTGCTCGGGTGTGAGTTTCGGGTCTGGGGTCATGCCTCGCAGTCTTGAACGACCTTTAAGGTTGCGCCCACGGCATCAGCGACAATCTGCACAGTCTCCTGCGGCATGCCTGCGGCGATTTTTTCGGCCATCGCTTGAACGTCAGCGGCGACGGCATCAGAAGGGACTACGGCGCACAATGCCAACGCGGCGGCGAGGGCTTCGGGATGATTTTTTAATTCAGTCATGACAAGGCGAGGCGGACGCGATAGCGGGACACGTTGAGGCGGGATGCTATGGCCCGTTGAGAGAGGCCACTGCGGGAGAGCATGCGGACGCGGCGGGGCTGGCTCATAGTTAGGTGATCGATCAGGGCGATGATCACCAACAAAGGAAGGGCCACCTTAAAGATGGCCGCGAGAGAAAAGGAAATCATCAGGGAAGTTTGGGGAGAGAAGGAGCGGGGCCAGTCCAGCGGATCGGACGTGGCGGGAGTTGCTCACCTGGGAGCACGGGACGGGGACGGCGAAGAATGCTGATCATTTGCAGACTTTGGAGAACGCGGGAGCGCGGTCAGCGCATTCAAGGAAGGCATGCTGTGCGGCGACATCAGCGCCAGCAAGGAGGAGACAGCCTGCGAACCAATAGGAAAGAATCCTGAGATCGCGGCGAGATGAGCTGGACATAAAAGGAGAGGAGAGAGAGAAAGGTGCGCGACCTAATTAGGTGCGCTTGTTAAGAGCATAGGCGGTCAGGACGCTAGGTCGACCCTATGTGTCGCAAATCGGGACGATTTTTTGATTGTCCATAGGTGTCGCGTTGGTGGCCTCTTTATTGGCGCGGGNNNCTGACGGGCACCGATAGGCGCGGCGANCATNCNGANNCGCGGGGCGACTGATCACGGGGCCGCTGCGCAGTTGAGAATGAGTCGCAATTGCAACACCCAATTGTTAATTAGAATTACTTACTAATTATTATTTATTGTTGTTAGTTATTGCTATCTACAAATTATTAGTTTGTATTTGTATTGCAAGTTAGATTTATTTAGTTTGCATTTGTAATGCGTTCTAATTATTTTTGTTCGTAATTACTAACACTTATAAACCACGATTGGTTTGTGATTACAATTAACGTACGACTATTGCGAGTGATTCTCAATTGCAATAGGCATGTAGTACATCTGTACTACCGATAGTACTTCTGTACTACCTAAACCGGTCGATTTCCGGTACAGACATAAACCGAACCCTTGCAAGAACTGAGGCATAAACCGACACCTCGCAAGAACCGACCCCTTGCAAGAACTTAGCGCAAAATCATGCGGTCAAATTCTTTTTGAAACGTCCTGCCAATCTGTTCTTTTGACAGGTCAAAGAACTTGAACTTGGCTGAGTAACTGGGAACGCGCTGCTCATTCAGCACACGGTAGAAGCGAGGCTGCTTGTTCTGCCGTTGAACAAAGTAGACACCAGGCTTGCGTGGATGGCTGGTAAAACGGCGCTTGAAGTAATCAGTCTCCAGTGCCTCCTCGTCTAAGTAGACGTAACGCCTTGAATTGCTGTAGGGGACAGTGCCGGTGTCCAAGTAATCAGCAGAACTCTTGCCACCCTTCAGCGAACTGAGGATGCTGTTGTACTGCCCCTGCGACATGGTGGGATATGGAGCACCTGCCTTACGGGGGTGAGGCTTGACAAAAGGACTGCGTGTTGGACGCAGCATTGTCCCGCGAGGTCTTGCCTGTACAGCACGGCCATCAATCTGCTGAACGATGGTGTTGGTCAGTGACTTTTGAAAACGGGTCTCATAGGCTCTGCCACCACGGATGTGCGGGTTGAGGTAACGCGAAGGAGCATTGCCTTTCGGTGCATCGTCACGCACAAAGACGCGTGCATGCAGATCGTCTCCGACCTGCTCAGCTTTTTCGTACAGAAAGCTGTTGAGCGTGAATGGGACAGCAGATTGAAAAACGCTTGAAGCTTCGGACTGCAAACGCCTGCGGGTTTCAAACAAAGCTGTGTTCAGTGCCAGACGCCCAGCTCGTGGGATCTGCACCTTTGTTAGTGCATTCAGCTTTCCTACAAGCCGCTCAGCATTGAAGGTGATGGATGCTTCTGCCATGAGCACAGCATAAAAAAAAGCCCCCTGTGTGGCTACAGCCAACAGCAGAGGGCTCTCTCTCTCAGTCGAGACTGTATCACATGGCAGTGACAGTGATCAGAGCACCAGGAGACTCGGTCCCGATGAGATAGCGCTTGCTGCACTGACAGTTGCAGACAAGGCTGTCATCGACAAGCAACTTGTGGCCTGAGCAGTGGAGGCCATCAAAGCAGGCTCTCAGAAGCTTGTCGAGATCAGGTTTCACGGCTGGGTAGATGCGCTTGACGGTCTTAGGACGAGGCAGGATGAACTCCACACGCACTGACACAGGCCCTGCAAAGACATGCTCTGAAGCGTCATGTGCAGCCTGTGCAATCTCTGCTCTCCACGCCCGCAATTCTTTGTGATTGGCGTCGTAGACGTTACCCCAACGAGAAACGTTTTTACTGCCTTGAGGAACAGGGATACCTTCTACAAAGAAAGTGACCTGCTCAAGCTGCTCTTGCCGCTTTGATCCTGCCGTCATTACTCCCTAAGCCGTAATAACGGAAATCTAGTCCGCACAATGTTTTCTGCTCTTTGCAAGATCTCCAGACGCTACTGACACTGACGTGATTATCGTCAGCAGCTTTTCTCATTGACGGGTAGATGACGTTGTTGTTGAGGCAAACAACGCGTCGTTTTGGGTGACAGACAGTTGGCCTTTTGGGGTAGTTCTTTGCGATGTGCTCGCAGAGCGCTTCGTCACCAAGGACGGAGAAAAGCCTGCTGTAGGGGATGCCGCCAAAGGACTGAGGGCGTTCACGAGCGAATCTAAGAACGTGTCGGTCACAGGTGTAGACCTTCTTCTTGCGCCTCATCCTAGAGACGGTTTTTAAGCCAATCCGAGGCCACCTAATCACCGTGTGAGGGCTGATGCCGAGACGACGAGCAAGAAGCGACAGACAGATGTACTCGTAGAGAGACTCTTGCCTAAAGCCCAGCTTGTAGAGCTTCTGCACAATGGCATTTTGTGATCGCTTTTGATAGCCGTTCGTTGAAGCCCATTGATTGTATCTTTCGGCGACAAAGTTCAAAGGGCCGAAGTTGGCAACACACTTCAGTTCATCAACCTCTTCAGGTGTCCACCAAAGTCGCTTCTTGCTTTCCCTGTTCAGGCTGTTCTGACAGGTGACTGAGCAGGTAACGCGTTTTGACCTGCGATTCCTAGAGATGATCGGCGGGGTGAAAAGTTTGCTGCAGAAATGGCAGCGGCGTTTACGTCCCATTAACTAGGGGCCTTCTCCGAGCGTCGGGTTGTAAATGGTTGCGGACTAGGACAGGCTCGCGCGCCTTACGCCCCTCACACCTGATCCGCTGCAGGTCACTTGTCCTTCGCCCGTTTCAGGGTGAAGAGCGCTCATCCTAAGGCAAATCAGCGAAGAGACCAGAATGGTTTGCCGTGTTTTTCTTTGACCAGGCCGGTTGCTGCTGCCATGCTCTTGACCTCCTTGAGGTTGTCCTCTGCTGCAACAACATCCTCACATAGGCTGTAATCGTAGGTGACGCGACCTGGGCAGAAGACGTAGCAGACACCGTCATAGCGGAAGGTGTTCTTGTTCTCAGGGTCTTGCCAAAGCTTGAGATCGCCTTGCGCAAGAGACTTTGAGAGTCGACCTTCTGCATCCTTGATTTCTGCGTCAAGAACCTTGCGTTGCATTTTGAGTCGGCTGAGTTCATTGAATGCAACCACAGCCGCTTTTTCGTAGATGGACAGGATTTCGTTGTCAGTCATTGGATTCTTCGGCATCTCTGATTAGTTCATCAAGTCGGTCTGCAACAAAACCAGTCTCATAAATGCCTACGATGGCATTTTCATAATGAGAAAGATCACTATCGGTAAATTTTTCCGGATGATCTTTGAGGCTTTGACGTATTAATGTTTCCACATTTAAATGTTGGCGCTGATAAACTGTCAAAACTTTTTTAATGAATTTTGCATCTTGAATTGTAATTGAGATCTGCATAGGCAGTTGAGAGAGCCCTCAGATCCTATCGTCCTCACGCAGGCTGNGCAACCTCNTTGATCANCTGATACGCCTCGCAGCGNTTNTGCCAGTGCTCCTCATGCTCCTTCAGCTGCTTGCCCGCAGCAGCAACAGGGAACGGTGCCTTGTCGGGGAAGGCGTAGAGCGCAATGAAGCGATCCACATGAATCCCGTAGTTCTCTTGCAGGCAGATCCTGTACGCCTGCAGCTGGCACATGGCCTCGTTGCTTATCTGCTTGGTCGGCTTCGCCTTGCCCTCAGCTTTGGTCTTCAGGTCAAACAAGACTATCTGCCCTGAGATCTTGAACAGGCCATCAAGCGTGCCTGCAAACGGCACATCACCTTCGTCACTGCANACACGATGCTCCGTGCAAATGACGTGATCCANCTTCTTCCAGAGAGCCGACGCTGCAAGTCGTGAGCACCACGGAGCGATATCCTCAGGAATCTCAGGGTCATGACCAAGAATCCATTGCTCAAACCAGTCATGGATTTTTGANCCACGCCTTGCTGCTTCNAGNCGAGATACTTCTGGATCTTTGCCTTCTGCGAGTAGCTTGGCCTTCCATTTCTTGAGCGCATATCGTGTTGCATCGCTCTGTGTAGCAGAAAGGATGCTAGTAACAGAGGCATATCTGATCGACGGCTTCTGTTCGTTGAAATAGTATCGCTGCCGTCCAGGAGGATTCCGCTGCAGTAGTGGCAGTGGCTCCAACGGCACATCACATGCGCAGTTAGTCAGAGAGTAAATGGTCACTCAGTATCAGGCTCAATAACTTCACTTGTCCTCAAGAGATTGACGTGAGGTTTGATCTTGAATGCTTTGTTCATTGGGTGTTTGGCCCAACAACGTCGATTCAGTGCTGACGATGGGGCTTCTTCGTCGAGGTTCTCCATCGTCCATAGACCACTGGCAAGCCCGCGCTTGAGAGTTGAGCGGACAGAGGTCAGGTCAAAGGCTTCATTCATAAATAAGTTTTTGAACGGTCACAAGATTGGTTGGACACGCGTAGCGCTTCTGCTTGTACCCGATGTATCTGCGATCTTCCGTCTCAATCACCTCCCACGACGAGAAGGTGTCTTTAACGTTAATCACAGCAACATATGTCCTGCTTTTGTTGATGATGAAGTAGTACGAAGGCGGCTGGGCTTTGTACTTCTCAAACGCATGAACAGCACAGACAAAGAACGTTGAGAAGCGATGAGGCCTGACATCAGTGAAGTCACTGGTGTTGGTGGTCTTGACCTCAACGATCAAACGCTTGCCGTTGTGCTCAAAGAACAAGTCACCTTCGTCTTGATTGTCTCCAATTTGACTCAGGTTGGACGCAACTTTGAACGGTGGGACATACACCGCATAACCTTGACGGTGCAGGTGGTGCGCAACCAGGAATACATCCTTTGTTGACTGACGCAAGTGGTTTTTAAACCTTTCGTGATTCTCCTGCCCTACATCCATCAGAACAGCTCACTCAAGATGTTGTCAGCGGTCGCCTCGGCCTCCAGACGCTCTGCAGTGAAGTCACGGTACGCAGGGTGCTTTGGCTCAGGCTCAGGGGCCTTCTTGGCGGGCTGCAGGTTCTCGTAGTTGGAAATCTCGATGCCCTTCCACTTGCCAGACTCAGCCTTGCCCAGCTGCTCCTCAACAACTTCCTTGCCGTACTTGTCCAAGAACTTCAGCAAGTTGTTCATCAGACGATTCCAAGCGGTGTCGCTCTTGCTGCCCTGCTTCACCCGCCAGTAAGCGTCAATTGCATCTTTAAAGGGCTTCAGAGGTTGTGGATACCCCTTCTTAAGGGTTCCCCCCTTCACCCCCCTCCCAACATCTTCCCCACGCTCACAAGTAGGAAGAGATGTTTTTTCAACAGCCGTTTGAGTGATTTTTACACACTCATTCGCTGCTATCTCTTGAACTTGTTCTTCTCCCTGATGCGCAGGGCACGGCGCTAACTTAGCGACCCTGTCAAGCTCTGCAGCTATCAAGTCGAGACAAAAACTAGAAAGCATCTTGTGGACTGGCTTTTGAGCCACAAGCTTGTCGTGAAACTCATCTGGGACGACGAGATTGATGCGCTTCATACCGTGGAACATGGTCGACGTGATGGTGACACCGTGGAACACGGTTCGCAACCTCAACCAAAATAAAATGTGGCATGGGGTTGACCTGCCGTCCTCAGTGCCTAAGCTCTGCACGTCCTCACAGCACACCCTTTGGATCTTCCTTATCTCAAGGGCGCTCTGACCAAGGACGACCTCCGTCGCAAAGACAAATTTGACTATCTGCCTTGGGCCAAGTGCCTGCAGATTGTCAATGACAAAGCTCCTGGCTGGATGCCAGAACGTGGTGAGATCTGCCATGCCGCAGATACATCCGTCTGGATTCAAGTGCGCTGGGTTCATGTCAGCGGCGAGGGCAAAACACCTTGGTTTGATTACGCTCTCCGCGACTTCCGCAACAAAGCCGTTTTGGCAGACAAAGCAACAGCTAAAGCAATCTGCGACGCAACCCGTCGTGCTTACTGTGCTTCTGCTGCTGCTTTCTTCTCCCTTAACTACGAAACGTATGTGAATGAGGAGTTTGAGCCACAAGATGAACCTGTTGAGCCGCGTGCATCTGTCACAGCTAATTCCATAGACGTAAACGTTGAGCCTCCGATTGAGGAGGTGCAAGGCGTCCTAATGGAGCTGCTGGCACAGGCGGATCAAGAGAAGGTTGCTAATTACATCAACTCACGAGCTGCGGTCTTCCAGCTCAAAGAGAAGGTGCAAGGTAGCTGGATCGCGGCNATGTCCATCGACCAATTACAAATTTGCATCGATGAACTCCGAGCAGCCAAGTAAGCAACCTAAAGTCCGCATCACACTNATGCTGGATGCTGACGCTCTGCCTTATGTAGAGAAAGAGGTTCAGATGCGCTATTCCGATCCAGACAAGCGCGTTACCAAGTCAAGTCTGATCAACGAAATCATCCGTTCTCACTACGCAATCCTNTAGTGGCTGANTACAACCCCGCNCTGTCNCTGCCTGTNTCTTGGACCGTNAAGGACAACACCTTTGACGACAAGGACAANAACCCNAANACNCTGTCCCTGTTCGTGCCGCTNGAAGCCGCTCATCAATTTGCTCAGCATNTGATGAATCTGGCTGACAGCACCGAAAAGCACAAGCCAGGCAAATCTTGGGATTACAGCGCCAATGAGGCTCGTGAAGTCCAAGGCTTCTACATCAACGCCAAGGGCAAATCTGGTCAATACGGCGACTTTGGCAACATCAATCCTGCCAAGATTGAAACTCCTTGCGCCACAGGCAACTGCCCAGTGCCTGCTAAGACCAACGACCTGCCCTTCTGATTTTTGGGGCAGGGGCGTGTAACTATCCACGCCAGACGAATGCTGCCGTAGTTAGATCTTGGACACTGCTCGGGCCATGCGGTGTCGTGCAGCAAGGTCGGCTCAGAATAAGGTGAGCGTCGTCTCCTGTTGGTGGTGCCGAGGGGTGTCTGCTCCCTTTCATAGGCCAACAGACAAGCATTCTCCGTAAGTCCCCAAAACACTTCTTTCAATTTCTCTCTCATGAAAAGGATTCATCGTGACCATCTGCCTCAAGGAGCACAGACCGTCAGTGGTAAGCGCGGCGGTCAGTATTACATCAACAAGAACGGGGAAAAGATCTATATCACTGCAAGCACTCGCCAGCCCTCGCGATCTTTTAAAGCCAAGAGGGGTGCCTTCTTACGCTGGTTGGAGTCCCAAAGTGAAGTCAACTGATATCGCCAACAAGGTGCGCGAGGTCGCTCGTCGTTACCCAGAGCTTCACCCGTACACCATCTCTTTGAAGATGGAGGTGCTGTTTGGCATCAAGATCGGAGCAAAGCGAATCAAGCAGATTCTTAATGGGGAGGAGTCATGAGCCAGAGCTACGATCCAGAAAATGCCTTCAGTGAGATGTCGGCTAGCACTCAGTTCACATTTACTGAGGGGCACATCCGTCTTCTCATCTGGATGTGCGATCAACAAGCAGAGCAGCTGGAAAACTGCTTTGACGAAGCTCTTAAGAATGACGAAGAACCCTCTGATGTTGTCCTGAACTGTCGTGAGGGCGTCTACGAGCTGAAGTGCTGGGCGTTGAGGCTGCTTGAACAGCTCGACTATCCAGACGATGATGAGATGGAGGACGAGGACGAAGACCTTACCGAAGATGAACTCGCACTACAGGAGTTTAGGCAAGATCTCATTCTCAGATCGCAGGTACATNGAGCTGCTCAAAGACCAGAAGAGCGGCCAGGTNCANTNCAGAAGCTGCGGTTNTGGNTACTGTCTGTACTCGTACGACTTCTTGCAGGCCAAGNNAAATCTTGAGCACCTNAATGGNGGATAAGCAGTACGTTTTTAGTTGTGGCGGCGGTGTGCAAAGCACCGCTTGCCTTGTTTTGGCCGCTCAAGGCCACATCCCCTACAAGAAATTTATTTTTTCCAACGTAGGAAACAAGGCTGAGTCACCAGCCACAATCAAATACATAAACAACGTCTTGAAGCCATATGCTGAGCAAAACGATATTGAGTGGATTGAGGTCGCTTGGGTTGACAGAAAGGGAAGGCAGAGAGATTTGTATGACGACCTGCTAGAGCAGCAAAGAAGCATCAATATCCCTGCTTACATGCCAGGGGGGATGCCAGGTAATCGCAAATGCACTGAGTTTTTTAAAATTAAGCCCATTGCGAAATGGATTAAGCAAAATGCTCCTGACTGCATTCTTGGCAAAGGGATAAGCACTGACGAGCCCCATAGAGCTACACCATCTAGGGAATCTGATGGCTACACCAGTGCCTATCCACTTATTGAATTAGGAATAAGCAGGGCTGACTGCTTAGTGATTGCACAAGAAGCAGGCTTGCCGCAACCTCCTAAGTCAAGCTGTTGGTTTTGTCCTTTCAAGACCACAGACCAGTGGGTTGTGATGCGTAGGGAGCAAACTGAGTTGTTTAAAAAAGCAGTGCAGCTTGAGAAAACACTGCAAGCTCGCCGCGCAACACTCGGCAAAGACAAGGTCTACTTAAGCGGAGTTGGAGGCCGAAAAGAAGTTGACCTTGAGCACGTCATTCCTGAACAGCTTGGCCTTTTTGGTTGGGAGCCAGAGGAGGGGTGCGAGTCTGGCTACTGCATGACCTAACGGAGCAGGTTGTCAGCCGCTTCCTTGACCATGAAGCCCGTCATGCCTTTCTGGAGGTAGAACATCTCCAGCAGCATGTGACCCATCTCGTGCAAGGCATCAGCGTCCTTTACTTCCCAGTACTCATTGAGCGCACGTTTGATGCGCTCTTTTTGTAGCTGGTCCTCAAGCGTAAACTCAACAAGATTGGGCGAGTTGCCTTGCATGCTCCGCAGCCTCCACAGCTCGGGATTGGGTGTCGTAACAGCCTTCTAGGTAATTAACTACTCCGTTAATAATGTACCAACTTCTGAAGTAACCACCACCGTAATTGACTAACGTCGCACCAACCTCATTCATCTTCTCGGCAGGAGGATTCATTTGGCAATTCAACCGATTCGCATCTTTCATTTTGCGTAGACTTTCAGTATCTGGGTAGGGCTTATGGGCTCTTGGATTGATGAGATTTATTTCGTCGGGAAGCGTCAGTCCAAGAAGCGATTCAGAAGACAGATCTACAGCGCGTGGGGTGACANNTGCGCTTACTGNGGGGCTGTTGCNCAGAAGCCTTGACCACGTCATGCCTAGACATAACGGNGGNTTAACAGTTATGCAAAACTTAATACCTGCATGNCTTCATTGCAATGGCAATAAAGGATCACAGGATTGGGTTGTTTGGTATAGAAAACAAAAGTTCTATTCNATAGAACGAGAAACGCTGATTTGGCTGTGGATTACGCAATTTGACACCTCAGCGCACAATGGTGTGCCGCATCAACCAATCTCTTGCAGATTCAGGCCGATAGAACACAGCGATCTTCTCCTTGGAGACTGTCACATAGGCAGTGCGCCCATCGACGACAGTTTTTCTGATTTTTGGCTTGCTGATGAGGTTCATAGAGCTGCTTAGCGGTATCTAATGATACGAAACAGGGCAGCCCCATGATGTTCGTCACGCCACAGAAGGCATCACGCGAGCATGGTTGTTGTAATTACCCACCTCTGTGTAGGACTTAATTGGCGTCTGCGACATCGTGTGGAACACGATNTGCCCGATGCGCATGCCTGGGTACAGCGGCAGTGACCTGTATCGACGATTGTTTTTCAGCTCCAGCGTCAACTTGCTGCCAACCCATCCTGGATCAATCCACCCTGCAAGAGCGTGCTGATACCCCTCGCGTGCGCGAGAACTCTTAAGAACAAACTGAGCCGAGATCCTGTCAGGGATGCGGAAGGTCTCAAGCGTTTCTGCAAGACAAAACTCGCCAGGCGTCAGCTCGTATGGCTCGTCCTCGGTGTAGTCAGTCAGTTCCAGCAGATGCAGCTTTCTGTCTTCTGGGACCTCGACCATGATGTTGTTACCCAGCCGCACATCAAGCGAGGCAGGGTTTACAAACTCCATTGAAAACGGGGTTACGGCACCNCCACCGCCACATAGGGTGCGAATCTCCCAGTCGCAAAGAACCGACATTCAGTTTAAGAAAAACCGAGCTTAGTCGGTAAGTCCAGGACTGTTCTGCAGCAGTAGACGCTCGATATAAGCGACCGCTACGTCATCTAGCTCATTGTCAGTGCGCTTGGACAGTGTGCGCAGACTTTCAACCAAGAACTCTTTTGCCGCCTTGGAACTCAAGAAGCGGAAGAAGATTGGCTTTAGCAGCAGAAACATGATGCGTGATGCCTACCATCAATAAGGTAGCTCTGTGACGCAATGGCTGACCATAATGAGCCCCATGAAGAAAAAGAGGGCCACTGTATCGCTGACCTTGTGAAATGCGCAGTCCTGCTTTGGAGCGCTGGTCTTTTGACCATTTCATACCTTGGCCTCTTCCCGCAAATGAAGATGGACAATACTTTCGTGGCCTCCTTGCTGACAGGATCAATGGCTTCGTTTGGCATTGAGCGCAAAACCAATGGAAATGGGAATGGCAAGAAGAAGGCTGACCCAAATGTCGGCATCAAATAGCATGTAAGTGCTGTTGCGTTAGCCCGATGCGAGCACTACTGCTTCTCCTGCTGCTGCCCGCAAGCGCAGCTGCTCAACAAATCACTCCTGCCTTCACGCAAGGCAGCATGACAGCCACCACAACCACAACGAGCACTGTGGAGGAGGTGATTGAGCATGAAGTGTTTGGAGCGGCAATCACTAAGTACAGCGGTGAAAATGTCACTCCGTCTACCAATATCACTGACGACAGCGCAACATGGAGCGTGACAACCGCTGGCGATCCGTGGACTCTGGAAATCACAGAGCGCACTGCAGGCATTATCGAGACGATCGACATCGATCGCACAATCGACATCGACTCCACCACTACATCGCTCAGTGTCTTCTCGCAGTAACGCTTGCTAGCCCTGCTTTGGCAGAGGGCGATACACACAACACTGCAAGACCACAAGCGGCAGCAACAAGCAATAACACCAATCAATCAGTACAGATCAATCAGAGCAGTGCAGTATCGCGCCAAAGCTTTGGGTCAGGTGTGAACTGCAGCGGGCCAAGCTTCAACGCAACTACCTTTGCGCTTGGTAATGAGACATTGCCCTTTGATCCTGAAGGCTATGTGCGCAGTGGTAACTACGGTGTGCAGCTTGGATTCAGTGTGCCGTTAGATGGCTCGATCACTGAGATGTGCAAAGACCTTGTGCGCAGGCAACTAGAACGTGAACGCTTGTCGTACGAGTTAAGCAGAGCTGTCAAATGTTCTGAACTTCTGGACAAGGGGTACACCATCAGACCCGATTCCGACCTGCATGTTTTGTGCGGGCATATCGTCTCCATTTCTGCTTGGCGTCGGACTCAGCAGGAGGCTTCCCCCGTAATTTTGCAAGACTCTTCAGTCCCTTCGTCATCACAGGCTTCAAAGCCTTCTGCAGATACTGAAGAATCTGACCAGCAGCAAGAGTCCCAGCCACAGCCGCCACAGAAGAGGCTCCAGCAGTAATAACAGCCGTAGAAACAATCTCAGCACGGGGTACAGGTACGTCTATTGACGTTCCAGGTAGCGTAAATGTAGTTATTTCATCTGACGGTGCAGAAAGCTCTGTGGTTGGCAGCAGGGACTTTGGTTGGGTTTTCTCTGTCTCTGATTTTTTTGATTCCTTTTCTTGACGCTTTTTCTCGTCTGCTGCCATTCGACGCATCTGAGCCGCTGAAGGCATTACCAAAGGTCGATACGAAGGAACTTCAGCACTGGGAACCTGAAGAGACATCCTGGGTGGAAGTGCAGGTGCAGTGGGTAGGTTCAGAGCTGGAGGTAGAAAAGATGGGGTGGCGTCCATGGTTCTATGGAATCACGCTTCCTGTTCCAATGCGACCCAAAAAATGGGAATATTGGCACGAGACAGTTTGATAGGCATGAAAAAGCCCTCTCAGTGTGAGGAAGAGAGGGCTTAAATCAGGCTAGTTGTCTTCTGACAAGTATTCACGCTCCTTATCGTATGGCGGTTGCGTGTAGTAATCACGCAGGTCATAGATGTAAGGAACGATCCAAGTTGGCGGGAAACAATATCGCCAATGAGAGGGCTGAAGGCAAGGAATTACAACGACTCGGAAAAATTGATCGATGTAATTCAGTGCCTTTTGCACCTCAAAAACGATACTTAGAGCCAAGTTTGACACCGTATCCAGCGTCGGCGTCTTNAAATTTGGCGTAGCTGACCTCGGTGTAGAGATCGGTCTTGTCGCCAACTTTGGCTGAGACGCCACCTTTTGTAGAAAAGCCCCATTCAGAGCTGCTTCCGTCGTTAGCCATAGCAGGGCCTGCTTGGACGTACCAAGGGCCTTCTTCGTAACCAAGATGCAGCTCAAGAGAAGAGCCAGCAAACTTTGAGCCGCTGAAGCCAGCGTTGTACTCAGGGTTTACATAAAGGCCGTCAAGGCCTTCAGCCATGGCAGGAGCGCCAGCTAGTGCAATAGCACTTGCAAAAGCAAGAGGCTTAAACATTTGAAAGAAGGAAAACCGCTGCCACCCTATAGGGGATCTTGCCTACCAGCAAGGATTGCAATGGCACGCTTATAGAAGAGGCAGTCAGTCTTCCCCTGACGTTCTAACATCTCCTTAATTAAGCGCCAGTTGTTAAGAGTGGCAGCGTCCATTCATCGGCCTTGACCTCTATAACGCTTTTTACCTCTTTTGGGCAGGGAATTCCTGCCTGAACCCTGACGAGTCTTTTTGGGCTTGCCCTCAATGAAATTGCTGACAGTGAAAGACTTAGGTTTTGCCATCAGCCGATAAACTGCTGATACTTTTGAGCAAGACCTGTGTACTTGCCGTGTAAGGGATGTTCACGCCTGTCCCTTCCATCATGCAAATATAGGCAATTGAGCCATGCAACTCGATTGCCCATAGCCACAACATCCTCTGCACCGGGTTTGCAGGGAATTATTGGATCTGGACGCTGCATCACCAAGGAACACCAGAGCCTGAAACAGGAGTGCGCTGCACGTCGATTTGTGCCTGGAGCGCAGCTTCAATTTCAGCAACCTTTTCCGCACCACCAAGCTTGGCTTGCAGAGCTGAAATTGCCCAGCTCTCCGTCAGTTCCGAATACGCGGTCAATTCAGAATCGTCTTCAGGCTGATCAAGACCGACGCTGCCATACGCACCAGCCTCATAGGTGCCGTCGTTAGCTGAAACGGTGTAATGCACGGTTTGCACAGCACCGTTGCTCAGCTGACGATCCATGGTGCCAACGGCCCANGTGAACGTTGTGGTGGGTGTAGACATTGGGAAAGTCCTTGCAGGTGAAGTTTACCTATTGCGCCTCAAGGGCGGCAACTTTNGNTTCTANNGTNTCAATAGCTGCTTGCTGGCGTTTTACAAGATTGACAAGAAGAGGAACAAAGTTGTCGTAACGAACACCTTCAGCCTCGTAATCAGCAGGATCACGCTCGACTGATTCCACTGATCCATCTTCCTGCTTTACTCCATCTTTTGTTGCCCAGTTGACGAGGCGTGGCTCGATTTCCGCAACTTCTTCTGCAATAAAACCGTACCAACCCCAATCAGACTTCTCTGACCCTTCTGTCTTGATGTCGTTGTCACACTTGGAGCGATACCAAACAGGACGGCAATTCAATATGGCATCAGCGCGAGCGTCCTCGATCGTTTCAACATCAGTCTTGTATTTAAGAGATGATGTGTAACGCAGCAGATCGCCATCTGATTCAACATAAACAGGACCACCACCTGTGGTTGTAAGGCTATAAATAGTAGATGCCGTAAATTTACCACCTTTGCTAATACGCAGCCGCTCGGTCGGGCTGCTTGCACCGTCCGCACAGGTCGAAAATACGAGCCTTCCTGGCATGTCGTTTGCGCCAGGTGTGCCGTCTACCTGAGCTTTAATTTGAGCTGCCTCAACCAAGTCAGTACCGTCAGCACCTTGAAAAGAAAGAAAGCCAAGTGTACTTTGTGCCGCCACCAAATTATTACTTCCTGCTGATGAACCGCCTGTACTACCAAGCGTAATAAAAGGTCCTCCACTACTGTCATTGTGTATGAACGAAAGAACTCTGTTGGAGTTTGACGTTCCTTCCAAGTTTAAAATTGGACCGTATGCATTGGTATTGTTATAGTTTGTACGCGCACTAGACGTATTAACTAACACCCGCCCAGAGGTGTCGATTCTCATCGACTCTTGATTCGATCTTGAGAAAAATCGAATATCTCGGTTTGTACTCGTGGACCGGCTTGCAACAATATCTAGCTCAAAACTACCGCTTGTTGCTTTATTGATGTAACCAGCCGCTCCAACTGAACTAAAATCGCCAAAATAAACTTTGCCATCGTTTCCAATACGCATCCGCTCGGCCGATGCCGTACCAAACGCAAGATTGTTATCAACAGGTCGATAAATAGAAGCTGCAGTTGCTGGCGTTGAAATTGAACCGGCAAACTCAATAAAGTTCTCAAATCTTGCTATGCCATTTACAGTAAGCGGCTGACTTGGCGATGTCGTTCCAATACCAACATTTCCACCGCTAGAAATGCGCATCGCCTCCGTGTTGTCCCTAGCAAAAATTAGGTGGTTACCATTGTGTGCGTACCTTATATATCCTGCAGTTGCTGAACCG
>FUFK010050007.1_pt1 | contig 16882 bp, 15 predicted proteins | sample 1021851 | NCBI WGS metagenome assembly FUFK01 (sample SAMEA51879418, study PRJEB19060) | metagenome | reverse complement strand
CTGCACAAGCACCCTCAACAGCTGCTATCACAACCTTATCCATATAGATCAAATTATTTAAGCCAACATGGTAGCCTTCGTTAAGAGCTTGTTCGACACTTTCCCAACCCATGCCGTCTTCTGAAGCGGCAGCAGTAATATCAGCGCCACCGCAGAAAGCACTTTCATCTCCTGTGACTATAACGGCTCTGAATTTAGGATCTTTTGCTTTTTCTGAGAATTCATTGAACATCANGACCGTTTCTGGATCTAATGCATTTCTTTTTTCAGGTCTATTTAATTTAATCACAGCAATGTTGCCATGATCCTCGAATAATACTTTTGGTTCACTCATTTATTTTTTCCGCGATTAGGTAGTTGTTTATTTTACTTAAGATTACTCCTGTTTTCTGAGCATCTTCTCTATAGAATTTTATAGTAGGTTTGGCATCATGTCTTGATTGAAAGAAAGATTTTTCCAACTCTTTCATTTGACTTTCATTAGGAGAAGCAAAAGATTGTTGATCTAACCAGATACGAATCATTTCTGATCTTTCAAAATAATCAAGTTCGGATAATTTATCTAAAAGCAGTCCATCCTCATCGCAAACATTTGCTAGCCTCTCCAGTAAAAAACGGTGATAGAGTGAACTCTGTTTTGCGAGCAGGTTTGCCATTCTTGCGGTATTTTTTTTCGCACCCGGCCAACGTTTTGAAATCTGAGGGATAATTTCGTTTCTCAAAAAATTACGACTATAAGCATTATCAGTATTGGATTGATCTTCAATAAAACTTAGCTTGTATTCTGTAGCTTGTTTAAAAATTTCTTCTTTTGTCAAATGCAATAATGGTCTAATAAAATCTTTGTCTTTTATTTTTAGGTGTCTTTGCATGCCAGTTAAGCCCTTCAGCCCTGTTCCTCTTAAAACTCTAAAAAAAACTGTTTCTACTTGATCGTCTAAATGATGACCTAAGATTATTACAGTCGCCTTATCAAAAGCATTGAAAATATCAAGTCGTGCTGATCTGGCTGCTGCTTCATACCCCTGACCAGATTCTTTGATTTCTACAGATTTACATAAAAAATTAATATTATGTTTTTTACAAAATTTTTCACAGTGTATTTCCCAGCCTGAGCTATCAGACTGAGTTTGATGATTTACATGAAGCGCTGTTAAACAATTTTTTTTGTTATGAGCTTCTAGAAATTGATTTGTTGCAGCTAGCACTAAAGTAGAATCAACGCCCCCACTGAAACCAACAATTATATTTTCAGCGTTGAGCAGAATTGATTGTTCTGATTTGTTGAAAAAGTCCACTTTAAACTCCGATGTTTTTGAACTTTTCGTATCTTTTAGCTGTTAAGTCCTCTAAAGAGTGTTTTGAAAGACCCTTTAATTCATCTAAAAAATATCTTTTTACGGCTTTATAAGTTTCTTCATGATTTCTGTGAGCTCCGCCAATCGGCTCTTTGACTACATGATCAATAATTCCAAGTTCAACTAAATTATCTGCATCTAATTTCAGAGCTTCTGCAGCTTCTTCAGCATTTTTTGCAGTACGCCATAAAATTGAAGCACATGCCTCTGGAGAAGCCACCGAATAAATTGAATATTCCAGCATACCAATTCTATCCGCAAGACCAATACCAAAACCACCACCTGAACCGCCTTCTCCAATTACTAAATTGACAACTGGAGTCTGTAAATCAGACATAATTTCTAAGCTTTTAGCTATTGCTTCGTGTTGACCGGAATGTTCAGCTTTTACTCCTGGATAAGCACCGGGTGTATCAATTAAAGTTAACACTGGTAAAGAAAATTTTTCCGCTAACTTCATTAATCTATTAGCTTTTCTAAATCCTGATGGGTGAGGCATGCCAAAGTTTCTTGAAACCCTATCTTCTGTTTCTCTGCCTTTTTCATGACCAATTAAGACGACTGGATAATTATCTAAAAAAGCAAATCCTCCAACTATAGCTTTGTCATCTTCACTCAAACGATCACCATGCATTTCTTCAAACCCATCAAAAACATTGGCAACATAATCCAGTGTATGTGGTCTGTTTGGATGTCTTGCAACTAGAACCTTTTGCCAAGGACTAAGATTTGCATATATTTTCTCAGTTTCTTCTTGTGATTGATGTTCTAATAAAGCAATTTCATCTGCTAAGTTTGCTGGGGCAGGTACAATTTTTTTGAGTTCCTCAATTTTTTCAAGGCATGTATAAATTGGTTGCTCAAAATCTAAATGTTGGTCCATATTTTAAAAAAGCTTATAGCTCTCATCTCCAAATAACTCGTTAATTTTTTCGAACGTACTATCCTCTAAAGAAATCTTAAAAGTGTCAACTTTTACTTCACTTGATATATTTAAATCATCGTCTTTTAAATTCAGCACTACGTCAATTCCATCAGGGTCATTCAGACTTTTAAGCTCTTCAAATTTACCGTTACCAAGCTCTTTTAATTGTTTTCTGGATACATCTAACCTGATTCTGGAAGTTACTGTTTTTCGCGCAACTTCAATTGGCATAATATCTGTAGCTCTTATTTTTATACCAACATCTTCAAAGTTTCCCCTGCGGTAGTCATCTGTAACTACTGTCCCTTTTATCATAACCACTGAATTTTCTTTAAATAGTGGTTTCTTTTCGTCATGCAATTCAACGGGAACTGAAACATCGATTAAACCTGTTTCGTCTGAAATTTCTAAAAATACAAATATGCTTGTTCCTTTTTTTACAATTCTTTTGTGATTAATGAGAGCAGGGATATATTTTTCGTTTGAAGTTGTCATCAATTTATTAATTGGCTGAATCTTTGAGGACAGTGTTTTACGTAATAGCGTAATTGGGTGTTTACTGTAATAGAATCCAAACGATTGCAATTCCATCTTTAATTTTTCAGATTCTGAAAAGGTTTCTAATTTATAACCTGTAACTTTTAAGTCCTGTTCTTCTGCAAACATTTCCATAACTGCAGATTCTTTTGTTTTAAACTTTTGTTCTGATGCTTCTAAGTAGCTTTTGATCGAACTGACTGCCTCATCTCTAGAACATATCTCATCAAACGCACCTGCTTTTGCCATGCTCTGCAATGCTCTAATACCACCTTTTCTAAGATCAACTCTTGAAGCAAAGTCCATAAGACTTGTGAATCTGCCATTTTTTCTCTCTTCACAAACTTCCTCTACAAATTTTTTACCAACATCTTTTAGAGCTGCTAACCCATATTCAATTTGATCCTTTTCATTAACCATGAATGTTGATTGGGAGCTGTTTATGTTTGGAGCTAGAATAGTCACGTCCATAACAGCACAATCTTTAACATGTGGTTCAAGCTTGTCTGTCTTGTCTTGTTCGGAAGATAAGACTGAAGCAATGAAGTGTGAGGGATAATGAGTTTTTAAGAAAGCTGTTTGATAAGCAATTAATGCATAGGCTGCAGAATGAGATTTATTAAAGCCATAACCTGCAAATTTCTCGATATTATCGAAAATCTCATTTGCTTTCTTCTTCCCAATGCTATTATTTTCACAACCATCTACAAAGACACTTTTCTCAGCTTCCATGACATCAGCCTTCTTTTTACCCATAGCTCTTCTTAAATTATCTGCATCACCCAAAGAGTATGCTGCTAGAACTTGAGCTGCTTCCATTACTTGCTCTTGATATACAAAAACTCCATACGTCTCATTCAGCACTTTCTTTAATGCAGGGTGTTGATAAGCAATACTTTCTCTACCATTCTTTCGATTTATATAATCATCTGCCATACCAGAATTTAATGGACCTGGTCGATATAGAGCCACTAGAGCTGTAATGTCTGAGAAATTTTCTGGCTTCATCCTTTTTATTAAATCCATCATGCCACTTGATTCAAGTTGAAAGATGCCTTTTGTTTTTCCTGAGCTTAGAAGATTAAAAACTTTGGAGTCTTCGTATGAAATATCATCCAAATTAAACTCAGGATTAATTTTTTGAACTGATTTAACAGCATTATTAATCACAGTTAGAGTTCTCAAACCCAGAAAGTCAAATTTCACCAATCCAACATCTTCTACATCATACATATCTAATTGTGTCGCCATTGAATTAGTTTCTAGATCATAGTGTAAAGGTGTAAATTCATGTATATCATTTGGTGCAATTACTACACCTGCAGCATGTTTTCCTATACTTCTTGCACAACCTTCAAGTTTTAATGATAGATCCAAAACCTCTGCTGCTTCTTCATTCTCTTTCCTAATTTGTTGCAATTCAGGTGACTGATCGATAGCTTCTGTAAGCTTTATACCTGGTGTTAAAGGTATCATTTTAGCTATCATATCTCCAAACCCATAAGGCTTACCTAGAATTCTTGTTACATCTCTGGTAACTCCTCGGGCTGCCATGGTACCAAGAGTTCCTATTTGTGCTACAGACTCAACACCATATTTATTTTGAACATATTCAATGACCTTATCTCTACCTTCAATGCAAAAATCTATATCAAAATCTGGCAATGACATTCTTTCAGGATTTAAAAAACGCTCAAAAAGTAGCCCATGTTCTAAAGGGTCTAATGCAGTGATGGATAACATATAAGCAACTAGAGAACCTGCTCCAGAGCCTCTACCAGGTCCGACAGGTATTTCTTGATCTTTTGCCCATTTCACGAAATCCATGACGATTAAAAAATAACCGGGGTAGCCTTTTTCTGTAATAATCTTTAATTCTTTTTCTAATCTTTCCTGATATAGATCTTTATCAAGTTTTTTATTTTCATTTAAAAATTCTTTGAGCTTATCTCTGGAAAGATCCTCTAAGTGTTCTGATAATGACTTGTTTTCTTGAACTTCATAAGAAGGAAGGTAATATTGCCCTTCTTCTAAAAAAACATTGCATAGCTTAGCGACTTCAAAAGTATTTTTTAATGGCTCTAATTCATGAAACTTTGCTAATTCTTCTTCTGTTTTAAAATACTGTTCACTTGAGACATTTGGATTATCAATTTCATCTTTCAGAAGCGTTGCGTTATTAATTGCAACTTTAGCTTGATGAGCTAGATGGTCTTCTTTTTCTAAAAAAAGAACATCATTAATTGCTACAGCTTTGATATTATTTTTTTTTGCAATATTGCATGCTAGGGCAGATGCAGAATCATAGCCGTCTTTTAAAAAATTCGATACACCAACAAATAAATTTTCTGCAAAAGCTTCAAGGTATTTTTTGTAGTGTTGATCAATCAATAAATCTTCTTTTTTTAAAGCAAGATTTCGTAAATTTGGCGATGATGAAGGTATTATGCAAACTATATCATCTGCATTATTAAGAATATCTTGCTCAGGTATACTTCTTTTCTCTGATCCAGATTTTACAAATGATTCTGTGCTGAGTTTAAAAAGCTTTTCTAAACCTTTTTTATTTTTTGCTAATAAAATTAAGTTTGAGTAACCATTGTTTACCTTGATATCAAAATCAACACCACAAATTGGCTTAATGCCTTTTATAAGAGCGTAATTATAAAATTTTACCAATCCAAAAAAGGTATTTTTATCAGCCAGCGTAACAGCAGGCATGCCTAATTCTACTGCTTTATCTACAATTTCATTTGTTTTGGGTAATCCACAGGAAATGCTGTAGTGAGATTTAGTTTGTAGATGAATAAAATTGGACATCATTAAATTTTAAAACTTTTTCTGTGAATGTTTGATAATCCCAAATAATTTATGGCATTTTTATGGTCTTTTGTTGGATAGCCTTTATTTTTTTCGAAAAAATATCCTTCATATTCCTTTGCATATTTGAGCATAAGCTGATCACGAAAATATTTAGCAACTATTGAAGCTGCTGCAATCTCTTGATGATTTTCATCACCTTTTATCATTGCTTCAGCATTTTTTAATCCTTTAGGAGTATGTATGCCGTCTATGATAATTTTTTCTGGTATAACAGGAAGATTTTCAATAGCTCTGATCATCGCAAGATGTGAAGCTCTTAAAACATTTAATTCATCAATTTCACTTGGCGAAGCTACGCCAATACCTACGTAGAAGTTACTTTTTATGTAACTAGCTTGTACTGCTCTGTTCTTTTGAGTGGTTTTTTTTGAATCTTTAAAAAAATATTCTGATTTATTTTTTCCAAATATTACCGCTGCCGATATTAAAGGTCCTGCTAAACACCCAATGCCTACTTCATCAACTCCTGCAATCTTCATAAAGTCTGTTACAAAAGAATTCTAAATTTGTTTTTTCTAATTTTGCCTTAACGGCTTGGATCATTTCTTTTCTGAACTCGTAATCGGCTAAATTTGAATTTAGATCATGAGCAATATTTTCAGGGGTAGCATTTGATTGAAGCAATTCAAAAAATATTTCTTCATCTGCAATAATATTTGGAATGCTAACAAATTCACTCATCATCAGATTCTTAAGAACTAGATGGTTAAACCAATTTGTTTTATAAATTACAGTGGTTGGCACTTCTGCTAAAAGAGCTTCAAGAGTTGCAGTGCCTGAACATACAACAGCCGCTTTGGCTTTTTTTAAAATTTCAGATGATTCAACATTAGCAAAAGTAATATTTTTATGCTTTTGAATTTTATCTTGAATGAGATATTTATCATCTTCTTTGTAAATTGTAATAATGGCTTTATATTTCTCTTCAAAATTAAATTGATTGAAACCATCAATCATAACTTCAAGATTATTTTGAATTTCTGCTTTTCTGCTCCCCGGCATTATGCAAATAATGTTTTCCTTGTCATCACTCTCAAAATCTTTTTGTTTATCCAATAAGGGATGGCCAATGCAAAATGCTTGTTTGTTGACATTAGCGCAATATTCAAGCTCAAAAGGAAATAAACAAAGCATGTAGTCAACATAATTAAATTGCTTTACTCTTCCAGGTCGCCAAGCCCAAACTGATGGACAGACTACGTGCACAGTTTTGATACCTTTTTTTTGTAGTTTTTTGTGTATCTCAAAATTAAAATCAGGTGCATCAATCCCAATAAAAATATCTATATTTTCGTCAATAAATTTTTGAATTAAGTTATTTCTGAAATTTATAATTTTTTGAAAATTAAGAATTGGATCAACAAGACCCATGATCTCAAGTATTTCTCTGTCTGTTGAAATATTTTTCTGTACTAGGGGGCCATCACCAACTCCAACAACCTCTAGATCTTCAAATTTTTCTTTGAGCTTTGAAAGAATTTTTGATCCAAGTAAATCACCCGACGGTTCAGCCGAAACAATACCAATCTTCAATTATCTCAAGACTCCCCTTTTAGAATGTTTAATTGAATCAATAAAAACCTTCAAATTATCATCTGACTTACATTCCTGATTAATTTTTTCAATTGCTTCTTCGACTTTCAAGCTTTCCCTGAAAAATATCTTGTATGCTTTTTTTAAATTTGTAATTTCTTCTTTTGTGAAACCTTTTCTTTCAAGACCAATAGCATTCAATCCTGCTTGTTTTGTAGGTGTTCCTGCTACTCTTGTAAATGCAGGAACGTCCATAGTTATATGAGAAGCTAAACCAGTAAAAGAGTAAGAGCCCAACTTGCAGAACTGGTGGATTAATGTATAACCCCCTAAAGTAACATGATCGCCTAAAACAACATGTCCCGCTAAAGCTGAATTATCTACTAAGATGTTTTCATCACCAATAACACAGTCGTGAGCTATCATGACTCCAGGCATGATCAGATTGCTGTCACCTATTTTTGTATACCCTAAATCTGCCTCAGTTCCTCTATGAACTTTGCAAAACTCTCTAAATGTATTGTTTGCTCCGATTTCAAGTCTTGATTTCTCTCCTTTGTACTTCAAATCAGGTGTATCTTCACCAATTACACAAAACGAGAAAAATTTATTTCTAGGGCCAATATTGGTTGGTCCCTTAAGCACCACATGCGATTTCAATTCACATTGTTCCGCAATTTTTACATCTGGACCAATTACTGAGTATGGTCCTATTTTCACACTATCATGAATTGATGCTGATTCATCTATGATTGCGGTCTGATGTACATTACTCATTTAAACTTCTATCTGCGCACAAAATTTCAGCTGAGCAAACTAATTTTTCCTCAGAATATGCTGAACTTTTAAACTTCCAAATGCCTCTTTTTGAACTTATGACTGATGATTTGAATATCAATGTATCACCTGGCAGAACCTTTTTCTTAAATCTTACCTTTTCAACACCACATAATAAATACATTGATTTATCATTCGCAGCTTGACTCATAATGTGAGAACCAAGTAATGCACAGCTTTGAGCCATAGCCTCTAGTACTAATACTCCTGGCATTATCGGAAAATTTGGAAAATGACCTTTGAAAAAATCTTCGTCAGGTGAGACAAATCTTTTTGCTTCTATAAATTCATCGTTTACTTCTAATACTTCGTCAATAAAAAGGAAGGGCTCTCTGTGTGGTAGGCGTTTTCTTACTTCTAAGTTATCCATCATTTTTTAATTTTAGCGATAAATTTTAATGAATCTTTGTGTTTTTGTATTGGCATCACACCACTGTAGACACCAGCTTCTTTTAAAGATTTTGTAACAAGAGTTTTTGCCATAACTATGACATTATCGGCTATTTCTATATGTCCAACTATGCCAACTTGTCCTGCAATTTGACAATTTTTGCCAATCCTAACAGAACCTGCCATGCCTGATTGGCCAGCTATAGCTGTATTTTCACCAATATACGAATTATGTGCCACGTGAACATGATTATCGATCTTCACGCCATCCTCTAAGACAGTATTTCCTAATGCTCCTCTATCTACAGTAGATTTTGCTCCAATTTCAACATGATTACCTATTTCTACTCCTCCAAGATGTTGAATTTTATGCCAACCTTCTTTTGATGGGGCGTATCCAAAACCATCTGAACCTATAACAGCACCAGAATGGATAATAGAATTATTTCCAATTTTCGTACAAGAATAAATGGAAACATTGTCATGGATGATTACATTATCTCCAATCACGCAATTTGAATTTATTACTGTATTGGTTCCTATNGATACATTTTTGCCAAAAATAGTCTCTTGGCTTTCATTTTCTTTCGCATAGTTTTGATAAAAAATATTTGATGCCTCTGCGTATGCCAGATAAGGATCATCAACAATAATAAAATTTTTTGTATTGTTAATTTTTCCTGCTATTTCTTCCGTTGTAATAACTGCTCCAGCATTACTACTTAAACTATTAGAAAACTTATGATCTTTTATATAGCATACTGAGTGCTTATTACATGTTTTTGAATCTTGGAGACTGGTAATTAGAGAATCAAGTGACCCTAGAGGAGTTCCACCTAATGAATTAGCTAGCTTCTCTAGAGTAATTGATTCCATTAAGATAGATTACTACTATTCAGACTTTTCGGTCAAAGCATTATCTAGATAAGCTATAACCTCTTCAGTAATGTCTAAATCAGGATCTGCATAAAGCAAAGCGCCTGGAGCAACTATCATTTCATATTCTTTTTGAGCTATTAATTCACCTAGCACCTTCTGAAAAGTAGGTGTTAAAGCTCCTACAACTTGCTGTTGTACTTCTTGGGCTTTTGTTTGAAGTTTATTTGATAAGAACTGAATATCTGTTTGTTTATCTTGTAATTGTTGTTGTAAATCTAATTTTTCTTCATCAGATAAAATTTCTTGATCTTTTTGAAATTTTTCGACTAATGCTTGTCCTTCTGCTTGAAGCAATTCTAATCTTTCTCTATCGGCAATAAAGCTTGCATCTTCATCAAGATTTTTAAATTCCTCTTGTGCAAATTGTGTGCTGAGCATGGCTACTTCAGCATTTAGCACCACTATTTTGGCACTGATAGGTGCTGAAAATGCTATGAGCATTAATGTTAAAAATAATACTTTTAATTTGTTCATAATAAATCCTTAAGTTTCGCTATTTTATATGACTTTTGAGAAAGAATCGACATTTTTTAGAACTTATTACCAACGGTAAATTCAAAACGTTTTGTTCTATCTAGAGGGTCATTATTGAATGGAACAGCAAAATATACACTGACAGGTCCAAATGGAGTAATTGCCGAACCACCAAGCCCATAAGAACCACGAAGATCCTTAAAATTTGGAGTAAAGCACTGTGTCTGATAGTTATAACAAAATGTTGAAAAGACATTTCCTAAGTCAATAAAAAATGCCGTTCTAAACTGACTTTGATCCTCAATAAATGGAACTTTGAATATTAGGTTTAAACTTGTCTCTAATAAAACATTACCACCAATAGGCCTATTTATTCCATATTGTGCGTAAGAATTATAGTAAGGTGCATCTGGCTCACCATCAAAATTATTATCGATTAATGGTGGGCAGTAATCTTCTGCAGAAACATAGGAATAGCAAGGCACAGGAGTTATCCTTGGCCCTAAACTATTAGTCTCATACCCTTTTATTGAATAAGGACCCCCAGCATAAAAATATTCAAAATAAGGTGGAACTTCACTATCTCCAAATGAATCAACATAACCAACCCTTGAAGCAGCCTTAAAAATNAGGTCATCTGTTATTGGTTGATAGAATTCATTTTTAAAATCTATTTTAAAATAATTTAAAGATGAGCCTGGAACAGTAGTTTGTAAGGAAACTTGATTGAGTGTTCCATCAGTTGGGAAGATACCTCTATTTAAAGTAGCTCTAGTCCAAAAACCTTGAACTTTAAAGGTATCGAAAATTTCACCTTCACTTTCCAAGAAATCTAATATCTCCCTAGAAGCCAATGAGCCTGACTGTAATTCAGTATGATCTGCAGAAAGATTGAAGCCAATCCTTTGAATCTCTGATATAGGAATACCAAAACTTACAGCAGCACCATAACTTGCGGTGTTATAGTCAGTTAAACCAAATGATGAGTAGTCAAATTCTCTAAAATTCAATGAGTAACCACGACTTGCTCCATCGACAGTAAAATATGGATTCTCATATTGAAGAAATATATTGGTCGAGTAATCACTTACTTGAGCACCAATCCCTACAGTGTTTCCACTTCCAAGAAAATTTTGTTGTTGAACATTAAAATTGAATGAAAAACCAAATTGAGAGTAACCAAAGCCAGCAATAATATTGCCATATTGCTGTTCCTCAACATCAAATATAACGTCGACTAAATCTTCTTCTCCAGCTACCGGAACTGTCTCAACATTGACTGTTTTAAAGAAACCTGTTCTTTCAAGCAATAACTTTGATTGCTCAATCAATTGATTTGACGCAGGGGCTCCCTCAAATTGCCTCATTTCCCGCCTCAATACTTCATCAGTTGTGAAATAATTTCCGTTAAAAAGAATTCGTCTAGTATAGTTTTTCCTGCCAGGATTAAATACAAAAGTAATATCAGCTGTGTTATTTTCTTCGTCTATTGTTGGAACACCCTCAATCTCTGCAAAAGTATATCCGTCGTTACCAAGAGCATTTGCATAAAATTCTTCGTAACTAGTAATAAGTGATTCTGAATAATATGAATCTTCTTGAATGTTGATAAAACTCTCTAAAAATTCCCTTTCTAGAGGTAATTCTCCAGATATTTTAATATCTTTTAGCTTGTACCTTTTGCCCTCATTTAAAACCAATGTGACATATAATTCTTGTAAATTATCGCTTATAGAAACTTGGGATGAAGAGATCTGGAATTGCAAATAGCCTCTATCTTTATAAAAAGACTCTAAGTTTTCTAAGTCTGTTCTGAGTTTTTCTTGTGTATACCTATTGTCGTTTGTAAAGATAGAAAGAATTGAGCCCTCAGTTAACTCAAATACTCTTTTTATTTCCCTGTCAGTATAGGCATTGTTACCAATTATCTCTATAGCTGTAATAGCTGTGCTAGTTCCCTCATCTACTTCGATATCAACTTCAACTCTGTTTCTTGGCCTATCTCTCTGAGTTACCTCTACAGAAGCACCATACCTGCCTTGTTGAGAATATTGTGCTTGCAAACCTCTAGTGATCAAATCAAGTGTTGCTCTTTTTAAGACTGAACCTTCATTAATACCTTCACCATTTAATGCTCGAAGGAGATCTTCTGTTTTTATAGCTGAATTTCCGTCTATATCAATGCTTGAAATCGTTGGACGTTCTTCAACTTTTATGTAGAGAATATTCCCGTCCGCTCTTAATTGAATATCATCAAATTGGCCTGTAGCAAATAAAGTTTTAATTACACGTTGGTAGTCTCTTTTATCAATTCTATCCCCAATTGTTATAGGCACTGTATCTAAAACACTTCCTAGAGAAACCCTTTGCAAACCTTCAATTCTAATATCATCAACTAACATTTCAGCTGTTGCATTAAGAGCTGATAAGAGGAATAAAATTTTTAATAGTCTTTTCAAATAATTCTCGCTATGTCATTCATCATTACAAAAATGAATAAAGTTAGTATTAATAAAAAACTTAGATTCATTAAAGTAGCTTTTAGTTTCATACTTATAGGAGATCCTTTAAGTTTTTCCACTAAGATAAACAAAAATTGCCCCCCGTCAAGCATTGGTAATGGTAAGAGATTAAACGCTCCAAGACTAATACTCAATATACCTAGTAATAAAAGGAATGGAATTAATCCAGAAACAAGAGAATCACCTGCAACTTTTGCAATTCCTACAGGTCCGCTCAAGTTTTCAAAACCCATTGTTCCATTAAGAGTTTTAAATAAAAACTTAAAAGTATTNTCAATCCAAAAAATCGTTTGATTGAAACCAAAAATAATTGAGCTTGAAAGAGAATTTCCCTCGGGGCCAAGACCCAAACCATAAGCTTCATCGCTCTGCTTTGCGGGCAAAGTTAGCTGAATATCCTTTTTGTCTCTGCTAACAACAATAGGTATTTGTCTTCCTACAGTATTAAGTAGTGAAGTAGCCTGATACATTGATTTAATGTCTTCTTGAAAAATTGTTTTAATTATGTCCCCAGACTTAAATCCAATTTTTTCTGCAGTGCTATCACTTTGAATGACATTAATTCTAGGTTCAAAATCTGCGTAAGGCTTCATGCCGAAGTAACTTGATGGAGATTGACCCTCGGTAAATTTCAAATCTTTTACTTCTTTAGTTAATGTAATTTCTTTTTGATTTGTATAATCAAATAGCTCTATCTCTACATTGCCTGAATAGCCTGTAAGATCAAGTAACTTAACTTCCAGTCCTTGCACAGTATTTATTTCTGTATCATTTATAGCCACTACTTCATAAAAATTTTCTGTATTCAACTCTGCTATTTGAGCAGAAACAGTATCAGATTGCTTTGGTATAAAAAGTCCTACGATTGTGAATATAAAAAAAGCTAATATGAAGTTATATATTGGCCCGGCTAATACAACTAGCGACCTTTCAAGTGCTGGTCTATTAGCTAAAACGTAATTTTTTTCTGTTTGACTTAGCTTGTTATAGTTTGCGGTATCAGCAGGGTCATGAAAAGCAACATAACCTCCAAACGGAATAGCTGATAATGAAAATTTAATATTATCTTTGTTTTTCCAATTCATTAAATCAGGACCAAAACCAATACTAAATTTTAGAATCTTAATTTTAAAATATCTGGCAACAGAATAATGACCATACTCATGGAATGTCACTAGAATTAAAAAAAGTGTTATTGCTCCAATTAATGAATACATTTAATTTCCTTCAATAAAATTATTTATCTCTAATCGATTATTATTTAATTCTTCTAATGAACTTATCTTGTTTCTTTTAATCAATGGGTAATTATCGAATATTAAATTATAAATTTCTCCAAATTTAATTTTTTTCTGAAGGAATTTTTTTACAGCAATATCATTCAAAGTTGCGAATATTAATCCACTGTTATCATCATTTTTCATAACATCGTTAGTAATATCTAAGAGTTCTTTTCGATCCTTTGGGAAAGCTTCTATTGAAAGTTCAAAATCTTGATCAAATAGATCTAATAAATAAATATTTTTAATTTTCTCTGAATGTTCGCCAAGCAAACCAAACGCCAAAGGAATTATCATGCTTGGTTTAGACATCTGAGCCTCAACACTTCCATCTTTTAACTCAACAAGAGAGTGAATTATGCTTTGTTTTTGTACAACAATATTTAGTAAATCTGGATTCAGAGAAAAGAGATGCTTTGCTTCGATTAGCTCAAAACACTTGTTCACTAAAGTAGCAGAATCAATTGTAATTTTTGACCCCATGTCCCAATTTGGATGATCAAGAGCTTCCTCAACTGACTTATTGAAAATTTTATCTATAGATAAGCCTCTAAAAGGCCCTCCTGAAGCTGTCAGAAATACTCTAGAAATATTATTTCTTTCAATATTTTTTAATGCAGTAAATAGCGAAAAATGTTCTGAATCAATTGGAATCAATTCAGTATTATTAGATTTACATTCACTAATAATTTGATTGCCAAATACTACTAAAGATTCTTTATTTGCTAGTAAAAGTTTTCCTCCAGATTTTGCAGCATCCAGAGTTAAGTCTAAGCATTCAAAAGAACTTATAGCAGATAAATAAATATCACTTTTGTTAAGGCTAATATATTCTCTCAGATCATCATAAGATTGAAAAAAATTAGTTTTATTTGAGCACCCTTCAATAATTTTTAACCTGGCTTTAAGATCAAAGATAAAAACATTTTTTGGCTTATGAACGTTTATCAAATTTATAGCTTTATCGATATTTTCCTTACAAACAAAAACATCAATTTCAAAAGCTTCCTGATGTTTTTCAATTATATCTAATGCTTGCGAACCAATAGATCCTGTAAAACCAAAAATTGATATTGATTTCATTTGCCAAACCTTCTTTGTCTTGCTTCAAATTCTTTGAGTATTTCTATAAAATCTTTTGAGTTAAATTCCGGCCATAATTTTTCAGTAAAAAATAATTCAGAATATCCTATATTTGGAAGTAAAAAATTACTTAAACGCATATCACCACCTGTTCTAATGAAAATATCAATATCAAATTCACCTAATTGAGTATTTTTTATGAAATTTTTTTGAGTTAATTGTTCTCCTGAGTTATTAACTTTAGTTGCTGCATTAACCATATCCCAAATAGAACCATAATTCAGCGCTATTATTAAATTAAATTCTTTGAGATTTTTTGTTTCATCAATACATTTTGAAATGCCCTCTTTTGCTTTTTTTGGCATGTTCTCTATATCACCAATAAAAGTTAACTTTATGCCATTTGCTTTAATTTCATCTAACTTAACATCTGCCCCAAAATTAATAAGATTCATAAGTGCATTTACTTCAAAATTCTCTCTGCTCCAGTTTTCTGTTGAAAAAGCATAAACAACAAGTCTTTTTATAGAATTATTTTTAGCGGTTTTAACAATATCGATTAATGTCTCAATACCCTTTCTATGGCCTGAAGCAGAAGGTAGGTTATTTTTTTTTGCCCATCTTCTGTTTCCATCCATGACGATGGCAACTGTATGAGGGCAAGACATTATATTGTTAATAAATCCTTTTCTTTAGAAGCTAAAGAAGAGTCAACTTGATCAATAAATTTAGTCGTTATGTCTTGGATATCTTTTTCAGAATCAGATATGTCATCTTTTGTTAGCTCTCCTTCTTTTTCAAGGTTTTTCATAGCTGTCAACGCATCTCTTCGAACATTCCTGATTGCAATGCGACCATTTTCAGCTTCCGCTTTAGCTTTTTTCGTTAAATCTATGCGTGATTCTTCTGTTAATGGTGGCATGATAATTCTTATAACATCGCCTGCAACCGTAGGATTTATTCCAAGATCAGATTTTTGAATTGCCTTGTCAATTTCTTGAACTAAGCCTTTATCCCATGGTGATAGACTTAAGGTTTTTGAATCTTCAACAGTTATAGAACAACATTGATTTAGTGGAGTCATATTTCCATAGTAATCAACCATAATGCCATCAAGCATTGCCGGATTNGCCCTACCAGTCCTNATTTTTTTTAGATTGTCACTNAAATTATTNAAGGAAGACTGCATCCTATCAGTGCAAGATTCTAAGATTTCTTCGTAGCTAGCCATTTGAAATTAATGTACCTATATCTTTACCTTTTACTATATCAAGTAAAGCGCCTTCTGACTCGTAATTGAAGACTTTTATATTCATGTTATTATCCCGCGCTAAAGTTAATGCAGTAGTATCCATAACCTTAAGATTTTTATGAATTGCTTCGTCAAAAGTTAGTGATTTAAAAAATTTTGCTTCTGNNTTTTTTTTGGGATCATCCGAATATACACCATCAACTTTTGTTGCCTTAAGCATAAGNTCTGCATTTATTTCAACACCNCTTAAACANGCAGCTGTATCAGTTGTAAANAAGGGGTTNCCAGTTCCAGCAGTAAATATAACNACAAAACCNTCATCAAGNAGATGAATTGCAAGACGTCTATCNTAATGTTCAACNATCCCAGGCATTGGAATGGCGGACATTACCCTTGTTTTTATTCCATTTCTTTCTAATGAATCTCTTAATGCAATTCCATTCATTACAGTTGCTAACATTCCCATGTGATCGCCAGCCACTCTGTCAATTCCATCTTGATTTAATTCTTGTCCTCTAAACAGATTGCCTCCCCCAATGACTAATCCAACAGCAATATTTTGTTCAACAACGCTTTTTATTTCTTTTGACATATAGTGGAGAATTTTGGGATCAATACCTTGTCCAGCTATTCCTGCAACAGCCTCACCACTATACTTAAGAAGGATTTTATTTGACGAGATATTTTTCGTCACTCTCCAACCTTTTTTCTCAAAAAGCTGATGATTTTTGAATTGCCTAACAAATCTTTAATTTTTTTATCAGGATCTTTGATAAATGGTTGCTCTACCAGGGCATTTTCCATTTTAAATTTGTTTAACTTACCAATTATTATTTTTTCTTTAATATCATCTGGTTTATTTTCATCAG
>FUFK010041090.1_pt1 | contig 16882 bp, 18 predicted proteins | sample 1021851 | NCBI WGS metagenome assembly FUFK01 (sample SAMEA51879418, study PRJEB19060) | metagenome | reverse complement strand
AGGATTTAAGAAAGATGATTTGAATATTGTTGTTAAAGAAAATCATTTAACTATAGAAGGTGATTATGCAAGAGCAGAAGAAAATGAATACTTGCATAAGGGTATTGCTAAAAGGTCTTTTACTAGGGACTTTGTTCTAGCAGACACGTTAAACGTTGAAGACGTTACATTCAGCGAAGGTATATTGAGAATTACTCTCAAGCAGATTATACCTGAAGAACAAAAACCTAAGAAGATTAAGATTAATTAAATTGTAGGGGAGTTGTAAAAGACTCCCCATTTTTTTGGAGAAAATATGAATAAGTTATTTGTTGTGTTAACATTATTATGGTTACAAAATATATTTTTTACTAACGTATATGCTATTGACTCGTTAGGTTATAGATATTATCATGATTTAGATAATGAACATGATGGTTCAAAGTTTAGAGCTTATGCTACTAAAAAGTTTTATCAAAGTAAATTTAAATTTGCTTACGAAAGAAAGAGAACAGGTACAGGTGTAGAAGCAGGTACTTGGTTTATTGACCACGAATATAAGTTTTAAGGAAATGCATATGCTATTAAAGAAACAAATGGTAAACACAGTTTACGTAGGGTATGACCCTAAAGAACATACTGCTTATGAGGTATTAAAATTTTCATTAGAGAGAATATCCACTAAACCTGTTAGAGTTATACCTTTGAGAAGAGATATACTTACAAAGATAGGTATATATACTAGAAAACATAATAGCATAGGTGGTCAAGATTATGATGAGATAGATGGTAAACCTTTTTCTACACAGTTTAGTTTTAGTAGATTTTTAATACCTGCATTAAATATGTATGAAGGTTTAGCTTTATATATGGATTCTGATATGTATGTAAGAGCAGATATATCAGAGTTATTTGAAATGTGTAAAGATAATTATTATGCTATNCATGTAGTTAAACATAAATATGAACCTACAAATAAAACTAAAATGGATGGTAAAGAACAACACACTTATCCTAGAAAAAATTGGTCTAGTTTAATTATGTTTAATTGTGGACATGAATACAATCAAAAACTTACACCTCAAGAAGTAAATACTAAATCAGGGAGATGGTTACATACTTTTCAATGGTTACCAGATAAAGAAGCAGATATAGGCNCNATACCAGAAGAATGGAANTGGTTAGATAATCATTCNTCTNCNNATATAAANGCAAANAATGTNCANTTTACTACAGGTGGTCCTTGGTTTAAAAATTGGGGTTCTAAAAGAGATATAGATAATAAATATGCTATNGAATGGNGTAATGATGCNCAATGGNTACAAGNTGCAAGGTATATTAGATGNCAATAAGGATTATATGATATGAANATAAATTTTGTTACATCTTTTAATGAAGATTTATATAATAAATTTGGTACTTTATTATTTAAATCTATTCATGAAAACTGGGAACCTACCTTAAAANTAAAAGCTTACTATCATAATTTTCCTGCTGATAAATATTCATTAGAGAAACATATTAATTATACAAATCTTGAAGAACATAGAAAATATAAAAGATTTGTAAAAGAAAATGCTGTTCATAATGGTACAGAAGATGGTAAGATACCTTATAATGATAAGCTTGATGCTATTAAATGGTCACATAAAATGTTTGCTTTAACTGATTATGCATTTACACTAGCAGAAAAAGATAAAGAACCAGGTTGGTTAATATGGATTGATGTTGATTCATATGCTACTAAAAGATTAACACAAAAAGATTTAGAGAAGATACTATCTGNTAATGCAGATATAGTACATACAGGTAATCATTCTTTTATGGCTTTTAATTTAAATAAAAAACCACCATTAGATTTACTATGGGATTTAAGAAGAACTTATATGAATGGTGAGGTTATTCAATATAGAGAATGGACAGATAGTTTTATTCTTGAAAGACTTTTAAATATATACAAAGCTCATGGTCTAAAAATAGAAGATGCTAGAGATATAATACCTAACTATGTATTACATATGGAAGGAGCTTCTAGTTCTAATATAATACCATTAAGAGATTCAAAAGGTAATCGTATATTTAAATTATCAAAAGATAAAGTAACACAAGATATTATACCTGCAAGATATGAAAGAAATGCAGAACTTATAAGACATTTTAAACCTAAAACTATATTAGAAACTGGTACATGGAATGGTGGTCGTGCTATTGAGATGGCATTAGCAGCTTTTGAAAACACAGATAAGTTAGACTATTATGGTTTTGATTTATTTGAAGATGCTACAATAGAAACAGATAAAGAAGACTTTAATGTAAAAGCTCANAATACTATGGAAGCTGTAAACAAAAGACTAGAAGAATTTAAAGCTAAGATGAAAGAGAAAAACAAAACATTTAATTTTGTTTTAACTAAAGGTAATACAAGAGAAACATTAAAAGCTGAAAACTTATTTAACTTTTTACCAGATATTGACTATGCTTTTATAGGTGGTGGTGATAGTATTACAACAAAACAAAGTGACTATGAATGTTTAAAACATGTTCCTGTTGTTGTGGTTGATAATTATTTTACTAAAGATAAAGATGGTAACACAGTTAAACCAGAATATTGTGGANCNAATAAANTAAAAGANAANTTNNCTAAANNNATTAAAANTAATATTATACCNAGTGAAGATAAAGTTAGAGNTGGTGGTAATACNCATTTATTATTAATAGTAAANGATNNTAAANTACCNNCTCCNCCTAGACATTTATTTAGTGTNCCTATTAANGTAAATCCNAGAGATTGTGTNCCTAAAGATNANATAAGANNTAATATTAAAACTAATTTTAAACTAATAGATANATGGTTAGGTAANTTTCCTATGCATGATACNAAATGTATTNTAGTATCAGGTGGACCTTATACAGATTATGCAGAGTTANATGCNTTAATTNANGNTAATCCNACAGCAAAGATAGTAGCTGTTAAACATTCTTATCCTAAACTATTAGAACATAATATTAAACCTTGGGCATGTGTTGTATTAGACCCTAGACCTATTACAGGTACAAGTACACATGGTGTAATAAGAAAAGATTTATTTAAAAACATAGANCNAAGCACTAAATTTTTTGTAGCTTCTATGACAGACCCTTCTGTTACTAATTATTTAATAGAAAGAAAAGCAGATATATGGGGGTGGCATGCATTTACAGAATCATTACGTGACCCTGAAGAACAAAAGAAAGGTATACATAATAACACAGTAACTCTTAATAAAGATTTAGGATTACCTGAAGGTACTACATTAATAACAGGTGGTACATGTGCAGCTATGAGAGCATTAGGTATTATGCACACATTAGGTTTTAGATTCTTTGAGTTATTTGGTTTTGATTCTAATACTGCAGAACCTACAGAAGAGCAAAAGAAAGAAACAACAGGTGCTGAAGATGAAGAANCAAGACCTAAGTATTTTAAAGTATCTGTNGNTAAANAAGAGTTNTGGACTACAGGTGAGTTACTTGCTTTAGCTCAAGACTGTGAAAAATANTTTAATGAATCACCTATGGANATGGATATTAATTTTCATGGTAAAGGAACTTTAGTTTCTGCTTTATGGAAGTTATCTAATAGGTATAAGTTAAAACAACAATCTTTTCAAGGAAACTTATAATGCAACCTTCTCAANATTATTATGACTTAATTGATTCATATAAAATAATACATCAAGAGGAGGGTAAATTTAAAGGTATAAGTTTAGCACGTATTATTCCTACTTTAATAGACATTAGTAAAAAAAATAATTGTAAAACATTATTAGATTATGGTTGTGGTAAAGCTATACCTTATAATAAAAATAGATGTAATGAAGTAGGATTAAAAAATACTGTTCAGAAATTATGTAACATAGAATCATTTGATTTATATGACCCTGCATATGAAAAATATGCAACACTACCTGATAAAAAATATGATATTGTAGTATGCACAGATGTGCTAGAACATATAGCAGAACAAGATATAGATTATGTATTAACTGAAATATTATCTCGTAGTAATAAANTAGTATTTTTAAATATTTNTTGTNANCCTGCNTTAAAACATTTTAAAGAAGGTAAATTTAAAGGTAAAAATGTGCATATATCTGTGTTTGACCCTTCATGGTGGGGACATAAAATAGGAAATATTTGGAATAAATTTAATCACTTAAAAGTATATACGTTATGTGANACTAAAGAAGGAACACATGCTACGTGTATTAAAAAGGAGAAAGAATAATGGCACTAACTGCACTAATAGGACCTGCTAGTAAATTACTTGGTAAGTTTATAAAAGATAAAGATAAGCAGATGCAGCTTGCTCATGACTTGTCTACTATGGCAGAGAAGCATGCACAAGAATTAGCTAAATCACAAATAGAAGTAAANAAAGAACAAGCAAAACATCCTAGCTTATTTGTTTCTGGAGCTCGCCCTGCAATAATGTGGGTCTGTTGTTTGGGGCTACTATGGCAGTTCTTCGTAGGTCCGATTTTAACTTGGGCTACAGGTATATGGATGCCTGATGTAGTACCTCCACAGCTAGAAGTAGAAGGATTAATTACATTAGTGATGTCACTTTTAGGATTAGGAGCTATGCGTAGCTTTGAAAAATCAAAGAATGTAGCAAGGGATAATTTAAAATGACAACAATAGTTTTTATGTTAATGGTTTATTTAGGAAATGTACCAGAACAAGAGAGAATATTATTCTATGATATTAATAGATGTAAATATTTTGCTAGTAGAATTATGGGGCAACCTCCAGAACCTGTTACAGGTAGACGATATACTGCTATTTGTAAACCTGTAAATGTAAACTTAGATGACCCTAACTTAAGAGTATTTTAATGAACATATTTGAATATATATGGTATAAATTAAGAGAGATAGATTCTATGTATTATGAAGTATTAGCTTATGCTATAATAACTGGTTTAGTTTGTGGTGGCTTTCATTGGATAATAGGTTTACTGTAGATGGCACTCAATGAAAAACAAGAAAAATTTGCTCAGAACTACATCCTTCATAGAAATGCAACAGAAGCTGCGAAAGCTGCAGGGTATGCTAAAGAATCTGCGTACAATCAAGGTTATAGATTATCACAAAATGAAGAAGTTAGAGAAAGGATTCTGGANTTAGAGCAGAGTCTTGAAACTAATGTAGATGTTATTACTGAAATAGAGAAACAATATGAGTTTGCAAAAGCAAATGGTCATACTAATAGTGCTATTAAAGCTTTGGAGTTACTGTCTAGAGTTCGAGGTAATAAGAATGAGAAAGAAATTGATATGTCTCCTGAAGGATTGGAAACAACTATTGTTGAGAATCTACAAATACTTGGTAGAAAAAAAGTAATGGAACTCGTAGATAGATGTGACTTTACTTTACCGATAAAATTAGATACAGAACAGCACCAACAGCACCAAGAAAAAACAGAAGAAGAACACCAAGAATAAGGTTTTCTATTTTCTGTGCTTGTTTTCTTTTAGCTTCTTTGATTGCTTCTTTTTTCTTTAATCGTATATCAGCTTGTATACGTAAAACTTCATTCCATGCATTTGGACCATAAGATAGATTTACAAAGTTACGTAAATCATTTTCCATCTGTTGTGCTTTTTTAAGAGCAGCAAAAGACTCTAATGCTTCCTCTTCAACAGAGCCAAAAGACCTGCCTTTTTCTTTCTTATGTCCATCTTTAACATCTTGAATAGCACCCATCCATCTGCCAAGGTCTTTTGACATGCTTTCAATTTCTTTTCCAACTTGGAAACCTTTTTTAATTGCATTATATGCTGTAGTCGCAGCAGCAATCGCTGATACAGGGTCCATATCATTGTCCTTATTTGTAAGACCATATCCAAGGTCTTGGACTTGTTACTGATTTTCTAGGCATAGTATCTATATGTATAAATCTTTTACCATGCACACCATTTTGTTTTACACCTATACCTGTAAAGCCTAACTCCATAGCTAATTTAACTATCTGATAAGCTTTATGTCCAGAGCATACAACATCTACAGCACAACCTTTTAAGTGTGCAGATTTTGTACTACCACCTATAGCCATATTATGTGCTTCACTTCTGTAACCAGAACTAATTTGCATAGGTTGATTTAATTTTTCTCTTAGCTCAATAAGTTTATCCATGAACTTTTCATCCATGTGTATCTCACCAGTACCTTGACATCTTAATTCATCTTCAGAAAAATATTTCCATCTAGTTACCAATTTTACCACCATATTGTCTAGCTACAAAAGCATTACCTCCACCTTTTCTATAACTTATTGCACTTGGGTCTGCTTTTTTATTATAAGAAGATGTTGTTTTATTAGTTTTTCTACCAAATGTTTCTTTTAATTTTGCTCTTTTTTCTTCCTGTCTTTTAGTAGGAAATATTTTTTTAGTCATAACTCTTTTAAATAAACTTGGTTTTTTATCAGTAGATTTTCTTTCTTTTTTACCCATATCTGTTTTCTTTTGCCCAACAACTTTTGGAGAAGATTTTATTTGTTCTCTTAGTTCTCTATTTATTTGAGTAGCTGATTTAGACTTAGCTTGACCTGGTCTATTTACAGACATATTAGAAGTTACTTTTGATTTATCTTTATCTTTTGTTTTAGCAACAGGAGGTGCTATTTTATTTTTTTCTGGTGTTTTTGTTACAGTAGTTGTAGTTTTTTTACTATCTTTTCTTCTTGTCTTACCTTGCATTTCATTTAAATAATCTCTTAATGTTAAACTTGCATCATTTTTTCTTTTTTTAAATGCTGCTAATTCTTCTTTAGTTACATTAGCTTTTTTCTTACCATCTTTACCTCTATAAAACAGTAATTTATTTTTTTGAGCATCTTGTAAATCTTTACCTACTCTGTTTCTTTGTGTTAATTGAAATTTATTTGCCATTATTATATCTCCTTTGTTAGTTATTGGCTTGTCTTCTAATCATGTCATCAATTTTACTTTCAAGCCTATCAAATCTCTGCATAAGCTGTGTCATATCATCTTTAACATCCTCTTTGGTAGCATATACTAATGCCATTTTTTCTCTTGTTTCTGAAACTTCTTCTTTTACTTTACTAATAGAAGCAGACGTAGAACGTATCCACCACATAAATCCACCTATAGCCATAGTTAATATTGCGTTCCATATCATTGTCATGTCTGCCATATTTCTTCTCTCTGTTTTATTATTTCTTGTTGTTGTTTTATAAGTTGTCTATATTGTTTATCTATTATTTCTTTATTTACAATATTATTTTCTTCTTTAATTATTTTATCTTTAGGAAATATAATTATATTATTCATATTTATTATTCCTTTTCTAATGGTTCTAATTTTTCTTGTATTATATCTGAAAATGTAGGAACAGTTTTAGGAGTTAAAGCTGATAAACCAGGAAAAGAACGTGCAGCTTGTCTAGCTACAGCTCTTGTATTACCTTCTTTTAAATCACCCATTGCTTCTACCCATCTATTTACAAACTGTGGTGTTGGTCCTGCTATAGTTAATAAAGCACTTGTACCATATTTATTTGCATTTAGTGCATCATATAACACAGTTCCAGGTCCAAAAATATTACTAGCTATAAATGCTTGTAACATTCTATCTTTTGTACTTAAATTTTTATGTGGACTATCTTCATCTGCATATCTTAATTCATCTTTACCTTCTCTTATTGCCATACTAGCTGCCATAATTAATGTTAAAGCTAGTGCATATTTAAAAGCTTCTTCTACAGGTATACGACCTCTAAATAAAGGCTCAACAACTTCTCTATAAAAACGACCACCTACATTTTTTCCAAAGGCAAACATAAAACCTTTTAGTTGAGCTGCCCATGCCCAATGAGGATTAGACATCCATAAAGGTCTATTTATTACATTAGGTGTTTGTATTATTTCATCTACTGATTTAGATAAAGCACTTCTTATTAATGGTGGAGGAACAGACCCTTCTATTTTTCCTTGTGCCCATAATAAAGACTCTTGCTTATCATTAAAAATTTTTTTATAAACTTCATAAGAAGTCATGTTTTGTTTGTCTGCTACTTTACGATATTTTTGTAAATCTTTTTTAGGTAATTTTAAAAACTCTTGTTCTGTTAAAGGTTTATCAGGTAAATTTAATCCTAAATTTTCATCTATTAAACCTTGTTCTTTTAATCTTTTTTTAGCATCTGCCATTTCTTTTGTAAATGTTTTTGCACCGATACTAGAACGTAAAGTTATAATATCATTTTTAATTTGTCTTTGTATAGCTTGATAAGAAATATCTCTACTAAATTGTGTTATCTGAGTCAACATTATTAGTTTAAAAAATTTATCTGTAACTCTTCTAGATACATCTACTCCTGCAATATCTCCTAGTCTCTCAGCAAGTGTACCATCAAATCCTTGAAGTATACTCATAAAAGCTTTTTCAGAATCTGATTTTTTTAATTTAGGTAAAACAGTTCTTAATGCTTGTCTATATGTATTAACTGTAGCTTTCATTGTTCCATAAAAAGCATCATTAGGTTTTACTCTAGTTAAAACAATAATAGGTTCTGATAAAGCAGTTAAAGAAGCAAGAGGTAATGTTAATAGATATTGATATGTCAGCATCCATCTTTGACCTTTTTTTAAATCTTCATATTTAATAGGTTTATATCTATTTTGTATTGCTTGATATATTTCTTGTATTCTTTTTTCTTCACCTTCTGTAGGTTTATTCTTACTCTTTCTTAATTCTTTTAATCTAGGTTCTACATATTCTTTTAACTCTCTAATATTTTTACGTTGTACTGCTTGTAGTAAATATTTATCTGTAATTTTTTTAACATCTTTTACAACTAAACCTGCTTCGTCTAATTTTTTAAATGTTTCATCATTAATAATTCTAGCTTGTTCAATGCCTTGAGTTGTTTCAGCAAAGTCTTTTTCTCTTCCTGCTTTATCTAAATCTAAACTTAATGTTTCAGGAACATATAAACCATCATTACTTCTTACATTATCAACAATATCTGCTGCCATTTTTTCAGTTATATTTTCTTGAGTAGCTAAAATCTTTTGAGCTTTCTTTGAATTAAAAGGAGTCCAATTATAAACTCTCATTAAATAATTAGGACTATATCTAACTTCTAATCCAGAATTAACTAGCTCTCCGTATAATCCTGTTCCTTTTGGTTTTACAAGTTGAAACTCATCTAATTCTTGAAACTCTTTTTGTTTAATTAATTTACGAAATGTATCTGATTCTTGTCTGCTAGGATTTTCTTTTAAGTTAGGAACTATTTTTTTTCTACGTATTTCAGCATTATATTTTTTAATTAAATTTTTAAATAAAGTATTTAATTCATTTGCTTTACCTTCAGTTATAGTATTAGCTTTAACACCCTCTTGTAGTTCTTGTTCTATTCCTTTATTATTTCTTATTTTATCTTTTAATAATCTTCTGTCTAATTTAATTTCTTGTTGAGTTAATACTCCAAATACATCTTTTCTTAAAATATCAGCAGCTTCTTTTATTTCTGGTGATAATTTTTTAACTTCGTCTGGATATACCAATGCTTTATATAATTCATTATTTTTATTTCTAGAAATACTTTCCATAAAAAAAGGTATTTTTATAGAACGTCTAACATTATCAAAAGCAGCATCTAATCTTTCACTATAATTACCTATATCTTTAGAAACATTATTATTATAATTTTCTAATTTAGTTATTATCTCATAACCTGTTTGACTTTTTGCAGCAAAAGGTTGTAACATTCTTGTAGAACTTCTAACCAACTCTCCTAAAAAAGATGGTTTATATTCTTCTTTTCTAGTTTGAAAAAACTTTGCTATTTGGTCTTCATCTAAATCTTTTACTTTTTCCCTTAGTTCATCTATTTCTTTCTCTGTTTCTTTTGCTCTAGCAACAGCATCATTATGTTGTAATGTTGTTAAAACACCTGTGCCTGCTCCCATAGTTGTACCACCTACAATACCAAGAGCAGCACCATCTATAATTCTTTTATTCATTTCTGCTGCATCATATGGACTTATTCCTTTATCAGCAGCTAAACCTGCAGCAGCTATTTGTATTCTTTCTTGAGCACCTTCAGTCACACCTTCGATAGCTCCTGATTTTGCTCCTAATTTAACAGTTTCTTTTACTATATTTTTTTTAATAAAAGATTTATCTAAAGTTTTTTCAACTCCATCCATAACTTTTTTAGCACCCTTTTCTCCTATCTCTTTTTTAAAGGTTGCTAATACAGCATCTTTACCATATGTTTTTGCTATTCCATTTATAATAGCAGCAATACCTAATCTATCTAGTAAACCTATAGCACCTCCTGCAACTAAAGATTCTGTTTGAGCTTCTTCAGCAGTTGCTCCTAATCTTTTAGCTTCATCATAAGTTTCTCCACCACCCATTAAAAATCCTGGAATAAAAGGAGCAGCTAATCTTGTTATAATAGCAGCAGAAGTTCCTACAACTGGAGCAGCTCCAATAATAGGTGCTGTAACTGCAGCAGCTCCTGCAGCTCCCAATGCAGGTAACATAGAAGGTATAGCTTCTGCACTTGCATCTTTAACAAAAATTAATCCTCTTGTTAAAGCTTCTAATATTTCACCTTCTTCTATATTTTCTTTAATATCTTTTGAAGCATCTGTAAAAGATGCAGCTCTAGTGGGTTGTGGTTTTGATAATGCTTCTTCTTTATTTTTTTTAATACCTCTTTGAGCATAAGCTTTTAAATTTTTAGATGCTTCTGGAGTTGTATCTTTCATTACATCTGCAACTAAATCTAAACCTTTAAATAAAGATGCTTGTGTATTATCCATAGAGATAGCAAAACGATTACTAAAAGAATTAGCAACATCTTCTTGAGCTTTTTGTATTGCTGCTAAATCCTCTTCAGTAGGTTGAGCACCAACTATATCTGTAAAAGAACCAGATGATTGAGTAGTTGTTGTAGGAATTAAAGGTTGTGTTGTACCTTGAATTAAGGTATCAATAGAAGGAATTGATTGAAGAGTTTTATTTACAACATCTTCTGTTAATCCTAATCCTTCAGGACTAATATTAGGAGGTGTAACTCCTTTAACTATTTCATCAAAAGTAGCCATCTATTATTTTACTGTAGGAGTTCCAAANAGTGGAAAGCCTTTATCAAATGTTAAAGGTATACCAGTTGATGTATCAGTTATAGTGTCAGCAAAATTATTTAAAATAAAACTTGTTGGATTTCCTTCTCCAGACCATGCATCTTTTTGTAGAATTTTCATTGAAACTGCGTTCATTATATTTTTATTTCCTTCTAAACCTTTAATAAATTTATCTCTACTTTTAATTGCTTTTGCTTTATCTGACTCTGACATATTAGAAGCTGCAATTAAATTTGCATATTGTCCATCATCTAACTTATTTAATTCTGATGTAATAATATTTGATATACCATCTGCTTGATTTTTAGTAGGTACTTTTAAAGTTTTCTTTCCTTGGCTTTGAGCAGTAGCAATTACTTTTAAATAATCAATAGCAAGTTTAGTTTTTCTATCCTTACTTTCATCTTCTGCTTTTTTCTTTGTCCATTCTAAGTTAGCTTTACCTACTTCTTTATCAACANCAAATTTAAGTTTCTTTAAATTAATAGTATCTACTTTACCATCAATAACTTTTTTTCTTTCAGTTAATGCTTTTTTATCTTCTGTTATATCTGTAGCAAGTTTTGTTAATGCTTCAGGTATATTACTTTTACCTGTTAATAAAGGTGAACTTGCTTGTAATAATCTTAAATAAGGTGTGGTTGCAGCTTCTTGGTCTAAAGCACCTTTTTCTGCTGCTGCTGCTTCAGACATTTTTTGTAAGTAATCCATATATGCTGTTTGTGATGCTTCTAAAGCAGTTGGTTCTGTTTTTACAGGTTCTTTAACTTTTGCTTCTCCTGTTATATCAGAAAATTCTTTTTGTACTGTAGGAGCTTCTGCTATTTCTTTTTGTGTTTTATCATCAACATCTGTTGCCATAGCTGTATCAGTTTTTTTATCTACAACAACTCCTCCTCCTCCTTCACCTGGATTTGCAAAAGCCATTATATTTGGGTCTGGATTGACTTTATCCGTATCTACTACATACTTTTCAAATTCTTTGTCTTTTCTATATTCAGGCATAAATTTTTCTTCATCTTTAACATCTCTAGATATTAAAGTTCTATCAGGATATTTTTCTACTAATCTTTTTTCAGCTACAGGAGGTAAATCATAACCTGAAAAAAATTTAACTGTAGGTCTAACAATACCTCTTTCACTTAATGCAGCTAACTCATCAAAACTTCTTTCTGCTCCATATCCAATACCTTTTACTAAACCTGCTAATCCTCTACCAAAAGGAGTGTCTCTAAAATAATTAAAATCTTTTTTAGCTTCATTTATAATTTTATCTGAAGTTCCTTTTTTTGCTTGCACAACAGGTAAGTCTGCAATACCACCACCAGTCTCTGCATTTTTCATACCAAATAAACCACCAGGTGTAAATCCACCAAAGGCACCATAAGCACCTGCAGCAGTTCCTAAACCACCTATTAATGTTTGTGCTAAACTAGGTTGTTGTGGTGGAGGTGTTCTAGTTATTTGTGTAGCTATGTTTGGAAATGATTGTACATAAGATTGATATTCTTTTAATGCTTCACTAGGAAATTGTTGTTCTTGTAAAAATTGTTTATAAGCTTCATCAAGTGCAAGCTGTGCCTGTTGTTGTTTTACATCACCAACTTTACCTATTGCACCTAACTCTTGTGCTTGTGCTGCAAATCCTGCAGGTGCTAATTGTGCCAACTGTCCTGCAGCAGCTCCCTCTCTTTGTCTTTGTTGTTGTATATTAGACATAGCATCTTGATAAGCTTGTGCACTACCTTTAGCTTGTATATCACTTAATAATCTTTGTTGAGCTTCTGATGCCATACCCTCTAGTATAGCTTGTCTACTACCACCAAAACCTCCTGTGGCTGCAGCTTGAGCAGCTAACTGTGGAACAACAGTAGACTCATATTGTTTTTGTGCTTCTCTTTTTTCTATATCAACAACTGCTTGCTGATAAGGATTCATATATTCTTGTACTTCATCAGGAGTAATTTTAGCAGCAGTACCTCTAGTTAATGCTTCAGCTTCTGCAAACTTAGGAGCTTGTGTACCTACTAAACCTTGTATTCCTGTAAATAATTGTTCTTGTTCTGGTGTAAAACCTGCCATGGTTTTACCTTCATAGATAGGAGCTCCTGCTTCCATCTTTTGTTTATATAAACCTTCTGCTTCCTTTAAAAGTTTTTCATAATAAGGTGCTACTTGTTTAGGTAATTCTTGTGTAGTTATTGTAGCAGCTTGAGGTTGCTGTTGTTGTTGAGTTCCTATACCAAATAAAGATGAAAGACTAGCCATTATGCAACACTCCTTGTTAAAGGTACTAGACTTCGTAACCCATCTATCTCCTTAGGTTGTTCTGTTGTACCATATGCTTTTTTTCTAATTTGTTCTATTGTTTTATCCATTAACTTTGCTCCTTCATCAGGATTACCACCACCTAGTGCTGCCATAGTATAACTATCTACAACATATTCTGTTGGACTTACAGCTAATGTACCTACTTGTTCTCTGCCTTCTTTAATAGGCATAAAAACATTATCTTCCATACCTCCACCTTCACCAGGAACCATACCACTAAACTCACCACCTGCTGCTAATTTAATTGGTCCACCTTCTTTAGCTTGAGCTACATATCTTTGTAATGCACTTGATTCATCTGCATATTGTGTTGGTTGTAATCTTTTAAAATAATTTGTTGTATAAGCTTCATAAGTAGGAAACATTTCTTTGTATTCATCTGGCATTGCATCATACTCTTCTTTTGATAACTGTCTTTCCATTGCTGACATATCTGCTACTGTTTCTCCAACCTGTGTAGGTGTAAGTTTTCCTAATACTTTTTTACCAGTACCTAATAAATTTATACCACCACCATCTTTAGGCACAATGAGGTCTTCTTTCATTGCTTGTCCAATACCTTTATAAAAATCTTTACTACCTAATTGTTCTAATATTCCTTTTGGTGGAGTAGTTGTACCACCTGGAACACCAGGACTTATAAATTTAGCTAATGGGTCACCTGTTGCTCCTCTCGTAATTCCTTCTGTTACACCTGATGTAGCAGCTTTTGAAGCAGCTTCACTTGCAGCTAAACTTTTAGCAGCTTCAATATTACCTGCACCTGAATATAATTTAGAAGCACCTGACATTGTAGCTCTTTCAGCACCAGGAGTTAATGGAGCACCTCCAATACCTTTTAAAGCACCTGCTGTTAATCCTGAAAAGGCTGCTGATTTTAAAGCATCACTAGGTTTTTGTCCTGCGAGTAAGCTACCAAGACCTGTTCCTAATGCAGTAGCAGCTCCATATCCTAAAGCATTAGCTGTGCTAAATAATCCTAAACCACTTGCTCCTAAAGCATAAGGTGCAGCAATGCCTAAAACTATAGGTGCTAATACTTTAAATGCTTTAGATTTAGTAACATTTTTAATTCCTTTAGCTATAGCTCTAGGTGCTCTTGTAATAGATTTAAATATTCTACCTAGTTTAAAAGCTTCAGGTAATCCTGTAATAGGATTATAAGTTAATTCACCTAATGACATTAATCCTTGTAATTCATCAGTAGTCATATGAACCAACTCTGTATCACCTTCTCTACCTAAAGCTGCTAAACCTCTAGCTGCTTCTTGTAGTTCAGCAATATCTCCTTNATATTGTTCTTGCATTTCTGGTGGTACTTGTTCTGCCATTTGCATACCTTCTTGAGCTCCATTTTGAGCACCTTGCATTACTGCAGCTTCTTCTGGAGTTATAACGTCTGCTACACCACCCATTTCTCTTGCAATCATTGGTANNTGACCTNTCATNCTTTGNTAACCTCTTAAACTTCTTAATGCATCTGGACTATTTATCATAGCTATTTGATTATNTATTCTTTCCATTCTTGACATAGGGGATGGCATCATAATACACCTCTTGGATTATAAACATTTGATTGGGGTTTTGTATTATCAGCAATAAAATTACTATTAGTGCTATTATACACTATTTTGTTTGATTTCGCCATAGGTTCTACAGGTTTTTGTAAAGTAAATACATTTGGTGGTATAACCTGTCCTGTATTAATATTACCTATAAAGGTACTATTATTTATAAAATTAAAATAGTCTTTTGTATTGCTCATTAGTTTAAGTTCTCCCATGCTTGTGTTGCTGTTGTACTAACATATCCTTTAAATTTACCTGCTGATGCTGCATAAACTATGTTTCCTTTTTGAGGATTACCTACTTCAGTTACAGTTACTACAGCAAATATATTACTTGTGGGTTTTGCTTCTAACTGTAAATCTCTAGTATCTAACTCATTAATTAATGCTGCACCCCATTGTTGTACATATTCATAAAATTGTTTTGCTTCTTCTTCACTTGTAATAAACTTAGGTAGTTCTGGATAACGTGCCATTATCTTCTACCATCAGGTTGTATAGCTAAACGAATAGANCCCCATCTCCAACTCGTATTAGCTGAATTACAAGATACTCTCACTCTCCCTTGCCTTCCTCTTGCTCTCATATCTATCTTAACTGTAGAGTTTGTTATAGTATGTGGTGGTTGTGGTTTTTCTCTTTCACTTGGACTTTCAGGAAAGTCTTTTGTTTTAATAGAAAAAGTTAATGCACCATCATTTAATGTAAAGTCTGGTATTACTCTAGATAAAAACATAATCTCATTACCATCTGCCATATCAAAATCTGCTGATTCTATAAATGAAGATTGTGGTTGTCCATTTTCTGTAAATACTCCTACAGGTTCATTGTTATATAAATTATTACCACCTGCAGTTACACCTGTTGTTATTGTATTTCCAAATACAGTTTTATCTGCAAAGGTTGTAAATATACTTTCTCCATAACTCCAATAATTTTCATCAGGAGACCATACAACATAACTATCACACTCATCAGAATTAGTAGAAGGATATAACCAAATTATTTCTTTAAACTCTGAATTAATACCTGCAAATATTTTATCTTTTTGTTTAAAATTAATTCTACCAAAAATATGTCTTCTTACTGTACAAGGTAAATTTCTTACTTGTCCATCAAAAGCATAAAAGTTATCATAACCCATCCATGCTGTTCTACCATCATAATCAACTGCTGCATGTGGTGCTATTAATCCACAGTTACTACCTAACTGATTAAACTTAAATGTAAAAGGAGGACCAACAAAAGTCATATTCCATAATGAATTATCAGTCCATATATTAATAGCATTTCTACTTCTTACTCCACCTACTATTTGTGTACCATCTGTTAATATAACTTCACCTGATGTTGAGTTAGTAGAAGGAACCCAGTTTGTAATATCTTCTTGATTAGACCAACGTACTGCCATAGGATTAAAAGTTCCTGAAGGTGAAGCAGTTGTACCAAATTCATTAGAACCTAAACAAATTAAATGTCTATCATTAGGTGAAACAATAATAGAGTTTACTGTTGTTGGTGTTGAGTTAGTAGCACCTGAAACTAATGTTGCTCGTAACGGTACTGTTGAAGCATCTGTATCATAAAGATAAATAGAACTACCTCTTCTATTTGCTACAATGTCTTCACCAAAGTTATCTAAACTCCATTGTGTAATTTCACTTGTAAAATCACTAGCACCTGTTGATGTAGGTTGATTCCAACCTCTACCACCTGCTGCACATACACCTGCTGTAAAAGCCCCTGCACCATATCCTAAACCTGTTATAGCATTATCTGTACCAGTTGCTAATAAAAAATGTATAGTTCCACCACCACTAGATGATTGTGCTGCAC
>FUFK010036801.1_pt1 | contig 16884 bp, 19 predicted proteins | sample 1021851 | NCBI WGS metagenome assembly FUFK01 (sample SAMEA51879418, study PRJEB19060) | metagenome | reverse complement strand
GGCTGTTCGCCATTTAAAGAGGTACGCGAGCTGGGTTTAGAACGTCGTGAGACAGTTCGGTCCCTATCTGCTGTGGGCGTTGGAGATTTGAAGGAAGCTGCTTCTAGTACGAGAGGACCGAAGTGGACGAACCCCTGGTGGGCCGGTTGTTGCGCCAGCAGCATTGCCGGGTAGCTATGTTCGGAAAGGATAACCGCTGAAAGCATATAAGCGGGAAGCCTCACCTAAGATGAGATCTCCCTTGAGAGCCGTTGAAGACGACAACGTTGATAGGCTAGATGTGTAAGTCCTGTAAAGGATTCAGCTTACTAGTACTAATTGCTCGATCGGCTTGAATAAACCTCAAAGTAAATTCTTTTATTAAGTTTCGCAAATCACGGTTGCCCGATAACAATAGCTCACTGGAACCACCTAATCCATCTCGAACTTAGAAGTGAAACGGTGTAGCGCCAATGGTAGTGCGTAAGTGCGAGAGTAGGTATTATCGGGCTTTTTTTTGTTCTTTTTTATTACTTGAATTCATCTCATTTTTCCTTTTTAATCAATAGTTCAACTTGGAGAAATTATGAGATATCTATTTACATTATTAATACTAAATTCTTTTATTCTGCTATCGCATACTAAAGATAGCTCACATGCTAGTGCCGAATGGCAAATNGAAGCCTATGGTTCNGCTGCACCTGATTTTATTGGCAATTACGCAACAATAATTGGTGGCAATGGAGAAGTTTTNCACGAAGGAAGTAACGGNTGGACTTGTCAGTCAGGTAACAACAGACCTTTTCCTAAAATGGGTTGGTCAAGTGCTCACGAAGCAATGCCACTATGCATGGATGAAAATGCTTTCAAATTTATGAATGGTAAACAGAGCGAAATGACAGCTGATGGTTGGGCTTGGATGCTGCATGGTGATGTTGGTGAAGATAACTCCAAACCAGGAGTACTCAATAAGAAAGATAGTGCACCTGGGCAATGGATTGAATCGGGACCTCATATGATGTTAATGCCTAAAGATCCGGCAACTATTAAGAATATGTCATCAGATTTCACTACTGGTGCACCTTATGTGATGATGCCTAATACACCAATAGCACATTTAATGATTCCATTAACTGGCTATTATGTATATCAGCCAGAATCTAATCCAAAAAATTAATTTTTTTGATGGGGGAAAAACACAGCGATTTAATAAATAAATCTAGAGCTGCTTTTTTAAAATGGAGAGCTTTACCAGCTCCTGAGCGTGGCAATTACATCAGGTTGTTTGGAGAAGCTCTTCGAGAGCAGAAAAAAGAAGTTGCTAATCAAATAACATCTGAAGCAAAAAAAATTATTTCAGAATCTGAAGGTGAGGTTCAAGAAGTCATTGATATGTGTGACTTTGCTACTGGTTTAAGTCGGCAGCTCTATGGTCTCACCATGCCAAGTGAAAGACCTAATCATCGATTGCAGGAGATTTGGCAACCTTTAGGTATTGTTGGTTGTATTACAGCATTCAATTTCCCTGTAGCTGTATTCGGTTGGAATTTTTGTTTAGCTGCTGTTTGCGGCAATAGTATTATTTGGAAACCATCGCCTCATAGTGAAGGATGTGCAGACTTAACAAAAAAAATATGGGATTCCGTCGCAGGTGAATATAAGGATTTGGTTTTAATCAAAAAAGGAGCAAATGAGGCTTCGGTAGAATTAGCCGAAGATGAAAATATTGCCCTACTTTCTGCTACCGGAAGTTGTGCTATGGGTAAGGCTATTGCGCCTTTAGTTTCAGCCCGATTAGGAAGAAACTTACTCGAACTTGGTGGGAATAACGCAGCTATTATTTGTCCAACTGCAGATCTTGATTTGACAATCAAAGGTGTGACTTTTTCTGCAGCAGGCACAACTGGTCAAAGATGTACAACACTCAGAAGACTCTTCGTGCATGAAGATATTTATGAGAGGGTAATAAACAAACTTATACCTTCATTTGAAAGTTTAAAAATTGGAGATCCTTTTGACAGAAATATTCAGGTAGGACCATTAATTTCAGAACAAAGTTATGAGGCTATGAAAAAAACATTAGATGCTTGTTCGAGTAAAGCAAAGAAAATACATGGTGGTCAAAAATTAGATATNGAGGGCGGCACATATGTGCAGCCGGCAATTGTTGAAGTTGACAGCCATATCGATGAAATGAAAGATGAGACCTTTGCGCCAATTCTTTTTGTAATGCCATTTAAAAAATTAACTGATGCTATTGAATTACAAAANTCTGTTAAGCAAGGGTTAAGNAGTTCTATCTTTACTAATGATTTTCGAGAGTCAGAACTTTTNCTTGGTCCTGAGGGATCAGATTGTGGTATTGCAAATGTGAATATTGGCACAAGCGGCGCAGAAATTGGTGGTGCCTTTGGCGGTGAAAAAGACACTGGCGGTGGTCGTGAGTCAGGTTCAGATGCATGGAAAGCTTACATGAGAAGAACAACAGCTACTTTAAATTATGGTTCAGAATTACCTTTAGCTCAGGGAGTGGAATTTGATGATAGTTAAGCCTAAATGTTTTTAGTTGGAATAACAGGAGGAATTGCAACTGGAAAAACCCTCGCCTGTGATTTTTTTAAAAAGAAAAAAATTGAGATAGTTGATGCTGATGAAATTTCTCGAAGCTTACAAGAGGTAGGACAAAAAGGTTATGATGAGGTTGTTAAAGCATTTGGTAAAAATGTTCTAAAACCTAATAAAGAATTAGATAAAGCAAAACTAAGAAAGGTAATTTTTTCTGATCAAAAAGAGAAGGAAAAACTTGAGGCAATAATGCATCCAATAATTGGTGAAAAAACTTTAGAGGATGTAGCAAAAATTAAATCAAAATGGGGCATTTACTCTGCACCAATTTGGGGAAAGTACGATAATTTTAATAGAACTCTTGTCATAGACGCTCCAGAAAANACTCAAATTGAAAGAATTGTTAAAAGAGATAANNTTAGNGANGANGAAGCNAANANAATTATAGATAAACAAATGTCTAGGCATGACAGAATATCTTATGCTACAGATTTTATTCTAAACGATTCAAGTATTGAGGATTTTGAACGTAAACTAGAGTTCTACTTTAATTTTTTTGAGAGTCAATTATGAATGAAAAGGTAAACATGAAATGTCCGCAGTGCAAAAATATTGTAGAAATCAGTTCAGAGTTCAAACCTTTTTGTTCGAAGACATGTAAAAATTTAGACTTTTTAAATTGGGCTAATGAAGAAAAATCTATACCTATGCCTGATGATTCCACCAGTGACTAATACCCGCAAAAGCCTCGACTATTGCATTAGACTCATTAATACCACCCAAGGGCACAATTGTGATTTGTGGATATTTATCCTTTAAAACAAAAAAAGAATCCCAGCCCATACCATCAATACCATTCTTTCTTATAACAGGCGAGAGAAAGGCATATGAACAGCCAATATCAATTGCTTGAATAATATCTTGATCATTATGGCATGAAGCTCCAAGTACTAAATTCTTACTATTTTTGTATTCATAAATTTCTTTGGAGGTAAGATGATAGCCCTTCGCTTTGTATGAAAATTTATTTGGAGAATTAAGTAGCAAAGGTACATTTTCTTTTTTACAAAATTTTTTGACCTCTAAAATAATNTCATCAAGCTGGNCTGTATCNTCTTTTATTCGAAGTATTANNATTTTTTTATTAAATCTTTTTGTNTTTAGTAATTTTTTTTTAAGAGTTGAAATTTTTTTAAATTCACCAGTAATCAAAAAAAAGGTTTCTGGATCTTTGATGAGGTCTCTAATATTTTCAGCCAAGGTTAAGTAGTATTTTTTCTAGCTTCGAATTCAGCTTGTGACATTTTTTGAATTTTTATATTAAAAAGTATTTTCACAGAATCATCTTTGAAAGATTCAATCATGCTATCAAAGAGTTCAAATGATTCTTTTTTAAATTCATTAATTGGGTTTCTCTGGGCATAAGCTCTTAGGCCTATATTCCCCCTCAAAGAGTCAATATTTTGAAGATGTCTTTTCCAACAGGCATCTAAAACCTGAATCGAAACCTGTCGCTCCAATTCTTTTTTCTTTTCTTTAAGTGGCTCAAATTTATTTAAATATTCTTCTTTATAGAAATCGTTCAGCACATCCATAATTTCTGCGAAAGTTTGATTTTTATTAAATTTTTCAAGTTCTGGAGCGCTCCCCAAAGACTGACTTAAGCTTTTTGTAAAATCGTCAAAATTCCAATACTCATTTTGATCCTCAGGCAATGCTTTATCTGCAATTTTTTCTAGCAGATTATCAAGATATTCAAAAATAAGTTTTTCATTATCATTGTCTTCAAGAAAAAAGTTTCTGAGCTCATACACAGTTAATCTTTGATCATTTGAAACATCATCGTATTCAAGAATTTGTTTTCTTATTTCGAAGTTACGATTTTCTATTTTCTTCTGCGCATTTGCTATTGCACCGTTTAGAAGAGGATGCTCAATACTTGAATCATCCATTCCTTCACTTAATCTTGAGAATAATTGCTTTCTATTTTCATCNATAAAAAGCCTAAGCACTGTATCATCTAAACTTAAAAAGAACTTTGAATAACCTGGGTCTCCTTGTCTTCCAGATCTTCCTCGCAGCTGATTATCTATTCTCCTTGATTCATGGCGCTCTGTTCCGATAACATGCAAGCCTCCGGCATCAATTACTTTTTGATGGTTTTTATTCCATTCTTTATCGTTTTCTTTTTTTCCTCCCAAAACNATATCAGTTCCNCGNCCAGCCATGTTNGTNGCAATGGTAATNGCNCCNGGTCTTCCAGCCTCCTCAATAATCANTGCCTCTTTCTCGTGATATTTTGCATTTAGAACCTGATGTTTAATNCCAGCTTTTTTCAGAATAGAAGAAACCTTCTCTGANCTNTCAATTGAAGCTGTTCCCACTAAAATAGGNGCTTCTTTTTTATTTATTTCCTTAATTTCTGTAAGTAATGCNCTGTATTTATCCTCTTCATTTACATAGACNACATCATTAACATCCTCTCTTACCATTGTTTGGTTTGTAGGAATGACAACAACACTCATATTATAAATTTGCTTAAANTCAGCTGCTTCNGTNTCTGCAGTNCCNGTCATACCTGAGATTTGATCAAATAATCTAAAGTAATTTTGGAATGTAGTTGAAGCAAGAGTNTGCGTTTCTTGTTGAATNGGNACTTTCTCTTTACANTCNAATGCTTGATGAACACCTTCNGAAATTCTTCTGCCAGGNAACTTTCTTCCAGTATTATCATCGATTAAAACAACTTTATTCCCCTCTTTTACNTAATGAACATCTTTTTCAAAAAGATAATTAGCTTTTAAAGTAGCTTGAATGTATTTAAGNAATTTCAAATTATTAGTTGTGTAGAGACTTTCATCTTCCTTAATCATGTTTCTGTTGACTAAAAAATTTTCAACTTTTTCAAACCCATTTTCTGTAAGTTCCACTGAGCGACCTTTCTCATCTATCAAAAAATCTCCCTTTTCCTCTTCAGATAAAGGTTCTTCATCAGTACCTTCCCTCAGTTGCTGTTTTAAATTTGGAATTAACTTAAGGAAAACAGGGTAAGCAGATGCATCATCATCAGTAGCACCAGAAATAATCAAAGGAGTTCTTGCTTCATCAATCAAGATTGAGTCCACTTCATCGATAATGGCAAAATTTAAATCTGCTTGTGATTTTTGATTTCTAAATAAGACCATGTTGTCTCTAAGATAATCAAACCCTAGTTCACTGCTAGTGCAGTAAATAATATTTGATTCGTAGCTTGATTTTTTTTCTTCAAAACTTTGAGTAGAAGTAAGCGCTGAAACTTTAAGTCCGAAGTACTCATATATTGGAGCCATCCAGGCTGCATCACGTTCAGCCAAGTAGTCGTTTACCGTCACGACATAAACTTTTTTTCCATTTAAAGCATTCAATACCGCAGGCAATGTTGCAACAAGTGTCTTTCCTTCACCTGTTTTCATTTCAGCGATATTTCCATCTTTTAAAACTAGACCTCCTATCATCTGACANTCAAAATGTCTTAATCCTAGTGTTCTTACCGAAGCTTCACGCACAGATGCAAAAATATGAGAAAATTTTTCTTCATCTGGCTTTTCATCAAAATGAAGTTCTTTGAAAAAATTTTCATCCTTTGATGACATTTCTTCTTCTAAAGCGTTTATTTTATTTACAATTTTGGTGTATTCAGAGATTCTCCTTTGATTGGCTGAAGGAAAAATTTTTCTAAGGATATCTAGCATTAGATAGCTTCTTCAATAAGAGGCTTAAGATAGTTTATAGGCGCATCTTTTATTTCATCGATTTCAATAATTTTGTATGCGTTCTCGCTCTCAATTTTTCTTAATAATTGATTGTTTAATGCATGCCCGGTTTTAAAACCAAAAAATTCACCTATTAAATTATGTCCAAGTAAATAAAGATCACCAATAGCGTCAAGAATCTTATGTTTAACAAATTCATCAGCAAATCTGAGCCCACCCTCATTTAAAACATCTTCATCGCCTATTCCAATAGCATTATTTAAATTAGCTCCCAGCGCTAAGTCCATCTTTTTNANTTTTTCTAANTCATCCATTAAGCCAAAAGTTCGTGCTCTGCTTACTTCTCTTATAAAAGAAGTTTGTGAAAAGTCTATTGAGGCACTATGAGGATATTTGTTATAAACGGGATGATCAAATTCAAGAGTAAAAGTTACTCTAAAACCATCATATGGTTTAATCCTAGCCACAGCATCATCTCTTTGAACTTGAACAGACTTTGTTACATACACAAATTTTTTCACTGCATTTTGTTCNACAATACCAGCTGTCTGNATNAGGAAAACAAATTGAGTTGAGCTGCCATCCATAATTGGAATTTCAGGCCCATCGCAATCAATAATGCAGTTATCAACGCCAGTGCCTGCTAATGCAGAAAGTAAATGCTCAATAGTTGAGATTTTATAATCTCCATAGACAAGCGTAGTTGAAAGAGTTGTCTCTCCAACGTTTTTAGCAGTGGCTGGAATATCGACAACTTTATCTCCATCAATTCTTCTAAAAAGTATTCCAGTATTTGGCTCAGCGGGATGAAAAGTTAGTTTAACTTTTTTGCCGGTGTGCAAACCTACTCCTGAGCAAGTAATTTTATTTTTTATTGTTCTTTGTGAGAGCATTTGGCTATTTTAGTTTATAAATATCTTTTTTTATATTTTATTTGTTAACGTGTAAGTCGCTATAGCAGCTGCTATAGAAATATTTAATGATGATGTCTGTCCAATTTGCTTGATTTTCAATACTTCATCACAGTTTTTTAAAACTAATTGTTTTATGCCCTTTTGCTCATTGCCAAAAACGAATACATTTTTTTCAGAGGGCACTAATGTATTTATATCTTTTTTAGCATGCTCAGAAAAACCAGTTACCCAATAATTATTTTCTTTAAGTTTGTTTATGGTCTGACTTATGTTTGCAACTTTGTATAAATCTAAATCGTAGACACCTCCTGTTGAGGTCTCTATAACAGCCGTGTTATTAAAATCTGCGGAATTATTTTTAGGAATAATGACTGAATTAATGCCGAAAAATGATGCAGTCCTTAAACAAGATCCTAAATTTCTTGTATCCTGAACCTCATCAAAAATAAGAACTGATTTCCCTATTTCATAATTTGCCGATTTTATGTCCCTAACTGCAGGCTCTTTACATGCTGCGTAAAAGTCTTTTGATTTATTTAAAATTTTTATACCAGCTTGTTTCGCATTAACAGCTAATTCAGAAATCTTTTTATCTTTAGGATTAGGGATATTAATGAATTCAATAATCTCGGGATTAGATTCAATCAGAGCCTCAATACAGTAAAAGTTTTTTATATTTATTTTCATACATAAAACAGCGATATTTTGCCTTCAAGCTCCATAACATTATCTATACCAACTGAAATCTTGTCACCCAAACAAAAAGTATTTGCCCTTCGTTTACCTGATAATATTTTATCTCTTGCATTGTATTTATAGTTATCTTTTGGCAACTCAGTTATATGTAGAAGGCCTGAGGTANATAATTTTGGNATATCTACGAAAACTCCAAAGTCTTTTACNCCAGTTATAAAACCATCAAAAATTTGACCCCTAAAATTTGCAGCATAAGAGCACAACATGTTCTGTTGTACTTGTTTAGATGCAAACTCTGATGATCTTTCACGTTCTGAGCAATGCATTAATAAATCGTCCAAATCCTCTATTTCATAATTAAGCTTATTTAATTTTGCAATTATCATGCGATGAACAATAAGGTCTGGATACCTTCTTATTGGAGAAGTAAAGTGTGTATATTTTTTATATTTCAAACCAAAGTGACCAATTTCTTTTGTTGAATATTCAGCTCTTTGCATAGACTGCAATATAACTGCGTTTAGAATGCTTTTATCACTTCTTTTTGAAAGATTTTTTATAAAAATATTGAGATTATCAACATCTTCAATACTGCCCTCCCAATTAATATTTCTTCTTTTTAGGATCTGGCTAAGTCTATCAATTTTATAATTCTCAGGATAATCATGAACTCTGTATATTCCTTGACTGTAATTTTTATTTAAAAAATCAGCTGCACAAATATTTGCAGAGAGCATAAATTCTTCGATTAATTTATGCGACATCAATCTTGTCCTATTTTTTAATTCTTGAATTTTTCCTTCTCTNTCAAACCTCATATAAGGCTCATCAAGTTCGAAGTCTAATGCACCTCTTTCTGCTCTACGCTCTAAAAGCTTTGACATTAAAATTTTTGCTGAATCCAGTGACTCTTTGTATTTTTCTCCATTGAGATTGATTTTATTTTCTAAAAAATCTTCAACTTTGTTGTAAGTGAGGCGTGCACAAGATTTAATTTCACTTCTGTGGAATGTATATTTTTCAATATTGCCTGCTTTATCAAAATTAATCTTAACTATTAAAGTTTTTCTTAAGACTCCCTCTTTGAGCGAGCAAAGATCATTCGATAGTTTTTCTGGAAGCATAGGTAGAACTTTTCGAAACATATAAGTTGAAGTGGCCCTTGCTCTCGCCTCCATGTCTATAGCCGAATTTTCTTTCACATAAAAAGATACATCTGCAATAGCAACATAGAGCTTAAATCCATCGGGAATTAACTTACAAAATATTGCATCGTCAAAATCCTTAGCATCCTCACCATCAATTGTTACAAAGGGCAATTCATTAAAGTCTTCCGAATTGATCTTTTCATCACTCAGAAGTTTTGATTCAGTCAATACCTCCTGAGGCCAAATTTCTCTGAGAGAGTAGTCGTAAATGGCTTTATTGTGAAATTTTTGTAAATTATTTTCGTTTTTCATTTTTTTTTAAAAACAATCCTTAAATTAGCCATTATGAATAAATTGATTTTTAGTTTATTTGTGGTCATTTTATTAACCAGCATCTTATTTGTTATGAATTTTAAAAAACCAATTTCAAATCTTTCACAAGATGATATCCCAAAAACTGTTGTTAAGCCCTATAAGCCAGATTTAAATTATCCAGATTTAGTGATCGAGGGTATTGAAAAAGCATTNAAGGAAAATAAGCAACCACTCATTATTTTTGGAGCAAATTGGTGCCCAGATTGCATTATTCTTCATCAAATTACACTTATTCCTCAAATGGCAAAATTTATAAATGAAAACTTTGAGCTNATTTATGTCGATGTTGGNGATTATCGTGATGGCTCAGAACCAAAGAACAAGCAGATATTGCTTAATTACGGAATTGCTGAATTGGAAGGAGTGCCAACAATAGTTGTTTTATCAAAAGATTTGAAAGTGCTAAATAAAGATAGTTCGACACAATGGCGCAATGCAAGAGAAAGACAGCCTTCTGAGTTTTACTTCTATCTAAATAACTTTCTAAGTTGATTTAAAAATCTCATCATCACTTTTGAAAGATTTAAATTCTAAGGAGTTTCCGAAAGGATCTTGAAAAAACATTGTTTTTTGTTCACCTGGTTTTCCCTCAAATCTCAAATAAGGCTCAATAACAAACTCAAGCTTACTTTCTTTTATTTTTTCAGAGAGCAAGTCAAAATCTTGCCAGTCAAGAATTACACCAAAATGTGGTACTGGAACCATCTTTCCATCAACTTCTTTACTTACTTTTTTTGNCACATCGCCAATATGNCAAACTAATTGGTGACCAAAAAAATTATAATCTACCCAATTTTCTGAGGAGCGACCCTCATTGAAACCAAGAAGATTTCCATAAAAGTTTTTTGCCTTTTCAATGCAGTCTACAGGAATGGCTAGGTGAAATGGTCTAAGTTTTTGCATTATCTTTTATTCTTTGTTTTTTCTTCTCGTATGTAACTTCCCATGATTTTCTAAAAGAGTCTGACATTCTGCTTTTTATATCTTCGAGGTTAGAATGTTTCCATGCATCTGTAGTTTCATCTTTTTTCCATTTAACTCTTTCATCTTTTGTACGCATACAACCTAGACATTTATTTGCAGAATCATACTGACAAATAGAAATACATGGCGAAACTATTTTGTTGAACTTTTTTTTCATTTTAGAAGTATTATATTTTATTAATGAAATACAGACTTTCAATTATTCTTTTTTTTCTAACATGCTCTTTATGGGCAGACGATTTAAGGGATGAAATGTCTTCATCATTAAAATCTTTAATGCCTAAAGTAATTGAGTGGAGACATGATATTCATGAGTTTCCAGAACTATCAAACAGAGAATTTAGGACTTCAAAAAAAGTTGCAGATCATTTAGAGAGTTTGGGAATTGAGATAGAGACAGGAATAGCATATACAGGTGTTGTTGGAATAATTAAAGGAGGAAAACCTGGACCAACAGTTGCACTTAGAGCTGACATGGATGCCTTACCTGTAGAGGAAAAGACTGGACTTCCCTATGCATCAAAAGTAAGAACAACTTATCTTGGAAACGATGTAGGTGTCATGCATGCATGTGGTCATGATGCACATGTTGCTATTTTGATGGGGGCTGCAGAGTTTTTAGCAAAACATAAAGAGCAACTTGAAGGCAATATCATGCTTATCTTTCAACCTGCTGAAGAAGGTCCACCTGAAGACGAAGGAGGCGGAGCTAAGATGATGCTTGAAGAGGGAATATTCGAAAGATATCAGCCTGAAGCAATTTTTGGCTTACATGTAACTAATATGCCTAATGGACTAATTGCTGTAAAGCCTGGACCAGCAATGGCAGCAGCATCTGCTTATAGAATTTCAATCAAAGGCAAACAAGCNCATGGCTCTGCTCCATGGGCGGGAATTGACCCAATAATGGCAACTGCAGAATTAATTCAGTCTTTAAATACAGTTGTAAGTCGAAGAATAAATATTATTAATAACCCTGCAGTTATTTCAGTTGGCATAGTCGAGGCAGGAACAAGAAATAATATTATTCCAGAAGATGCCATGATAATGGGAACCATTAGAACTTTTGATCCAGAATTAAGAAGTGAAATCTACAGTGAAATTGAACAACTTGCAGAAGGTGTTGCAGTTGGAACTGGCACAACAATAAATGTTGAATTTGATGTAGGTGGCTTCTTCCCAGTTACTTATAATCAAGAAGATCTTGTCAAGAAATATTCATCAACTTTAAAAGAAGCTTCTAACGGAAAATTCATGATTTCTGATGTTCCGACTACAGGCGCAGAAGATTTTTCATATTTTTCTCAAGAAATACCTGGCATGTACTTTTATTTAGGTGTAAACAGACCAGGCAAGGGAGAGGCATCTGGCGAATTCAATAGAAGATCTGATGTTGCAGGAAATCATTCACCTTATTTCATTGTTGATGATGAAGCATTAGACGAAGGCGTTAGGGCAATGAGTTTTCTTGCAATTGATTACCTTAAGAATAATTAAGTAAAACATTATCTACAAAATTGAGCATTAATTTATGTGAATCTGGTGTTTCTACAAGAGAGTCTAGGACTTTGTTAAATTCTTCTTCACCAGAAGTATATTTTGTCTTATAGATTGCAAGTCTTTCAAAAACTGTAGCTCGATCTACTTCAGGATGAAATTGGAATGCCCAGAGTGGTTTATCTCTTAATTTAAAACTATGTAAACATTGTTGTGTGTATGCTAAAAGATCAAGATTTTCTGGTAAGTCATCTGCATATTGTTGATGAACCGAAAGAGCATAGAATCCTGATTTAACCCCTTTAAAAACAGGATCAATATTAGCTAAATTTGTTGTTTTAATAGGTATGCTTCCCATCTCATAATCAGCATCTTTGCTTTTTATTACTCCATCAAAAGCTAGTACAGCTAATTGAAACCCAAAACATGAAGCAAAAGTTGGTATTGCATTTTCTCCAGCAAATTTTATTAGCCCTACAGAGTCTTTGATGAATGGATATATTTCAGGTTCAAGTACATTAGCTTCACTAGCTCCACCAACATACAAAGCATCATAACCATTCAATACATCTGTAGAAAAATTTGGCTTATCAAAAACATTAAGTATATCTATTTGGTTAAGTTCTAATTCACTGTATTTCGCGAAGCTTTCATGCTCTTCTTTGCGCACTTTCTGATCATCCCTTATCTGTAAAAGGAGAATTTTTAATTGATCTCTTGTTTTATTAACCATTTCGCAAATTTATTTTTTACCATAAATGATATAGAATACAACAATGATTCAATACTTAATCGTGGGGGCGCTTGGGTTAATATCTCTCACAACAATGTGCTTGTTCCTTTTAGTCAAAGAAGGGACTAAAGGTATTAAATCAAAACCATACAAAACTAAAAGTGGAATTGTTCATACCGCTGAAAAATTTCGAGAAAATCATTTAGTTTAAATTTACATAATGAGAGCCATTCTTTTTTTACTTTTAACTTCTTATGCATTTGCAGAGAGTAATTTTGATTTTTCAAAAAAATTTTCGGGCACTTTCAATGGGAAAAAGCTGGAGTACACTGCAAAAGTTTACGAAAAAGTAATTTTTGAACGAGATGACTCAACAAAACCCTTAGCTTCTTTTGTCGTCACTGAATACAGTGTAAGCAATCAAAAAAATAGACCAGTCATGTTTAGTTTTAATGGAGGTCCTGGATCTGCATCATTGTGGTTGCATATGGGAGTTTTAGGTCCAAAAGTAGTAAAAGTTCCAAGTGACGCAAGTGATGATGGTTCTCCTCCATATAATTTAATAAACAACAAATTATCGCCCTTAGATAAAGCTGATTTAGTTTTCATTGATCCAATTGGGACCGGCTATAGCAGACCATTGGGTGAACATGAAGGAAAAGAATTTTGGGGAGTAAAACAAGATGCCGTAGTAATAGCAGAGTTTATTCGAAGATGGATTAACGACAATAAAAGATGGAACTCACCGAGATATATTTTAGGTGAGAGTTATGGTGGAATTAGAGGACCATTATTGGTATCAGAGTTGAGAAGTGGCGTTTTAACAAACATCGAAGTCAACGGCCTTCTTCTAGTCTCACCTGCTGCTGATATGCAATATATAAGATTTGCTCCAGGAAATAATTCTCCACATTATGGTTATCTTCCAACTTATGCAGTAACTGCCTATTATCATGGAAAGGTAGATACAGATTTGACTTTGCTCGAATTTTACGAAAACTCAAAAAAATTTAGTCTAGAAAAATATGGTCCAGCTCTATTAAAAGGCACAAGAATTTCTCAAGAAGAATACGACGAAATAGTTAAAGAATATTCTTTTTATACTGGTTTAAGTGAAGAGTTTGTTAGGAATTCAGATTTAAGAGTTGAAGCGTCTGATTTTAGAAAAGAGTTATTACGTGATGAGGGTTTTTCTGTTGGAAGAGCAGACTCAAGATACAAAATGAAAGATTATGTAGCTGCTGGTCAGTATCCNGATACGGATGCTTCAATGGAGGGTTTCTCTTCNGCATATGTATCTGCATTACATACATGGTTTTCTGAGATTGGTGTTGAAACTGTGATGCTGTACCAGAGTAGTGATAGAGATTTATATAATAACTGGGATTGGAACTCCACCCAAGATCAAAAATGGCCGAGATATGTAAACCCAACACCACATATTGGTTATGCNCAACGTGGAAATGAAGAATTTAAAGTTTACGTTTCTTGTGGAATTTATGATTTAGCTACACCTTGTTTTACTGCTGAAAATTTTCTTTATGACAATGGGGTTGATATGGAAAGAGTTATTTTTTCTGAATTTGAAGCAGGACATATGATGTACAATCATCAACCTTCATTTGATCGTTTTTTAAAGGAAGTAAATAATTTCTTAAAAGAATAAGTCACAATTCTGCAAATTAATTCTATTTATCTTCAAAGTTCTTATTAATTGTTTTAAATTGTAATAATGAATATTCAAAAGTTTTTTATTGGACTACTTGTAGTCACATTCTCGTTATCAATATTTGCAGATCATCACAAAGGTGATGGTATGAAANACAAAGGAGCTAAAAAAGGGATGATTGCCAAGAAAATGGTTGAATCAGGTTATAAAGGTAAAGATCCATTTCTAAAGATGGTGAAAAAACATATGGCAGATGATGGATATCAATATCCAAGTCGTTTTGTTGGTTTTGGNTTCTATTATGACCCAAATGGAGATCAGCCTGATGTTGTAATTTCAACAGTTGAGGGAAGCTCAGCATCAGNGGCAATGAAAGTTGGAGACGAAGTATTGTCAATAAATGGAGTTAAGGACTGGAGAAATACCGATCCAGAGGCAACAAAAGTTGGTGATGTATGGAATGTGAAAGTCAAAAGGGACGGCAAAGAAGTAGACCTTGAAATGGCAAGAACAGTTGTGCAGCCAAGAACTGATAAGGCCACTTTTGTGGAAAATATTGAGGGTGCTGATGCAGAACAATGGGGGTCAAGCCTGATCGAATACAGAATGATTGATGTTGCTGTAGGCAAAGAAGTAGCTTACGTACTTCATTGGAGAAAAGATTTAGATGAGGAGTCTGGAGTAGAAGCAGAAACTTATATTGTTACAAGAGTTGGATTTGATGAAAGTGGCAAAGTTAATTTTATTGGTGCTCTTTCAGAGGATGAACTTTTGTTAAGGCAGACTGGTTGGTCTATAACTAGATAATAAAATTCATTGCTTAAGGCGTTATTTTTATGGCGCCTTTTTTTTTGCTTTTAAAAGAAATCATTTTGTTTTAAGGTTTTAGCATGGATATTAAAAAATTTATTGTTGGACTCACAGTAGTCCTAATTTCGTTATCAATTTTTGCAGACCACCACAGAGGTGGAATGAAGTCTATGGCAGCTGTAGCTGAAAGTTGGGTAAAAGCACAATATACCAGTAAAGAAAAAACTTTAGCTGTGGTTAAAAATCATATGGCTGAAGATGGAGTAAGTTTTTCTGGCAGATTTGTAGGTTTCGGTTTTAACTGGGACCCCGAAAATGAAGAAGGAATGATTGTTACAAGGGTAATTCCTGGTTCACCTTCAGAAGGAGTTTTAGAGGTAGGAGATANNTTTGTTTCTGTTAAAGGTGTNAAGGTTACTGAAGATAATATTAATACAGGGAAGCTTAGCTTTTCTGGATTACCTGGCGAGCCCGTTGATGCTGTTGTTATGAGAAATAATAAAAGGGTAAAAGTATCTGTAACTAGAGGAATTGTAAATCCAACTTGGTCCAAAGATCAGGTATTGGAAAATATCGAATCTGCAGACGCAGAGGAATGGGCAAGTAATTTAGTTGATTACCAAATTGGAGATGTAGTAGTAGATAGAGGAAAAAATATTGCATATGTCTGGCATTGGTCCAAATCTAAAGACGAAGTTTCTGGAAAGGAAGCAGAATCACATAACTTCACTAGAATGCGATTCAATGAAAATGGTATGGTACAGGGCTATTGGAGCTTATCTGAAGAAGAGCTAGTTTTAAGGCAAACTGGCTGGACAATTACTAGATAATTATGTAGTATAGAAAATGTAGAAATAAGGATTGGAAACAAAACTTAGATCTGCAAAAAAGACACCAAGAAATTGGTGTCTTTTTTTTTGTATTGGAGCCACCTGTCAGAGTCGAACTGACGACCTACTGATTACAAATCAGTTGCTCTACCAGCTGAGCTAAGGTGGCTAGAAGNCTGAATTCTACAACATAATATTTTCATAGTGAAGTTGACTTTAACTTTCTCAAATTTTACAGAAAGCAACCAGTACCCTTTAAGTTGCAATACCCATTTGGATTTTTTGCTAAATATTGTTGGTGATAATCTTCTGCTGGAAATGTTTTAGTTTCAATCTTAATTTCAGTAGTAATTGGACCAAATCCTTTTTCATCTAATTTAGTTTGAAACACTTCTTTTGAGATATTTGCTGCATCTAATTGTTGGCTATCTTTACAAAAAATTACTGATCTATATTGCTCCCCAATATCATTTCCTTGCCTCATCCCTTGTGTTGGATCATGACATTCCCAAAAGGTTTTGAGAATTGTTTCAAATTTGATCTGCTTTTGGTCATAAAAAACATTTACTGTTTCAACATGTCCAGTTACACCCATGCATACTTCTTCATAAGTTGGATTCTCTCTTCTTCCACCTGAGTAGGATACATAAGTTGTCCATACCCCTGGAAGTTCCCAAAAAAGTCTCTCAACTCCCCAAAAACATCCTGCTCCTAAAATTATTTCTTTTACTGATTCTGGATAGGATTTAAATAACTCTCTATCAGTGACATAGTGTTTCATTGTCATAATTATATATGTATTGACTAACAAATATGGAAGTTGATAATAACTACTTCAACTCGGAGGGGTTGGGGAGCGGTCAAACCCAGCAGACTGTAAATCTGCCGCCTCGTGCTTCGAAGGTTCGAATCCTTCCCCCTCCACCATTTTT
>FUFK010036916.1_pt1 | contig 16887 bp, 20 predicted proteins | sample 1021851 | NCBI WGS metagenome assembly FUFK01 (sample SAMEA51879418, study PRJEB19060) | metagenome | reverse complement strand
AAAAATACAATTGAACAAATTAATGAAAATAATGAAGATCAAGATTTTTTTTCAGCCATAAAAGTTTGTAAAAAAAAAAGAATTGGTCCTTCAAGAACTGAAGATAATAGACCTTTATTCTATAAAAAAGATATTGGTATATTAGCAAGATCTGGATTTGATTTTGAAGTTTCCAGAAGAGTAATGGAACTAGATAAAGAGGAATATTTGAAAATTATAAATCTTCTTTAGACTTTTTATTTTTTTCTTCTAAATAATACTGAATTTTGCTTTTGATATAGTTTTTTACCATCACAAATACTATCAATCCAAAAATTGATACAGAAACTATTATAATTAATATTATTCTTAATTGCTCACTCATTATATATTTTTATTTCTTTTCAAAATTATACTAGGATTTTTAAAATTTTCTTTTCCGTAAAGTATTTCATTTCCATCAAAATCTGTAACTATACCCCCTGCATTTTCAAGAATAGCATGTCCAGCTGCTATATCCCATTCACATGCTCTAGGCTCTGCAACATATCCATCGTATTCATTTGAAGCTATTACACAAAATTTTAAAGAACTTTTCATCCTTTTAAATTCACTAACATTCATTGTTTGATATATTTTGCTAATTTCAGGTTTTAGTTTATTTGAATATGATACAAATTTAAGTTTATTATTTGAAATTTTTGAACAGTCTAATTTTACATGTTTACTATTAATTATTTCAAATGAACAACCTTTATCATAAGAATAAAATAATCTATTTTTAGCGGGTGCATATATTATACCTGCTACTGCTCGATTGTTAATTATTAAACCAGCATTTAGAGTAAATTCGTCAAGATCATTAATATAATCATAAGTACCATCAATTGGATCTATTAGCCAAAAATTTTTTAAATCTTTCTTGGATTTATTATGACTAGTTTCTTCTGATACAATCGGTATTTGAGGAGTTAAGTCACTTATTTTTTCAGTTAAAATTCTATTAACTTCAAGATCACCATTGCTAACAGGTGTGTTATCTTCCTTAATTTCTTTTTTTAATCCTTTTTCTCTTAATTCTATTGAAACTTTTCCTGCGTATAAAAAAGTGTCAATCAATTTTTCAATAGCTGCCTTTATTTCGATTTGTTTCATTTATTCTAACTTTTCTAATTCGATATTTTTAGCATTGATAACTTTTTTTCCTACATTTTCGAAATTCACAGTTACTTTTTCNTTAATAATNGANTGNACTTGTCCTATTCCCCAATCTTTATTATTAGGATTTATAACNTTATCACCTGGTTCAAAATCTAAAATCATTTGATTTTACTTATAATNGAAATGAGTATAAATACCACCACATGAATTTAGAGTTAAACTCAATTGGATTAAACAAGAAACCGTCTGATACAAAAGTAATTGTAGCGATGTCTGGTGGTGTAGATTCATCCACTGTTGCAGGTTTAATGAAAATGCAAGGTTATAATGTTACTGGTATAACTTTAAAACTGTACAACGATAGTAAAGAAGTTGTTAAATCAAAAGTTTGTTGCTCTGGACAGGATGTTATAGATGCAAAAAGAGTTGCTCATAAATTAGATATTGATCATAAAATTCTTTATTACCAAGATAAATTTAAGCAAGGAGTTATTGATAATTTTGTAGAAAGCTACTTAAAAGGAGAAACGCCAATACCATGCGTACAGTGTAATCAAACTGTAAAATTTAAAGATTTATTTGATGTTGCTAAAGACTTAAAAGCTGATGCTCTNATTACGGGTCATTATGTAAAAAACATAACAATNAATGAAAANAATAATATGTATAGGGCAATAGATGAAAATAGAGATCAAAGTTATTTTCTTTTCAATACAACTAGAGAACAATTGAATTATTTACGTTTTCCATTGGGAGGCATGTTAAAGAAAGAAACTAGAGATATAGCAAAAAATCTAAATTTAAATGTTGCAGATAAACCGGATAGTCAAGACATATGTTTTGTTCCTAACGGAGATTATTCATCTGTAATAAAAAAATTTAAACCAGAATCATTTAAAAANGGNAATATTAAAAATTTAAATGGTGAAGTAATCGGTGTGCATGATGGAATTGTTAATTTTACTATTGGGCAAAGAAAAGGAATAAAAGTNGCNGACAAAGANGCATTATATGTAATNAAAATTNATGCTANAGAATAATGAAATNATTGTTGGNGGAAGAGANCANCTNGGNAAAAAGAAAATTAATTTNAAAAATATNAATNTANTATCTGATCATAATGAATTAAGCGAAGATGTACTAGTCAAAGTTAGATCTACTGGTAAGCTATTAGATGCAAAAATAAATTTATTAAATCAAAATGAAGCCGAGGTCAATTTAAACAAGCCAGAGGATGGCATATCTCCCGGACAAGCATGTGTTTTTTATAAAAAAGATCAATTTGGTGACAAAGTGCTTGGTGGGGGTTGGATTAAATAGTAACTTTTCTCCAACTCAAAGAATAAAGTAAATAAAATAAGAAAATTGCAAAAAAATAATTCCATTCTACGATTAGAATAAAAGTTTTTGAGTTTTCAAATAAAAGTAAAAATAGGCTTAAAAATAAAATAATTAAAAGTATGTGTGCTAAAAAATATTGTATTTTAAAATATATGTTTTTTAATTCCAGATAAGTTTCAGAAACTTTTTTGACACATTTTACAAAATAATATTTAGTCGATATCGCAAATAGTACACAACATGCAAGGTTCAATCTTACTAAAAACTTATATAAATCGTTATCGTATTTAATACCTAAAAATATACTGTGAATTATTAAAGTTATTCCACTTATTAATCCAAAATAATAAAATTTAATGACCATTTTTTGGTCAGTATCTAGATCTGTAAAAATTTTTTTTTGATTTCTCCAAAAGAAGCATAATAAAATTCCTGTAAATATCATCAGAGGTTTGAATACTAACCAATTTGGAAACACTCTACCCAATCTACTTATAGAGGTCGCACCATCAATATAAGGTATTGCAAAACCAAGTCTTTGAACATCTTGTTTATCTCTAAGGGCTTTACCAGCGTCATAAATTTTTATGTCTTTATAATAGTTTCCAGGTACTGGCTCGTATTTAAATTGAAAACTTTGTGAAAATAATAAAATAGAATTAATAGTTAACAAAGGGATTACAAATATGACCAAACCCAATATTCTGGATTTGGAAATAAGTTTCATAAATAAAGCCTATTTTTTTTTGTTTTTCTTTCTGGCTCTTCTTTTTTTTGAGCCCATTTTTCTTCGGCCTCTATGCTTTTTAGGGTATCCCATAATCTCCTTAGTTTTACAATTTTATTGACTTATTCGAGGGATATAGCATTGTCAATATAACTAATCAATTTTTTTATGGTTAATTCAGTTAAAACTTTTTTAAAACAAGTAGGAAAAGATTATCAAAATCAGTCAGTTAATCCGCCAGTAGTAAGAGCTTCAACAATAATATTTAAAACTCTTCAAGATATAAAGAAAACACAAAGTAATTATAAAAAAAATCCCTTAAGCAAAAATTTTGATTATGGTCGAAAAGGAACATCAACAACTTTTGCACTACAAGAACTATTNAGAAAAATTGAAAATGCTTATCAAGTTTATTTAACTCCAACAGGATTTGGTGCAGTTTTTCTTGGAGTNATTAGTGTTGTAAGACCTGGTGATGAAATTATTATAACAGACTCAGTCTACTCTCCCACAAGATTTTTAACNGAAGACTATTTAAAAAAATTCAATATTAAAGCAGTATTTTATGATCCAAAAAACTTANATGACTTAAAAAAAAAAATTACAAATAANACTAAACTTATTTTTGTTGAAAACCCNGGAAGTAACACATTTGAATTTCAAGATTTAAAAAAAATATTATCTTTTGCTAAGAATAAGAATATTTATACAGCTATTGATAACACNTGGGGAACACCTTATTTAATCAAGCCTTTAGACTTAGGTTTTGATATGTCTATAGTTTCAGCGACAAAATATTATTCTGGTCATTCAGATGTTATGGGTGGCAGTTTAGCTATTAAAAAAAGACTTTTTAANCAAGTGGAATTAAGTCAAAAAGCAGTTGGTTTAAGACTAAGTCCTGATGATGCCTATTTAATTATGAGAGGACTAAGAACGTTGGATATTAGGTTAGACAAACATCAAGAAAATACCATCAAGGTAGCTAATTTTTTGAGCAAACAAAAAAAAGTTAAAGAGGTTTTTTACCCAATTAAAAAAAATATTAAACAATACAAAATGTGGAAAAAGTATTATTCAGGATCATCTGGGTTAATGGGTGTAAAAATTATTTCTAAAAATAAAAACTCTGTAATAAAATTTTTGAATAAATTAAAATTATTTGCCCATGGTTACAGTTGGGGAGGATTTGAAAGTCTTGCTTTATATCAAGACAAATTGGCACTGGGCAACAGGAGCTACACAAAGCTGAGTAATAACGAACATATTATAAGATTNCATATTGGTTTAGAAGANCCAAATGATTTGATTGCTGACATTAAACAGGCTATTAAATCTGTAAGATGAATGACACCAAATTTTTTCCAACAAAAAAAGCATTAGTTACTGTAATAGCTGCATCTGTTGTTGTTATTATTGCATTAGGAATAAGACAAACTTTTGGAATGTTTTATTTTGATTTTGCAACTGATTTAGATATCACCATAACACAGTTCGGNTTTACAATGGGATTACAGCTCTTATTGTGGGGTGTTTTCAGTCCTATGTTTGGAATTATTACGGANAAGTATGGTGGTAATATTGCAATCTTTATTGGTTTTGTTTTTTATTTGTTAGCAATTTTATTNTTTTATTCAGGTTTTAATACTGGTTATTATTTTACTATAACAATTGGAATATTAGTTGGTGTTGGACTGGGATCTACAGCTATCAGTATACCGGTTTCAGTTGTTGCAAAACATTTTCCAGTATCAAGCAGAACAATAGCAACAGGAATAGTAACCTCAGCAGGATCTTTTGGATATTTTATATCACCATTAATCACTAGATATTCACTTGTTGAACATGGGTGGGAAAATACAATGCTATTTTTCTGTTTCTTTTTAGGTCTAGGATTAATAGTAGCATTATTTGTTTCAACACCAAAAATACCTGTCGGTACAAATCAAAATAACAATCAAACAGCTAGAGAAGCTTTAAAAGAGGCTTTTTCAAATAAAAGTTACATCTATCTTACTTTAGGTTTCTTTGTATGCGGTTGGCACATTGCTTTAGTAGCAACTCATATACCCACTTACATGATTGATAAAGGATTACCAGATTGGTGTGCAGCAATGGTTTTGGCTTTAATTGGACTTTTTAATATGGTTGGAACAATTACAAGTGGATATCTTGCAACTAGATACAGTCAAAAAATTTTATTAAGTGCAATTTATCTACTAAGAGGAGTATCAATTATTTATTTCATATTCCTACCACCAAGTGTTTTTAATTCAGTAATCTTTGGAATAACATTTGGAATGTTGTGGCTATCAACAGTTCCACCAACAAATGGAATAATAGGCAAGGTATTTGGAACTAAGTATATCGGATTATTATATGGAATTGTTTTTGTAAGTCATCAAATTGGATCTTTTTTAGGAGCTTATTTGAGTGGAGTTTTCTACGAACTTAACGGCAATTTTGATTATGCTTGGTACATATCTATCGCATTATCTATTTTTGCTGGTTTGATACATTTACCTATAAAAGAGAAGCCAATTGAAAGACCGCAAATCGCATAAACTTAAATTTAACCCGTATTTAGAAAAACTTTATCAGTCGGATAAGCCACTGATAATCTACAAAGTTGATAATGGTTATGACATTTATACAGATTTTTCTAAAAAAATTAATTTAACAAAAAAAAATATACATAAATTTTTAAACTCTTTTGAAAGAATGAAATATAAAAAAGAAACTGATCAATATGTTGGTTTTTTTGGATATGAAATTTTAAATTATTTACTTGGTATTAAAATTAGCAAACAGTCTAAAAATGGTTTTTATAAAGGAGTTTTTTACAAACCAGAAACAATCATTAAAATAAGAGATAATATTTCAATATTTTCAAATAAAAAAAAGCACGAATTTAATAATTATTTTAAACCAACTAAAATTTTATCACCCTTTAAATTAAATATTAAATATCAAAAATACAAAAAAATATTTGATATTTTTTCAAAAAAAATAAGACAAGGAGAAACATATCAAATAAAAATTTGTACAAAATATCGTAATAAATCTTCAATAAATCCAATTAATTTTTTCTGGAGATTAATGAAGTCAAATGCTTCACCAGAATCTTTTATGATAAGAGATAAAAATTATTCTATTGTAAGCTGCTCACCTGAAACTTTATTATTAAAAAAAGGTAACAAAATCATTACCAAGCCTATTGCTGGCACATTAAGAAAAAGTAAAAAATCTAACAGATCTAGTGCCTTAAAGTTTTTTAGAAATAACATTAAAGAGACTAAAGAACACAATATGATTGTTGATATGGAAAGAAGTGATTTATCCAGAGTTTGTATTCCAGGAACAGTAAAAATTGATAAAGAAAAGTATGTTGAGGAATACAGACACTTATTTCATTATGTTACAACCATATCTGGAAGCCTATTAAAAGGTATGACNATAAAAAATATTATCAAATCTATGATGCCTGGTGGATCAGTCATAGGCTGTCCAAAAGTACGAACTTTGGAATTATTAAATCAACAAGAAAAAGAGAATAGAAATATTTTTACAGGTAGTTTTGGCTATATAAAATTTAATAAAGATATGAGATTTAACATAATAATAAGATCTATACTAAATTATAAAAATACATCAGAAATATCTGCAGCATCTGGAGTTGTATTAGATAGTGCAGCAAAAAAAGAATTTAATGAAAATTTTATCAAAGCAAAATCATTATTAGAATTATTTAAATGATTTATATAATAGANCANCAGGATTCATTCACATGGAATGTAGTTCATCAATTCTCTCAGTTTGATAAAGTTTATTGTTCAAATTATTTTGAAATAAATAACAGTTTATTAAATAAATCTAATACAATTGTATTATCTCCTGGACCCGGTTCACCCAAAGATTANCCAAATACTTCAAAAATTTATAATAAATTTAAAGGAAGAAAAAAAATCATAGGAATTTGCTTAGGGTACCAGCAAATATTACATTGTGAAAATGCCAAAATTATTCAACAAAGGAGAATATTCCATGGTTATCAATCTGAAGTAAAAGTTGTTTCGAATAAATCCATCTTTAGAAAGAATTCTAAATTTAAAGTCGGAAGATATCATTCACTTAAGCTTCAAGAGCCATTTATNAAAGAAAATTTTGATATTACNATGAGATGCGCTAAAACTAATATTGCTATGGCTTTCGAAAACAAAAGAGATGATGTATATGGTTTTCAATTTCATCCAGAATCTTTTTTAACAACAAATGGTAAAATTCTTATTAAAAAAATCTTACAGTCGAAAAGATCTTANAGAAAAAGAATTTAAAGATCTATGGAATGCCCACGGGGTNTTCACAACTATGTGGATCTATGGAAAGCCTCAAAAGATTTTATTTTTTAAAGAACACATAACAAATCTTATTAAGTCTACTAAAAATTATAAAATTTATGATCGAAATTTAAAAAGAAATATATTTAAAATAATTAAATCGAATTTAAATAAACAAAAAAATTATAATCATTTATTGAGAATTGCTGTTACCAAAAGTTTAATTTCTATTTCTTTGAGAGATAAATTAAAAATTAAAAAAAATCTNCAGTTAAAGTTAGTNAATTACAATAGAATTAAGCCTGANCATAAAAATCTAAAGTATAAATTTATTTTAAAAAATTTATCTAAAATGGATAANACAAAATCNGATATTGCTCTTTGNTCAAATGGAAAAATTTTAGAAACAGGAACTTCAAATATTATTTTTATAAAAGATAATAAATANTATTCACCTATNAGNAAATTTTATCGAGGAGTTAATCTAAAGTTTTTTGAAAAANANTTTAAGATAAAAAAAACTAATATTAATATNAATAANTTAAATCAATANGAGGANATACTTCTAATCGGATCTGGAAAGGGAGTTTCTACNGTTTCATCTATAAAAGAGAAAAACTGGAATAGAAAAAAATATAAATCCTATGAAACTTTTNTAAGCAAATATCAAACTNAAATACTAAAACAAAAAAAATTGAGTAATTATTTATGAGAAATCCTAATAACCCTTGCATATTCTGTTTTACAAAGAAAAAGGAATATCTTTTTGAAAACGAACTAGCTTATGCAACTACTGACACTTACCCTGTATCAAAATTTCATTCACTTATAATNCCAAAGCGGTGTGTTAAAAATTATTTTGATCTAACCTCAAAAGAAATCTTAGCCTGCAATAAATTAATAAAGAAACTAAAAAAAAAAATTGAAATGAACGATAAATCTGTAAAAGGTTTTAATATTGGTACCAATTCAGGCAAGGTTGCTGGACAATCTATTAATCATTGTCACATTCATCTGATTCCAAGACGAAAAAATGATGTTAAAAATCCACAAGGCGGTGTTCGAGCTGTAATTTCTGCTAAACAGCATTATGTAAGGAAAAAGTAAACTTTATTAACATTTTTTTCTTCAGATGAGATTATTAGTCAGTTGAACTAATATTTTTTATAGATTATGAGCTTAGATTAGTATTATATTTAGCGGAGATAATAATATGTTCACAACAAATCCATTTGCTGTCCTTTCTTCAACAGTNCCTTCAATTGCTTTGCAAGCATTTGTTTTATTGATGTTNGCATTAGTNGTGATTGGAACACTGATGGATATTATTCATAAGAAGAATGTAAAATATTTTTTTAATAATGCTAAAAAAAGCAAAAAAAGCAGCAAGTAGAGAATTAAGTCTTGGAGAGAAAACAGCAATAATTTCTAAAACAGTAGTACACGATATTGGAACTACATCTGAATTAGGTTTGGGTAAAAGAAGATTTGCACATGTATTAGGAATGTATGGAACAATATTATTTTGGATCGGTTCAGGTGTTATGATATTTGGATATTCTTCTCCTAATGCTGTAACCCCATCTATATGGCCAATCATTTGGCATGCTGGTGCAATCTTAACTTGCCTTGGAGCATATTGGTTTTGGTTTTTTTTAAGAGTAGATGTATCTGCTGAAGCTCACTCAGTTTTTAGAATCATAAAAGCAGATTTATTTGTTTTAGCTTTAGTATTATCTTCTACGTTTGGTTTAGCTTGGTCGTATTTCCAATATTCAGGATCTACTGGTTTAAGTATTATATTTTTAATTTTGTTCGCGGTTGCTAACATAGTTTTATTTGGAGGAGTTTACTGGTCTAAATTTGCTCATATGTTCTACAAACCAGGTGCTGCAATCCAAAAAAATTTAGCAGAAGCAGATGGTTCTAGAGATAATTTACCTCCACCTGCAGATGCTCCAGAACAATTTGGACTTGGAATTAAACGTGAGGCACCAAAGCACTATTAATATGATTGATAAAATTTTAAAGAAAGGTAATAAGTAGATATGTCAACTTTTGTATACATGACGAGATGTGATGGTTGTGGTCATTGTGTAGATATATGTCCATCAGATATCATGCACATAGACGAAACTATTAGAAGAGCAAAAAATATAGAACCAAATTTTTGTTGGGAATGCTATTCATGCGTTAAGGCATGTCCTAATCATGCAATTGATGTAAGAGGATATGCTGACTTTGCTCCAATGGGTCATAGTGTTAGAGTTAGAAGAGAAGAAGAAAAAGGAACCATCTCTTGGAGAATTAAATTTAGAAACGGTACAGAGAAAAATTTTGTATCACCAATAACTACGAAACCTTGGGGGAAATTCATACCAAAATTAGCTGAAGCTGATACTCCTAATCAAGGAGAGATTAACTCACAAATTTTATATAATGAGCCACATGGTTTAAATACTGAAAAAGATTTACCAACATTAGATAAGAATTCATTTAAGCAAGGCGTTTACTATTAATGGCTAAGCACAAAACTATCATCGAAGAATGTGACGTATTAGTTGTTGGTGGAGGTATGGCTGGAACAGGNGCTACCTTTGAGGCAAGACACTGGGGAAGAGATTTAAAAATNATCTGTGTTGAAAAAGCAAANATAGATAGAAGTGGTGCCGTTGCACAAGGTCTTTACGCTATTAACTGTTATATGGGAATGCAGTGGGGNGAGAATATGCCAGAGGANCATGTANGGTACGCTAGAAATGATTTGATGGGTCTTGTTAGAGAAGATTTAGGTTATGACATGGCACGTCATGTAGACTCAACTGTTCACATGTTTGATGAATGGGGTCTTCCAATGATGAAAAATAAAGAAACTGGAAGATATCAAAGAGAAGGTAAGTGGCAAATAATGATACACGGCGAAAGTTACAAACCAATTGTAGCTGAGGCTGCAAAAAAATCTGCTGATAAAATTTATAACAGAATAATGATTACTCATCTTTTAAAAGATGAAAAAAATCCAAACCGAATAGCTGGTGCAGTTGGCTTTAATGTTAGAACTGGAAATTTTCATGTATTTAAATCTAGAACAGTAGTTGTTTCTGCTGGAGGAGCATCACACATATTTAAACCAAGAGCAGTTGGTGAAGGTATGGGTAGAACATGGTATGCACCTTGGAGTAATGGATCTGCTTATGCATTACCTATTCAAGCAGGGGCAAAAATGACTCAAATGGAAAATAGAATTGTACTTTGTAGATTTAAAGATGGTTATGGTCCAGTTGGNGCATATTTCCTTCATTTAAAAACATATACTCAAAACGCTAATGGCGAAAACTATGAGAAGAAATGGTATGAAGCTACTAAAGAATTAGTAGGTGAATATATAGACCATCATCCAACACCAACTTGTTTGAGAAATCATGCATTTATTCAAGAAACAGCTGCAGGCGGTGGACCAATCCACATGGTTACAAAAGAAGCATTTCAAGACCCACATTTAGAAACTGTTGGATGGGAAAACTTCTTAGGAATGACAGTAGGACAAGCAGTCGTATGGGCATCTCAAAATATCGATCCAAAATATACAAATCCTGAATTAACTACATCAGAGCCATATGTAATGGGATCTCATGCTACATGTTCAGGAGCATGGGTTAGTGGACCAGAAGATATAGCACCCGATGAATATTTTTGGGGATATAACAGAATGATGACAATAGATGGATTATTTGGAGCAGGAGATGCAGTTGGCGGAAGTGCTCACAAGTTTTCATCTGGTTCGTTTACAGAAGGAAGATTAGCCTCTAAAGCTGCTGTTAAATATATTCAAGATAAAAAAGCTGATGATATTGAAGTTTCTGATGCACAATTAGAGAAGCTTAAAGAAGAAATATTCAAGCCAATTGAAAANTATACTGTGGGAAGAAATGAAATTACTGGAGGAACTGTTTCTCCAAGCTATATTTTACCTATACAAGGACTACAAAGACTACAAAAAATTATGGATGAATATTGTGGTGGATTAACAAATAATTACATGACAAACGATAATCTACTTAAAAAAGGCCTAGAACAGCTACAATTACTTCAAGAAGACTTAGATCATGTCGGAGCTGAAGATTATCACCAATTGATGAGAGCATGGGAACTTAAGCATAGAGCTGTAACATCAGAATGTGTTGCTCATCATACATTATTTAGAGAAGAAACGCGTTGGCCAGGCTATTATTACAGAGGCGATCATATGAAACTTGATGATGAAAACTGGCATTGTTTAACTGTTTCTAGAAGAGACCCTGAAACTGGAAAATTTGAAATGGAGAAAAAGCCTGTTTATCATATCGTTGATGATAAAGAGAAGAAGCAAGCTTCCTAACCATTTTAGATGAGTATTGTCGACAAATCAGACGAAGAAATCATTAAAATTGCTGATCCTATCTGGGATAACATGGTCAGATGTTCCAACATGAAAGATTATGGTGGTTTTACCAGGGATTTATCATCACAAATGCTTTATGGAGCCAACGAAGTAGAGCTAGGCAAGCAATGGGCAAGCAATAAGCTAATCTCAAGCCTTAAAGAGGGGTGTAAGGCTATAGGCTGTCTAAGAAGAGGCTTGTACGTAACTGTTATCTATAAACAAAACAGTACAGAGATACCAGGAGACTTTTTAGGTCGACTTGTCCTTGGAGAAGAGGGAGATGAGGTCAAAGTCTTCGGGGCAACTATTTTTTAAATTTAATTAAATATTATTTGCATTTAATAAAACTTGTGGTATTTCGCGGGTATGCTTCAAGCTTTTAATCAAAATATTAAGAAAATCCCTTTATTAGTTTCAAATCAGCTTTCAAAAATAATTAAATCTTTTCTTTATCTTTTTATATTTTTTACTTGGGCAATTATAATCNTAGGAACATTTCAAAATTTTATTTAATTTATTCTTATAATCATTGACTTTNGATTATGAGAGGAATAGTTAGATTNTATGGAATATTTTCTTCCAATAGCTCAAGTCGAAATTAACATACTCTTTATATTTGGTTTAAGTTTAGCAGTTGGAATTCTTTCAGGATTATTTGGTGTAGGCGGAGGATTTTTAATGACACCATTTTTAATATTTTTAGGTATTCCACCTGCTTATGCAGTTCCAAATGAAGCAAGNAANATTTTAGGNACATCGGTATCNGGTTCAACTACTCATTATTTAAAAGGNACATTAGATTATAAAATGGGATTGATGATTGTAGTNGGAGGAACTATTGGAACCTTACTAGGGATCNTAACTTTTTCNTATTTTCAGGATATTGGAAAAATAAACATCGTTATCTCTTTAGCCTACATGTATATCTTAGCTATACTTGGAACTTTAATGCTNATTCAAGGAGTATCAGAAATTGATAAGGCTAGAAAAAAAATTGTTGTTAGAAAAAAATTACATACGCATTATTGGATACATGGACTACCTTTTCGAATGCGTTTTAAAAAATCAAAGGTTTATGAAAGTGCATTTACTCCAATTATTATTGGTTTAATTGTTGGNTATATTGCAGCAATTATGGGAGTAGGTGGTGCATTTATTTTGGTTCCTGCAATGATTTATATTATTGGAATGCCNACCAAATTAATTCCTGGTACATCTTTGTTTGTNACAATATTTGTNAGTGCAATAGTAACAGTTCTGCATGCCTTTAATTATGGAACAATTGATCTTGTTTTAGTTTTTGTACTTATACTTGGCTCAATTATTGGCGTTCAGTTTGGTCAAAAAATTGGTGAAAAAGTTGATAGCTCAGAATTTAAAACAATCTTAGCAGTACTTTTATTATTAGTTGGAATTGCAATTGCTTATGACACTTTTATTAAAGAAGATGTAATTGTTGAAACAGTAGTAAATGGAACTAAAAACCTTGGTAACATTGCACAGTTTATTTTAGATTATTCAAAAGACCTTCCAGTGTTTTATGGACTTACATCAGTTGTATTAGCAGTAGTTCTTGGAATTGGAGCTGCAATTTTAAGAAATTTTATTTCTAAATGGAACAAAGCTAGAGAAGCTAAACTTAAAGCTTAAGCACTTCTGTATAATTTAGTCATCACAAATTCTCTATGACCAAGTGCTTCAGCACAAGTTAATCTTCCGTTTGCAACTCTTATCGTAGCTTTAATTAATTCATCACCAGCTTCATCTAAATTCATTTCTCTTGATAAGATTTTAGAAACATCAACATCAATATGTTCACTCATAGTTCTAGCAGTTAAAGGATTAGCTGTTAGTTTAACAACTGGTTCAATCGGGTTTCCAATTATATTTCCTTGTCCAGTTGGAAATAGATGAAGATTAAATCCTCCTGCAGCTTGTAAAGTTACACATTCTGCAGCAGCTGATGAGGTATCCATAAAGTATAAACCTGGACCTTTAGTTGGTTCTTCTGCTGGTTCTAGTACATCAATAAATTTACATCCACCAATTTTTTGAAAGTTTCCAAAAGCTTTTTCTTCAATTGTAGTAAGTCCACCTGCTATATTTCCGGCCGTTGGTTGACTTTCGGAAAGATCGTCTGTTGCTTCTTTTAAGATAAAATCATTATACGAACTCCAAGTTTTTCTAAACTTTTCTTGAGCTTCAGGAGTTTTTCCTCTTTTTTCACATACAGTTTCAGCACCCGTCAGCTCAGATGTTTCACCAAAACATAAATGAACACCAAGGGGCTCTAATTTATCCATTAAATTTCCAACTGTAGGATTTGAGGCTAATCCTGATGTTGTATCAGACTCTCCGCATTTAACTGAAATCCATAAATCACTTATAGGACGCTCTTCTCTTTGTTTCTCAGATGCCCAAATTGAAAATTCTTGAGCTTTCTTTGAAACTCTTGCTATAGTGTCTATATCTCCTACACCTTCTATACTAAAACCTTCAACTGGTTTTCCAGTTGTTGCAATTGCATCAACAATTCTTTTTGTCCATTTAGGCTCAATACCTATAACTATAACTGCTGCAACATTTGGATTTTTTCCTGTTCCAATCATTGTTCTAAAATGAAGCTCTAAGTCTGCTCCAAATTGCAATCTTCCATAAGAATGTGGAAGTGCAATCGTACCTTTAATATTATTAGCTACAGCTTCAGCACAAGCATTTGAAATATCATCAACAGGTAGAATTATTACGTGATTTCTTGTACCTGTTCTTCCATCTTCTCTTTTATATCCTAAAAANGTTTTTGGAATTTCCATTTTACCACTTTTTAGTTTTTACGTTGTGAACATGTACATGCTCACCTTTTTTAATTGATTTTACTACTTTGCCAATATCGTGCCCGTACTTTAATATTGTATCTCCCTCGTTAAGATCAGTCATAGCAATTTTATGACCCAAAGGTATTTCATCCATCGATTGAATTTTTACTGATTTATCATTTTCCATAATCCAGCAATCACAGTCTTGTTTAGGAGTAATTTTTTCAATAACTACAACACCTACATTGTCTTTTTCATCGTGGATTATAATATCTGTGCCAGCCATTGTGACGATTTCTTTGTTTGAAATTCGATCCAATTTATATATGAATTGGGCACTTTGACAATTAAAAAATAGAATTAAGAAGGATTTGATATGGCTAAAATGACAACCGAAGAAGCTTTTGTAAAAGTTTTACAAATGCATGGTATCGAACATTCGTTTGGTATTATTGGTTCTGCATTCATGCCTATTTCTGATCTTTTCCCAGAAGCTGGAATAACTTTTTGGGACGTTGCTCATGAAACAAATGGTGGATTGATTGCTGATGGTTATACGAGAGCAACTGGAAAAATGTCAATGGTGATTGCTCAAAATGGTCCAGGTATTACAGGACTTGTTACACCAATAAAAACTGCTTACTGGAATCATACTCCNCTACTNTTAGTTACACCACAAGCNGCAAACAAAACTATGGGCCAAGGTGGTTTTCAAGAAGTAGAGCAAATGAATTTATTTAAAGACATGGTGTGTTATCAAGAAGAAGTTAGAGACCCATCAAGAATGGCAGAAGTTTTAAACAGAGTAATAGAAAAAGCATTTAGAGGGTCAGCGCCTGCACAAATAAATGTACCAAGAGATTTTTGGACACAAGTTATAGATATAGANTTACCTCCAATTGTAAGATTTGAAAGACAAGGTGGTGGAAAAGATGCTGTTGATAGAGCTGCGAAATTATTATCAGAAGCAAAATTNCCAGTAATTTTATCTGGNGCNGGAGTTGTTATAGGCGATGCCATTGATGATTGTAAAAAATTAGCAGAAAAATTGGATGCACCTGTGTGTAATGGTTATCAACATAACGATAGCTTTCCAGGAAGTCATCCATTAGCTGTTGGCCCATTAGGTTATAATGGATCTAAAGCTGCAATGGAATTAATTTCAAAAGCTGATGTAGTTTTAGCATTAGGAACAAGATTAAATCCATTTTCAACATTGCCAGGATATGGAATTGATTACTGGCCAAAAGATGCAACAATTATTCAAGTAGATATGAATCCCGATCGTATTGGTTTAACTAAGAAAGTTACAGTTGGTATTTGNGGTGATGCTAAAATGGTAGCTCAACANATATTAGAAAAACTTTCATCAAANGCNGGAGATAATGGTAGAGAAGATAGAAAAAATCTAATTCATCAAACNAAATCTGCATGGTTGCAAACTCTTACAAGTTTAGATCATGAGGATGATGATCCAGGNACNGTNTGGAANAAAGAAGCAAGAGAAAGAGATAAAGATAGAATGTCTCCAAGACAAGCATGGAGAGCTATTCAAGCTGGGATGCCAGAAGATGTTATAATTTCAAGTGATATTGGAAATAATTGTGCAATTGGTAATGCATACCCAACATTTGAGAAACCAAGAAAATATTTGGCACCAGGTTTATTTGGACCATGTGGTTATGGATTTCCATCTATTCTTGGAGCAAAAATTGGATGNCCAGATACTCCAGTTATAGGTTTTGCNGGTGACGGAGCATTTGGAATAAGTATGAANGAAATGAGTTCATGTGCNAGAGAAGANTGGCCNGCAATNACNATGGTAATTTTTAGAAATTATCAATGGGGCGCTGAAAAGAGAAATTCAATTTTATGGTTCGATGATAATTTTGTGGGAACAGAGTTAGATCCAGAATTAAGTTATGCAAAAGTTGCTAATGCATGTGGATTAAAAGGTGTTATCGCAAATACAATGGAAGAAACCACTAAAGCTATTAAACAATCATGTGAAGATCAAAAAAAAGGTATTACTACATTTATCGAAATAATTCTAAATCAAGAATTAGGTGAGCCATTCAGAAGAGATGCTATGAAAAAACCAGT
>FUFK010779138.1_pt1 | contig 16888 bp, 14 predicted proteins | sample 1021851 | NCBI WGS metagenome assembly FUFK01 (sample SAMEA51879418, study PRJEB19060) | metagenome | reverse complement strand
CAGCAGTGCCTTCTTGTGAATGTTCAACACGCCCTAGTGTTTAACAGAAAAAAACGCCAACACTGATGCTGACGTTTTGATAAACCCTAAGTAGATAAGCTTAGTCAATAACCATTAAGCGCGAGTCTCGCCATGACCATAGACGATCCATTTTTGTGAGGTTAGACCTTCTAACCCGACTGGGCCACGAGCGTGAATCTTATCGGTTGAGATGCCAATCTCAGCGCCAAGACCATACTCAAAGCCATCAGCAAAGCGGCTTGAGGCGTTAATCATTACGCTTGCGGAGTCGACTTCGCGGATAAAGCGCTGCGACTTACTGTAGTTATCTGTGATAATGACGTCAGTATGATGGCTGCCGTGCGTGTTGATGTGCTCAATCGCCGCGTCAAGTCCGTCGATGACTTTCACCGCTAAGATAGGCGCAAGATATTCGGTATCCCAATCTTCCTCAGTCGCAGCTGATAGATGACCATCAAGCTTAGCATTGTCCTTTAATATGCTTTGTGCTTGCTCATCAAGGCGCAGCTGCATTGCGTCATCGGCTTTAACGATAGCTTCAGCAATTTGCGGTAGCATCTCATCGGCGACGGCTTTATCGACCAAGAGCGTCTCCATAGTATTACAAGTGCCATAGCGATGCGTCTTGGCATTGACGCTGACCTCGATTGCCGTCTCAGGTTTGGCATCACTATCGATATAAGTATGACAGTTACCGTCTAAATGCTTGATGACGGGCACTTTAGCGTCTTCGCTGATGCGAGAGATCAGGCCTTTACCGCCGCGTGGCACGATGACATCCACGTAATCGGTCATGGTGATCAGCTCACCGACAGCCGCGCGGTCAGTGGTTTCAAGTACTTGTACGCTATGCTCGGAGAGACCGGCTGCACTTAAGCCTTTGTGGATGCATTTAGCAATAGCTTGATTGGACTCAAAAGCTTCGGAGCCGCCGCGCAAGATAATAGCGTTGCCCGACTTTAGTGCTAGTGAGGCGGCTTCTAAAGTCACATTAGGACGCGACTCATAAATCATACCGACCACGCCTAGCGGCACACGCATTTTGCCCAGATGAATACCAGAGGGGCGAAAGGTCATATCAGTGACTTCACCGATTGGATCNGGCAAGGCTGCGACGTCTTTGAGACCTTGTAGCATACCATCGAATCTAGCATCGTTTAGCTCTAGGCGATCGAGTAGCGCGGCTTCTAAGTCATTGCTATGGCCTTTATCCATGTCTATTTTGTTCGCTGCTAAAATATCGGCTTTGGCGTTGACTAGCTCATCATGAATGCTCATAAGTGCTGAGTTTTTATCGCCAGTATTGGCCGCGGCAAGAGCGCGAGAGGCGGCGCGCGCTTGCTTACCGACTGTTTGCATATAAGATTTTATATCTGAGGTATTCGCTTGACTCATAAATTATTTTCCTTTTGATTACGGATGAAGGGTTATTTTCAATAAATGTTGTAGACGAGCAAAAAAGCCTAAACAGGCAAAGTCTAACTAAAAGGTGGTAAAAGATATCATTGTTAATAGTGGCTAAACCTGGAGCTTTGACAAGCGTATTAACGACAGCTCTCACTTAAGGTAAAGCATTGTGTTATTTAACCGTTATGCCATTTAACATAGAGTAGATTGGGATTAGAGTAAAGTTGAATTTGTGAACAGCGCCTATTTGCAATTTTGTTTTAAGTGTTTTTGTGTTGATTCAGGAGTATGGATATCTTTGTCTTACGAGTCTTTGACACAACTGCGCTGCAACTACTAAAGTAATCATTTATAGATCTGATTATAATAATAGATAAGATACTAGACGTGTTAAGCAAAGTGATGTGGAAAACACTGTCTAAAAGCAATTAGTGCGTCAAAATCAATTCGCAATTTAAAACCAATTAGAGAGGGTATTATGAAAAACACGACTTATAAACTAGGGTTAGCCGCAGTGGCCGCTTTGGCAGTAACGCTTGGCGCTTGCGCGGAACAAGAGAAATCTCTTGAAGAGCCCGACGCTATGCAGACAGTAGACGATGCACAAACGCAAGTAGAGCAAGAAGCGACTGGCGTTGATGATGTCGCACAAGTGACTGAAGGCGTCAACAGTGCAGATATCTCGGATGATCCTATGGTCGGTGATGATGTCGCAGTAGCGAGCGCCGATGATGACGTGGCTGTAGCGACGGTGGACGACGCTGATGTCCTCGATGGTTCTGAGTCTGAGGAGCATNTCTCAACTTATTAATAGCTTATTNACGGTTAAGGATATCGCCGCGTTATTAGCGTGACAGATAATACAGCGCTAAGCGGCCTAAAGTGTTAAAATATAGCTCAAATTACGGCAGTGATTTGGGCTTTATTTATGGCGTAAGGGCTAGTAATAGAGAGTATTTGCCTTTTTGCTGTATGATAAGCGACAATACGCTGCTTTTTATTTCAGTAAGCTGCCAAGAGCTGCTTAAGCCTATAAGTATCGCCTTATTCATAATAATNGGAAACCTGTTGAACCATGCTTGATATTGCCAAAGACTCGACTCGCCCTATCGCTCTAGATATACAAGACCTACACAAAAGCTACGGCTCTTTAGAGGTGCTAAAAGGGGTATCACTCACCGCCTATGATGGCGATGTGATCTCGATTTTGGGCTCATCAGGCTCAGGGAAGTCGACGTTATTACGTTGTATTAACTTGTTAGAAAAACCAACTAAGGGGCGTATCAGTATCGGTGATGATGAGCTGATGCTAAAAGCCAGTAAATCCGGCGAGATGCAAGCGGCAGATCATAGACAGCTTGAAAATCTGCGGGCGCGTGTTGGTTTTGTTTTCCAAAACTTCAATCTATGGCCGCATAAAACGATACTGCAAAATATCATCGAAGGACCGACTCAGGTTCTAAAAATCAAAAAAGATCAAGCCATCAGTGAAGCCGAACAGCTCCTAAAAAAAGTAGGCTTATCCGATAAAAAAGACGCTTATCCTGCCAATCTCTCTGGCGGTCAACGTCAGCGTGTCGCTATCGCGCGCGCTTTGGCTATGCAGCCAAGAGTGCTTTTGTTCGATGAGCCAACTTCCGCGCTCGATCCTGAGCTAGTTAACGAAGTACTCGCCGTCATGCAAGACTTGGCAGAAGAGGGTCGTACGATGCTGATTGTCACCCACGAGATGCGCTTTGCTCGTGATGTATCAAGCCAAGTGGTATTCTTACATCAAGGTGTCATCGAGGAGATGGGCACGCCTGAGCAAGTGTTTGACAACCCAAACTCAGAGCGCGTCAGAGACTTTATGGCTTCTCATCGCCAGAACTAATCACTATTTCGGACTTATGAGCTGACCTGTCGGCTGATAAGTCTGTCTGCATCAATTGAGCTATTTTAAAACTGGCCTAGTGTTATCAATATCCTTCCTTTTATAGCGTATGTGCTATAAAGAGAGGCATTGCGTCATACGTTTTTACGGCGGTGTCTTCTTACTTATTTCCAATAACAGCAGCACCGTTTATTACCCAATAATGACAGTCAATACCTAAAACGTTTGTTTTTGATACTGTTGTCAGGTATTATCGATGGGTTTATAAGCTGCTAATATCTATCGTTATTACGACTGTTTGGTCAATGATTAGATAGGGATATTAAATTAAAATAAGGAATATATGATGTCGAATTCTCGTCTATTATGGTCATCAATGACTATCACCGCAGCGCTAGCATTGAGCGCCTGTAGCCAGCCAAGCGATGATACGGTAGAGACAAATGCTGAGGCACCTGCTGCCGATGTCGCGGGTAAAACCATTCGTATCGCAACTGAAGGCGCTTATCCTCCTTTTAACTATACCAATGCTGATGGCAGTATTGCAGGATTTGATGTCGATGTCGCCAACGCTTTATGTGAGCAGATGCAGGCAGATTGTGAGATCGTCGCGCAAGATTGGGATGGCATTATTCCAGGTCTTTTGGCGCAAAAGTATGACGCCGTTGTCGCAGGTATGTCTATCACTCCAGAGCGCCAAGAAAAAGTAGACTTCACTGAGCCGTACTTCGCTAATACTATGGTTTGGCTGACTGAGACCGATGGTAGTTTTGATCCTAACGCTATTAGTAACCTAAATTTAGGTGGTCAGCGCTCAACCACGCCTGGCGTCTATCTGCAAGATAACTATGAAGGTAAAGACGGCAACACGGTACAGCTTTATGATAACTATGACAATGCTTATTTAGATCTNAAATCTGGTCGCAGCGATGNGGTATTGGCCGAAAAAGTTTCAGCCAAAGCTTGGTTAAAAGACAATCCAGAAGGTTTTGGTATCGTGGGTGATGAGATTGATAACGATGACAACATCGCTATCGCGGTTCGTAAAGGGGATCCTTTGAGAGATGATTTTAATAAAGCTTTGAGCGAGATCCGTAGTAACGGTGAGTTGGCTCGTCTAGAACAAGCAAACTTCAACCAATANTCTGCTGCTCGATAACTGAGGAAAACATAATGAGCTTATCTAAATATTCTCAAAACAAGTCAATCTTGCCCACCAAAGCGCTTTGGTTAGCACCGCTCAGCGCCGCTATGCTCATGCTTGCTGCTTGTAGTAATGGCTCNGNGCCAGAAGAGAGCCAAGTTGCAGACGACGGCGCAGCGACTGAGACGCCAATGAACATCAAAATCGCGACTGAGTCGAGCTATAAGCCTTTTAGCTATACTGATGCCGATGGCAAGCTGATCGGTTATGAAGTTGAGCTGGTCGATGCGTTATGCGCGCAGATGAACGCGGAGTGTGAGCTGATATCTCAAGACTGGGATGGTTTGATTCCCGGCTTAAATGCGCAAAAGTTTGATGCGATTATCGCGGGCATGTCGATTACGCCAGAGCGTCAAGAAGTCGTTGAATTTAGCGACCCTTACTTTCATACTGGTATTATTCTTATCGGTAAAAAAGGCGACGATATTACAGTTGCTGATCTTGAGGGCCAACCAGTTGCTTCACAGCGCTCAACGGTATCTTCGCAGTACCTGCAAGACGAGCATCCAGAGTCTGATATCAAGCTTTATGATACCCAAGACAACGCTTATCTAGATCTAACTTCAGGTCGCGTACGCGCTATGATGTCTGACAAAGTCACTGGTATCGACTGGCTAAAAACTGAAGCCGGTAAAGACTATGAAGTCAAAGGCGAAGAGATCAGCACTGACGAAGATGCGATGGGTATTGCTTTTCGTAAAGGCGATCCGCTAGTGGGTAAATTTAACACTGCATTGGCTGAGCTAAAAGCTGATGGCACTTACGATCAGATCACTGGCAGCTACTTTGGCACCAGCTCTACTGCAGCGGCAAATAAAGCGGCGGCAGCGGATAGCGTTGAAGAAGTGATAGTGATTGAAGGTGATAATGTCGATGCGAATGCAACTATCGCAGCCGAAGAGCAGACAGAGACTGTCAGTAACTAAATATCAGTAACTAACTATCAGTAATTAGCTGTCAATAAATAAAGTAACAAGCACTGTTGTTTTATATGGCTATAGTTTTATGCTGAGCCCTACATAGTGGCGCTTTATGCTTCTCATAGCGTAGGGCGCCGTTATTGTTTATAGCGCTTGTATCGACTTACTCATAAAAAGGANTCAAGNATGACGATAAATTACCCTAGTATTTTTGGCGCAAGACAGGCGCTACAAAACCCTTTGTTTGCAGCAGTAGCCTTAGGAATGCTGGTAGGCTGTAGCAATGGTCAAGAGGCCAATACTGCGAGTACAGAAACTGCCGATACGGCTGCCACTGAAGCCACTGGCGAGGTTTTGCGTATCGGNACTGAAGGCGCTTATGCTCCTTTTAACTATACCAACGCTGATGGCTCGCTTGGCGGTTTTGATATCGAGATTGCCAATGCTCTATGTGATGATATGCAAGTCAGTTGTGAGATTATCGCGCAGGATTGGGATGGGATTATCCCCGGTCTCAAAGCGGGCAAATANGATGCCATTGTCGCTGCGATGTCGATTACCCCAGAGCGCGCTGAGCAGGTCAGCTTTACTGATCCCTATTTTAGTAATACCTTAGTGTTTTTGGCAGAAGAAGGCAGCGATTTTGACCCGAGTAATCCTGATGATATCAACTCAAAAAGCATCGCTGCTCAGCGCTCGACGATTTCATCGCAGTGGCTAGAGCANGCTTATCCAAAAGCCAATATGCAGCTGTACGATACTTTGAGTAATGCCTTTTTAGACTTAGGCTCAGGGCGTGTTGAGGCGATGATATCTGATAAGCTGCCAGCTATCGAATGGCTGAGCTCCGCCTCAGGCAGCCAATATACGCTAAAAGGTGATGAGATCGATATCGATGATAATTTTGCTATTGCGGTACGCCCAGGGGATCCGCTGCAAGCTCAAATCAATGAGTCATTAGCTAATATTAAANCAGATGGCAGCTATGATGCTATCCATAACAAATACTTCTCAGTAACCACAGATAGTGACTCTAGCAGCACTGCCACGCCAGTAGCCGCTGAGGTAGAGTAGTCAAAAGCGGTCGCTTGAGTTTATGAAAGTTAGGCTGGTAAGCACTCAAAAGGATATCACAGCTTCGTGGTATCCTTTTTTATTGCCACTAACTGTCTATTTTGACTGGGTATTTGCTATCAGCGTTAACATCGAGCGTCTCAGTTATGATAAAATCAGCGCGTATTTCTATCTGAGTAATCAGTGCATGAATCTTTGAGTCAACTGATAGTCATTTATTATATATTCCAAAACCGCTTCTCGTTGCTACAGACCATAACTATCGCTTTATTTTCGCTGGCGTCAGGACAGTAAGCTGACATTTCGAGCGTTATTTGTGGCTTNGCAAAAACGCCAGTGACGCGACCAACATATAGAGACTGAGTGAATAACTGTGTTTGATTTACAAGGATTTGGNGCCCTGCTATTAAGCGGCGCGACCGTCACCATTAAGCTTGCCATAACTAGCCTGATAATAGGTATGCTATTAGGACTGCTTGGGGCAACGGCTAAGCTGTCGAACGTTTGGCTACTGCGTAAGCTTGCCACTGTCTATACCGCAACGATGCGCGGTATCCCTGAGCTATTATTAGTGCTATTTATCTATTATGGTGGCTCTNTTTTGCTGATGAGCATCCTCAAAAAGTTCGGCTACAATGAGTATGTAGAGATCAGCGCTTTTTGGGGCGGGGTGATGGCCTTATCTATTGCTTTTGGTGCTTATGCCACTGAGATCTTTCGGATGTCTATTCAAGAGATTCCTGCCGGACAAAAGGAAGCGGCGCAAGCGATAGGGATGCGTCCTTTTCAGACCTTTTATCGGATTACTTTGCCGCAAGTTTGGCAGATTGCCTTGCCAGGCCTTGGCAACTTGTTTTTAGTACTGCTCAAAGACACCGCTTTAGTCTCGGTCGTTGGACTCAAAGATATTATGTATCAATCTTCACGCGCGGCGCAATCCACCCAGCAACCTTTTACCTTTTATATGGCAGCCGCTATCATCTATTTAGGTCTTACTATGCTTATCACCGGCTTTATGCTTTGGCTAGAATGGCGCGCCAATCCAGCCGCGCGCTATGCCAAAAAAATCAGCCGTCAATCCACTCATCAGCCATCGACTTTAGGGTAGAGGAGAGACGTTATGGATTGGAATTGGCAGGTCATTTTTGAGTACTTTCCGGATCTATTAGGCGGGGCGGTACTGACTGTACAGCTCGTTGTGATCTCAGGAATCATTGGACTNTTCTTTGGTTTGATTTTGGCGTTACTGCGTCTGTCTAAAAGCTGGCTGGTACAGATATTACCGTTTTTGTATATTTTCTTTTTTCGCGGTACGCCGCTGCTGGTACAGATATTCTTAATCTACTATGGTTTAGGTCAGTTTGAGGCGGTACGTGAGTCATTCTTGTGGGAGCCGGTGCTCAGTCAAGCTTACTGGTGTGCGATTATCGCTTTTACGCTCAATACCAGTGCTTATCTTGCAGAGATTATTCGCGGTGCGATTCAGGCGATTCCGGTAGGGGAGCTAGAAGCGGCAGATGCTGTGGGCATGTCACCGTGGCAAAAGCTCACTCGTATTACATTGCCGCGCGCTTTTGGTATTGTCATTCCTGCTTATAGTAATGAAGTGATTTTTATGCTCAAAGGCAGCGCGCTGGCTTCAACCATTGCGCTAATGGATATCACCGGCGTGGCTCGTACGATTAGTGCGCGGACTTATACCTTGATGGAGCTGTTCTTTGCCGCTGGTATTGTCTATCTATTATTATCGTGGATTATATTATTTAGCTTTGGACGGTTTGAGAAAAGAATGAACCGTCATGCCAGCTACGTGCCGCCTGATGTGATGACCAATACTATTCCATAATTGAGCGATAGATGAGTGATGAGCCAAGCGCTGAGAGTTACCGATAAGAAACTTGATAATAAGGTACAAGCTGCTATTGGCAAAGTGGTTTGCGTCGGTCGTAACTACGCCGCTCACGCGCATGAGCTCGGTAATGCAGTACCAAGCACACCGCTACTGTTTATAAAACCAGCCTCTGCTATCGTCTCTATTCACAATGACATTATCCGTCCAGATCCTAAGGTCTATGGTGAGACTCATTATGAGGCGGAATTATGCATTCAGCTTGCCTGTGGTTTATCGGCAGCGACTGCCGAGCAAGCGAAGCAAGCGATAGGCGGCATCACTTTAGGATTAGATTTGACCTTAAGAGACTTACAAAGTCAGCTTAAAGCCAAAGGTCACCCTTGGGAGCGCGCTAAATGCTTCGATGGCGCTTGCGTCCTTGCTGACTGGCTCGAGCCGCAAAGTTTCGGCGACTTAACGCACATTCAGTATCAGCTCTACGTCAATGGCGAGCTCAAGCAAAATGGTGATAGTGCCTTGATGTTATTTCCTATCTATGAGCTACTCGCCGATATTAGCCACGCTTTTAGCTTACAGGCAGGTGATGTCATTATGACCGGTACGCCAAGCGGAGTAGGTATTTTGCGGGCAGAAGATAACTTAACGCTAGTCTTAGGCAAACAGCAATGGCAAACCCAAGTTAAGTAACTTTTATTCTTATAAAGTATTAAACATCTTAGTGATTTATTGGCTTATCTATAACATCCATCCTAGTTACAACCATAAAACAAATACATCTCTTCTTTTTATCTGCTATTAAGGATAGTATGTAATGCTCTCTTTCTTGTAGATTATCAATATTATGAATCGTCCAGACTTACCCGATATTACTCATGATAGCTACGGAAGTGGCAATAAAGACGATGCCGACATGGTCTATCGTCCGGGCGCGCATCCTGTCGCAAAGTCTAGTNTGGCTATTCATGGCGATTTATATGAACACCTCTCGCAGCTTGATATGGATGAGATGGCTAGGNTATTAGCAGATGACGCTGAAGATACGCTCACTACAGACTCAGTCTCTCTAGGCGATTTTTTTGAGGGTTTAGCCCAGCTGGCAACGATGGGTGTGGTNGAGATGACAGAGATTGTTGAGTCTATGCATCGCGAGATTATGCTGCGTCCGATAGGGCGCTTTAACGAAAACCACCTAAAAAACTGGCATGGCGGCGTCACAGGGCGCGTTTACGGACTCGTACGCCATGTNATGCTGATGGTAGGCAATAACCTCTCCTCAGGACTGCGTCTATATAAAAACGTAGCAAGACAAACCAGCGCTCANCCGCTTCCTGCTAGCCTAAAAAAACTCGTCAATGTGTTTAATGGGGTGATGGGNGATCATCTAGTCAATAATGGTAACTCGCTTGCGATTCCTATGACCCTATACAANCAAGAGGGCGTGCCTCAACGCGAAGAGCTATCGGGCCGTATTNTTATCTTGTGCCATGGCCTATGTTTAAGCTACTTAAGCTGGCATCCAGACGAGGACAACAGCTTAGGGCAAGCCATCAGCCGCAGCCAGCCTGACTCGACAGTGCTTTACTTAGATTATAATACTGGTAGACGTATCTCACGCAATGGCCGCAAACTCTCCAAACTGCTACAAGACTTAGTGGATAATAATCCTAATATCAGTCAAATCGATTTGGTCGGCCATAGTATGGGCGGGTTAGTGGCTCGTAGCGCGCTGTTTTATGCTAAGCAAGATCGCCTAGATTGGATGAAGCGCGTGGGTAATTTGATTACTTTAGGCTCGCCGCATCACGGCGCTGTCCTTGAGCGCATTGGGTTTTTGGTGCAAGATATTATCTCCAAAGTCCCCTTCGCAAGCTCGCTTGCGCACTTAGGGGATATGCGTAGCGCCGGTATCATTGATTTGCGTCATGGTAGTATTCGTGACGCCGATTGGCAGTCTTTAGAGGGGCGAAGTGTCGTGCCACAAGACTTCCGGCATCCTGCTCGTCTGCCAAGCGGTATTAAGACCTATTTTGTCGCGAGCGCCTTGATAGAAACCCATTACGACTCAAAGGTAACTAACCTGCTCGGGGACAGTCTAGTGTCAGTAGCTTCAGCATTGGGCGAAGATGATGGTGAGCACAATCTGTTTGTACCAGAAGGCCGTAAAGCGATCTTTTATGGCGTGAACCACATGGGTCTCATCCATAGCAGACGAGTGCGCGAACAAGTCGTGGCTTGGCTACTTGATAACGGCAAAAGCGATTATGCTGGACTTCCGCGCATACATTCTTACCCTAGAAGTTTGTTTGTGGCGGTGTAGAGAATTTTATTTTTCAATTCATTGTGAGCTCTGATAGTATCTTAAGTGTTAATGAGAGCTTAAGTTTCTGTAATAAGATGTTTAGTCAGAGCTATAGCAATACATCAAGTCGCTTAACTAATATGATATTATGTGTTTTAGTTGAAGTCGATTTTCTAAAACACTGGCTAACGTTATTAATAACCTAACCAGATAAGTAAAAGAGAGTGTTTGATAGTTATATGAAAGTTATTGATGCTGATTGTTTAATTGAAGACTCTTGTTTAGAAAGTGCCGACATTCCAACGTATATTGACTATATTCTTGATAAGTTGATAGAAGCATATTCTGAAGATAAAACCCCAATTCAAGTTGATTTCAGGAAGTTAGTATATTGGGTACCATATGCTGATTCCTACACACATTATATACATCCATATCCAGCTAAATTGATTAAGCACATTCCTATATTTTTCTTAAACTCTAAACGAATGCTTAATGGTACAAACAGAATAGTTTTAGATCCATTCTGTGGGTCGGGTACAGTTTTATTAGAGGCTATACTACATAATTACAATGCTTACGGTTGTGATGCTAACCCCTTAGCTACCCTGATTAGTAAGGTGAAAACTACATCTTTAAATCCAGAATTACTTTTAAGTGTAACTGAAAAAATTATAACTAATGCAAGGCGATATAGAAAATACGACTTACGTAATGTTGTAAACGTTGATCTATGGTTTTCCAAAGGAACACAACATGATCTATCACGTTTATTAAAAGCAATCGAAAAAATAGAGTCGCAAGAGGTAAGAGATNGATCNTNTTGGTAACTTTCTCATCGATTATAAAAAAATGTAGTTATTCTGACCAAAACATGAATGTTCCAGTAAGAATAAATCCAGATAAATATAAATCAGTAGAGATGCAAGAAAAACTCAGGGAAAAACTGAAACTTTTAGAAAGCATTGATGTGTTTTCAGTATTTAGAAGGCAAGTAAGAAATAATATTCTAAGAATGGAAAAGCTTTATGAGAAATCTATTTTGCATAAAGCTAAAATTATTAGTAGTGACGCGAAGAACCTATCAAAATCCGAAGTTTTTGATAAAGAAAAAGTAGATTTTATTATAACATCACCGCCTTATGCTGGTGCACAGAAATATATTCGCTCCTCTTCTCTAAGCCTAGGTTGGCTTGGTTTTTGTGAAGATAAAAATTTACGTGATTTTGAAAAGTTAAATATTGGTAGAGAGCACTATAGTAAGGGTGAATATAAATCCTTAGCGAATACTGGAATCCGAATAATAGATGAAATGCTCCAGTTGATATGGACTATAAACCCTTTAAGAGCACATATAAATGGTAACTATATTATCGAGATGGAGCTATCGATAAGAGAGATGTATAATGTTCTTAATAAAAATTGTTATTGTGTAATAGTAATGGGAAATAATAAGGTTTGTGGTCTCGATTTTGAAACACAAAAGTATATTCAACTAATAGCAGAGAAAGTTGGTTTCTCAACCGAGTTAGTCTTAGTTGATGATATTCACTCTAGAGGATTAATGACTAAAAGAAATAAAACCTCTAGTGTTATGAACTCAGAATGGATTTTGGTTTTTAAAAAATGAATGAATTAAATTTTGAGGATAGTCTCACAGTTAAGATAAAGAAACTTTCAGAAAATATATGGGAGAACAAAGTTGATAATGTGGATATTGATAAATGGTTAGATAATTTTACAATCACTAACTTTGATACTGATTTAGACAAACAAAGACTACATGCATTGTATTTGCTAAGTTGTTTCATGTATTTCGGTAATCGTGAGATAAGAGAAATGCTTAAATCAGTATTTAGAGATAAAGTTAAGCATCCTTTAATTAAATCTATAAGAAAGAGTAATGGTGACTCAAATAATTTCCAATTAATCAACAGACAATATTTGGATAGTTTGAAGAAGGTTAGATTTATTGGCGTGGGTAATCCTGCTGAAAGTGGAACACATTTATTATATTATTTTCGACAAGAGAATAATTTATCGAGTAAATTATTCATAAATCAAAGCGAAATATTTAATTTCACTAACAATGAGGATGGTGTCGTTGGCGTAACTATACAGGATATGTCAATTAATAGGTATGTTTTTCTAGACGATCTGAGTGGTACAGGTACACAGGTTATCAAGCGTACTGCTGAAACTATTAAGACGATTAAAGCTCAGAATAGTGAAGCAGTGATTCAGTATGTAGCATTATTTGCTACAAAAGAAGCAATTAATAAAATTAAGGAAAAAGTAGACTTTAATGATGTTGCATGTATTTTTGAGTTGAACGATACATTTAAATGTTTTTCTACAGATTCTCGGTGCTTTCCTACTACAGTAAACCCTTCCATTGATAAGTCATATCTTGAAAAAATGAGTAGAACTTACGGAAAAAAAATATCAAAAAATCATGTTGATGCTTTGGGATATAATGATAGCCAATTATTACTTGGATTCACTCATAATACTCCAAACAATACATTGCCTATTTTTTGGTCAGTACGTAAACAGTGGCAACCAATATTCAAAAGATATAGTAAATTAAGCTAAATGGGGTAAAATATGGAAATGAATAAAAATCCTTTTACTACAATTAAAGCAAACGATTTGAATGATGATGAAGTAAATAAAAATTGGGTAGATTTAAGTGAGGCAAAGGGGTTGTTAGAGTATTTTTCGGCAAAATCCTTGGTAGCTAAGTACATTATTGGTGGTAAAGGTAGCGGAAAAACGCATCTAATGAGGTATTTTTCTTCTAGTGCACAGTTACTTAGAAATAAAGAAAATGAATTAAATGGTATTAAAAGTGATGGGTATTATGGTATTTATTTTCAATCTAGTAGTTTACACGGTTCCCGATTTGATAATTTAAACATACCTCAAGATCAGATTGATAGATTGTTTTCATATTCATTTGATTTATGGTTGGCAGGATTGTTTCTTGACTCATTGATCAGATTAAAAGAAGAAAATAATTTTTTCGATAATGAAATGCAGTTTTGTAAAGATATAATAGATATATTCCAAAAAAATGATGATATGCAAGGTATTAAGGATATAGTAGAGTTAAAATATTGTATTGACAAAATTTCTCGGAAAATAGACTATGAAATAAACAATTCATTATTCAAGACAAGTATAAATATTGAAATTTTGACTAATTATGGTGATCTTGTTTTTGGAATACCAATAGCACTAAGAAAATATTCTTCTTATTTTAAAAATGTCAATTTTCTTTATCTAGCAGATGAGTTAGAGAATATAAGTTTTAACCAGCAGAAATATATTAATACTTTAATCCGAGAGAAAAAAGATCCGGTAACTTTTCGTATTGGTGTTAGAAAACATGGTATGAAAACTTATGAAGTAATGGGGTCTAACGAGAGTAATAAAGAGGGCCATGAGTTCGATGTTTTGCGACTTGATAGCATATTATCAGAAGAAAACTCCAATTATGAAAATTTTGCGATAAAATTAATAGTAAACAGACTGGTTTCTTCTGGTCTCGCACAGGATATTTTGTTGGTCAATAGCAAATTAAGCGAAGAAGAATTAGCTAGCAAGAGGAAAGAATATTTATTCAATCTATTTGAAAATCCTAATATAGAATATCTTATACAACAAGACAAAAATTATTCTGAAAAAACTTTAGTTAAATTTGTTAGTAAGTGTAATAGAAAGTTAGGAAAAGAGAGTAGTGAATACATCAGAAAAAATCTATATGTTGAGAAAAATCCAGTCGTGGAAAAGGCTGCAATTCATCTATTCAGTCAAAGATGGTCTAAGTGTAAGCCCACTGAAGAAGAGCTCTTAAAAATTTCTGATAAAATAAAAGTAAACTTAGATGAGTTTGAATCGACAGGAAAAGGTGATATAAAGGTTAAGCTTGATAAATACAGAACTAACTATATAGGCGCTATTTTGAGGGAAAAGCATGGAAATAATTCATATCAATACGTAGGTTTGCCTAATTTACTATTAATCACTAAAGGGTTTCCTAGGCATATTATTACCTTGCTTAGGCATATATATCAGTACGAAGTATTTGCTGGAAGAAAACCGTTTGATCCTAATTTTAAAATTAGTGCCAAATCCCAAATATTATCTCTGAAAGAAGCTGCAGACTGGTTTTACAATGATAGCGTGAGTGAAGGTGAGTTAGGTAAAGAGGTAGCATTATTTATTAATAAACTATGTGAGATATTTAGAATTGAGATGTATGCAGATAAACCAGTTGAATGTTCTGCAATTAGTTTCTCAATTAATATGTCTCAGTTAAGTCCTGATTTTGTCAATATAATTAGGTGGGCAGAAAGAATACGAGTTATTATTTCTCACGATGATAAACGACAAGATAAAAATTCACAGAATATCTCGGATAAGTATCATTTAAATGGGCTGCTCTGCCCTAGATGGGGGCTTCCAATTAGTAGAAGAGGATCTTTATCACTAACAACTAACAATGCTGAACTGCTCATAGACTCTACTAAGGATGAGCTATTCAATAAGTTTAAAAATGAATTTGAAAACTCTAGGAATGCTCCATTCTCGACCACTAGTATTTCTGAAGTATTAACACAACAGCTATTGGATTTTTAGAATGGATTTTTCTTTTTTTTATCGAGATGAATTAGAATTAAATAATGATATTAATTGGGACTTATTTCTATCTTCATTTAATAATAGTGACCGAGTTAGAGACGTTTTCAGAGATATTACTGCTACGTCTAAATTTTGGCTAATACAGCCAGAGTACGACTTTTTGACAGCTGAAATACCAAATTCAAATGTAATAGTGGTAAAAGGAAAAAATGAACTAGAACAGTTGCAATCTCTAGATAGCTCTTTAAATCTGAGTCAGTATATTGATCAACGCGTATGTATTGATATAACTGGATTTATGAGACCACAACTAATTCTCCTACTGAGGTATTTAAAAAACGAGAATTTTAAGTCAGTAGATTTTATTTACAGTGAACCAAGTATATACAAGAGTAAGGAGAAAACAGAATTCTCTTCGGGATCTGTATATGAAACTAGACAAATAACAGGTTTCCAAGGTAGTAATAATGCTAATGATAAAAGAGATTTGATCATTATTTTAGCAGGATACGATAAAAATTTGATAGGGAGAGCTGTTCAATATAGTGAAAATGCTGATGTTGTGATGCTTTTTGGCTTTCCTTCCTTACAACCTGATATGTACCAAGAGAATATTTTATGCACTGTTGAGGCTTATGACTCCATGGGTGAGAAACCTAAAGATCCATTGTTTGCTCCGGCATGGGATCCATTTGAGACAGCCTCTGCTTTAATTAATTATATAGACGACAATAAGTGCTTACGCAAGTATAGGCACGTGTATATTTGTCCACTCTCTACTAAGCCACAAGCATTAGGAGCAGGATTAGCTTGGATGTCACGTTATGAAAATGAAGCTGTAAGTTTAATATATCCTTTTACAAAGAATTATCAAAAAGAGACTTCAACTGGTGTTGCTAAAACTTGGCTATACACAGTTGAATTTGATAACTTGTAAATATAACCTTGATTTAGACTAAACAAAAACCCTCAAGCACCACACTTGAGGGTTTTTTATGAGAGCTAATGCTTAGTGATAAAAAACTAATCAGCAAATACCGCTGCTACGTCGTCTTTGTTGAATTTATAGACTTCACCGCAGAATCCGCAGTCCATCTCAAAAGTACCGTTTTGCTCTTCAATGATATCGAGCGCTTCGGTTTCACCGATTTGTGCTATCGCCATCTCACACTTCTCACGCGAGCAAGTACAGCCAAACTCTAAGCTGACAGGGTCAGGCGCAACGACGTTTTCTTCGTTATATAAGCGGTAGATAATCTCGCTGGCTGCAAGTGTGGTCAGCTCTTCACTTTTGACGGTGCTAGTCAGTATGGTCAAGCGCGTCCATAAGTCATCATCGATACCAGCGTCTTGATTACGCTCCACTTCGATATTCTCTGCTGCCGTACGCGGTAACATCTGCACCAATACGCCGCCGGCTTGTAAACCATCTGATGCCAAGTTAATCAAGGTGGGAATCTGAGCGGATTGCTTTTGATAATGGGCTAGGCAGTCGGCTAGATTATCATGGCTACGCTCGACGATACCTTGATACGGCTCGCCATTATCCGGCTGAATATTAATAAATAAGACGCCTTGACCAATCGCGCCT
>FUFK010072968.1_pt1 | contig 16888 bp, 20 predicted proteins | sample 1021851 | NCBI WGS metagenome assembly FUFK01 (sample SAMEA51879418, study PRJEB19060) | metagenome | reverse complement strand
TATCCAGCCTCCAATGCAGCGACTTTTGTTTCTAATACTTCAATTTTAGCAATAGCTTCCTGTAATGCAGCAGTAAGTAAAGGCACAAGTTTTGCCTGATCTATTCCTTGATATTTAGGCACAGTTTCTTTTACATCACCGACTTTCTTACCAGATGGAATTGTATCTTCTTCTGTATATAAAATATCTTCTGTTTCATCTTTTGTGCCTGATATAGCTTCAGGAACTGCTGTAACCTCATGTGCAAAAAATCCATCAACTGTTGTACTTGGATTAACTTTAAAATTAAATCTATATGGTTTAAGTGTTTTTAATCTTGTAATTCCATCAGAAATAGCGGTTACATTCTCTTTTAATCTATAATCTGAACTTGTATTATAAGACGTACTAGAACCATTCGATATTATATTTCCAACTGCATTACCATCAGCGTTTAATAGTGATAGCATTGTTCTATTAGTTCCACCATCAGCACCATTGTGTCTAATAATCATTACAGCCTGCCTATTATCAGTAGTATTGAAAAAGAAACTAGCAACATTATTACCAGCACCGCCATTAAGAACATGAAGTTTTGGCTCACCAATACGAGTAGAACCAGTCTCTCCTATCATTAATCCACCAGTAGAGGTTCTAAGACGCATACGTTCTGTTGTTTCAGTTATAAACTGCATTGATGTTGCGTTATGGTCGTATTTAATTTGTGCTACATCAGCATCATCTCCATCACCAAATAAAATTCCAGAAGTGCCAGTATTAGCAGTCAAAAATTGTAGATAATTTGTTCCTGATCTTTCTAATACAATTTGTGCAGAGCCATGAGGTGCTACTCCAGTATCAGATACTTTTACATGAAGTAAATTTGCTGGTGAAGACTCTCCGATACCTAAATTTCCAGAACTATCAACAGTTGCTCTAGTTACTCCACCTGTATTTATATTGACAGTATCAGATCCGAAATTTATTCCTGTATTACTATCTGTTCCCTGTAATGCTGGTGCGGAAGCTGATCCATCAACTCCAGAAATACCAGTAGTGCCGTCAATATTTAAAGCCATAATTAAAGAATAACAAGTAAACTGCCAGATGGCACGGTCACAGTGACACCGCTGTTTATAACGGGACTTACTGTGTGTGCATTTTTTCCTGATGTTATCGTATAATCTGTTGTTACGTTAGTGTCCGATTCAAAGAATACTTCATCATTACCTCCTCCAGTAGCTCCAGCACCGCCTCCCACAGCAGTAAACTCAGACCCGTTATATATTTCAGCAGAAGTGGTCGTACTGTTGAATCTAAAGTCTCCTGTCGAGGGTGAAGCAGGTCTTTGTGCTGTAGTTCCAACAGGTATCTGTAAAGCTGTTGTGTAATTATGTATAACATCCCCAGTAAATGTTGCACCTGCTAATGGTGCTAGACCAAAACCTGTACTTGCAACAGGGCCGATTGTTACATACCCATTATTTGCTGCATTTCTTATCTTTAAATTTCCATCAGATGTATCAACGTGCCACTGGAACGCATAGTTGGTTGTTAACGCACCAGACTTACTATTATTAGATGCAATAGCTTGCAAAACATTATTTAGGTCAGTACGAACTGCACTTCCCGTTCCATTATCAATTATAAAATCTGTGACTTCTGCCATTTAAGTAACTAACATTGTGCTTATTCTACCCTCCTTTACCAAATCCGACAGCCTGATAGGTGAAATTTCTATCAATCGAAGCATTTGATGAATTTTTGAAGTGAACAGTAAAACCCGTTCCAGATACACTAGACACTTCAAAGTAATCTCCTGATGCCATATTCTGAGCATTGATACCAACAGAGGGTAGATTGGAATTTGCTCCAAGCAAAGAGGAGGTACCAACAAAAAATGGATTGGTAAACGTAACAGCTTTTGCTCCTGCTCCGCTTGCAATAACATTACTTTGTTCTGTTCTTCTTTGTAAAGATGCTGTATAACCTAACTGCGAAACTTTTATATCCTGTGCAACATCATTACTAATTAATTTAGCTCTAAACTGAAATCCTCTTCCTTTATAAGTACCATTTGCAAAGGTCTGAAAGTCAGAATATGTAGGAGATCCAGATGGATCGTCTTGAGTTACTCTCACTAACATTTCAGCATTAACTTCAGTTGCTGTAGCACCATCAAAATCTGTCCATGTATCAATATTTGCCAGTCTGCTGTCAATCAAATCATTAGGATAAAATGCCTCTGTCAAGAAATGACGCTTGAGATCAAGACTGAATACACCACCTAAATCTAAAGTATCTCCACCAGCAGTTCCTCCAAAATCATAAGTACCAGAACTTGCAATACCACCAAAGTCATCTAAAGAGGCAACTGTATCAAAATTAGTAATGGCATCAAATAAACCTGTACCAGATAAATTCAGACTGTTTGTTACAGCATCAAATTCAACATTAACCTTCGTTCCTTGGAACTTAGGACTGTCTGTATCTTCTCTTCTTGTCTGTGTGATTAAAGGTGCTTGGTTGTCAGGTAGATCAATAATTACACTTGTTTCTCCAGCACAGAATCTATCGCCATCATCTCTGAACTTTAAAATATATTCACCTTCAAGATATGGCACATCCGCAGATGTGGTATTACCTGCCAATGCCTCAATAAGGTCAACAGAGTTAGAAAATGTACCAGAACCATCTGTTTTTGTGGAGTGTCTTACATAAACACGACCACCATGAGTAACATCTAAATCTGTAGATAAATTCCAACGTAATCTTACTAATTTTTCATTTATTGGTTCGGCAGTCAGTCCAGTAACATCTGATGGCAATGCAGTTTTACCAACAGCATTAAAGGTCAGATCAGCAGAGGTCGCACTTGTCTGTAATGCAGCATTATAACTAAATACCTGGAACTCATACGTTCCAATATCAGTGTTGAATATCTCAAAATCTGGAGAAGAAACTGTTGTAGAAACAAAGTTACCATTATTGAATCTGTAGTTAACCTGATACTGCGTAACACCGACAATAGGTTGCCAACTGACGATAAGTTTAGATACTGCCTGATTATTTATTTCAACAAGTTTTTCTTCTGCTAAAAGTGCAGTGGGTGGATCTTTAAGAGCATTTAGTACTGATACTGTTCTTGTTGGTAAAGTTGCACCATCTTCAATAAATGCGTACTTTTCATTTACATAAGATAAAGCTGTAATGACATAATTTATACCGTCAGATTCTTCTACTGTTATTACTCTGAACTTCTGAGCTTGAACTGTATCATCCTGCAATAGCCAAACTGTATTAGCATTTGGAGTTTGAGAAAAAGCCGAAGATACTGTTATAACTGCACCTGAGACACTTGATACTGACTTAGTTTCAACAGTTCCATCAGGTAATATGACACTCAATGTTGGATTATTTGTTGTCGGCAAATCAGTTGCAGCAGAATCATCTACAGTTATCTGAGTTGTTGTCGCAGAACTTATTCTTCCACCTCTTCTAAGACCAGAACGAACGGGATCAGCAATATCTATAACAGCACCAGGTCTTACAACAACACCAGAATCTATAGAAGTTGCAAATGAAACTATTTCACTTTCATTTTGTTCTGCAAATAAAATAGCCTTTGCTAATCTTCTGGCCTGACCTCTTGACGTACATGCAAACGCTTTTACCTGTTTAATAATTACTCCAAATTTTGCTATAGCATCAGCATCTTCGTAAACTTCATAATCTATCTCTCTACTATCCATATTGAAGTAAGAAACAGAAATTACAGTATTTCTTGTTTTTAATCCACTTCCCGAATAACTAAAACCTTCTTCAGTTACATTGGCAAGATTAAATAAATAACTTGCATCTTTAGGACTATCTTGCGTAAGTTGAATACTACCAGCAGACCATATCGGCATACATCTCATTACACCTGCTAATTCATTGATAAGATCAAATGCCTGTCCACTGTTTTGAATATTTACATTGCAACTGAATCTGGCTTCCTGTCCTCCAAATCCATCATCAACAAGAGTATTAGCAAACTTACTGGCAGTAACAAAAGAGAAAAGATCAAGAGAACTATCAGTTATATGATTACCAAATCCATATCTAGTGTCTGTAAGAAGGTCAAGTAACACCATTGCAGGACATGAGCACCATTGAGCAGCACCCATAACGCCATTAAAAATATATCCATCGGGATAGACAATACGACCAGTTGTACTATCAACAGTAGGAGTGCCAGAGCTATTTGCACCTGCTCCTGGAATCCTTACTTTAATTCCTCTGATTCTATACTTACGACTCGGTACAGAACTAAACTGCATTGAATCAAGCCTGATTGAAGAATAAGCACTGTTCGCATAAGTGTTTGCATCATCTATGATTTCAGCAAAACTTGTCCATTGGAAAGTATCAACTAAAAGTGTATCTGTACTATCTGGTGTAACTCTGGTAACTCTTATATCAACGGGAAAAGCACCTGTAAAATTTACTCTGTAATCTCTTTGATAAGCGTCAGCAGTCCTTCCAGTGATAGTGTCAGTTATAACATCTGTAAAACCACCAGAATTATATTGAACAGATATTTTTAACTGAACACTTGAACCAAGTAAATCTCCTTTTTCTGTTGCTTTCTGTAATTGAGGAAAAGTAATGGTAATATTTGCAGCATCAACATTAGAATTTGTTATCTGTCTTGTAACAGGAGATGATGCTGTTACTTCAACTCCCACAGCAGTTACAGAAGAACTACTCTCAATACCGTCTATTTTTGTCTGATCTGAAGTACCAAATCTAGGATTAAATGTTACATCTTGAAAGTTGAAATCAGTTGTAGCTGGATTTGCAGAATTAGCTGATGCTTGCAAGACAGGAGTATCATTTAAAAATACATCTTTCAATGCAGCATTATTATATGCAGTTGTGCCTTTTGTAAGTCCTTCTTTTGATGCGGTAGCAAAACCTTCTATTTCTCCTTCAGATACTAAATCTAAAAAAGTTGCAAATTGTCTACTATGTAAATTATCAGGTGTTCTTGTAGGTTGTGGTGCTTGTCCAACAGTTTGTTGAGCACCTCCTGATCCTCGTATAATTTTTTTTGTCATGCCTGTACCTGCTGAGTATCAACTGCACCACTGATAACAACTGAACCTGTAACTATCTCTCCATAAACTATTGGAACGGGAGTACCAGCCCGTGATGTATTTTGCGTTCCAGAAAAATTAAATGATAATCTTGGGTCTTGCTCAGAACTAAACTCAGGCATTTTTGGCAAAGGAAATAACATTTCACTGACACCTTGTATTGCTAAACTAGCACCTAAAAAAACAGCAGCCTTTCCAATACCAGCAGCAGTAAATCCTATGTTAGTAGCAGCAAAATTTGAGAATGATAAAGGTGTAAATAAAAAAGCACTAGCAATAAATGCTGCACCTAGCAATATCTTTCCAAAACCTCTACCAGCACCACTAATAACAGGAACAATATGTATATCTTCCTGTCCTATTGGATGGTGTATTTCTTCTTCATTAACAGCATAATTACCAACTTTTACCTGATAATATTGAGGGTTCATATATTTCTCTACCTGCGGAAAATTATTAACAAGAAAACTTGCTGCTTTTCCAAGACTATCTACCTTTATTTCAAATTCTTTATGCCCTACAAACTCTGCAAGTTCGCCATATAACTTTAATTTACGCAACATAACGATACCTCCCTCCTGTACATTTTAACAACCATTGAGAATAAGGCTCCTTACAAGATAGTCTATCGGTTAAATGATGTAAAACATCTCCATCTAAAAAAATAGCTACATGATTTAAACCAGGAGATCCAATAGACATAAATAACAAATCTCCATTCATTGTTTTTTCCTCTGGTCTTAACTCTCTAAAACCAGTTCTCCATGCACAGGTTTCAAATAAAGGATTAAGAATAAACTCTTCTGGTGTTGTAGGTCTATCCCAATCTCTGAGTTCAATGCTTTTTTCTTTTTTATACCAATCTCTCACTAAAGACCAGCAATCAGTAACACCCCAAACCCAAGGTCTACCTAGTAAAGGTGGTTTATATCCACAAGGCTCACAATATCCCCATTGCTCTGTTTTTGGATTAACAATATGCCAAGGAAGATTACTTTGTTCGCAGCTAATTTTATCTGCCTCACTAGGTGTAGGTGGTGTTACAGGATGACTATGAACAACGGCTGTTATCTCTCCTGTATTATCTGCTTTTACATAATCTTCTGGATCAATAATAAAACATTGATGATCTGTCATTGAAAGATTACGACAGGGATAATATCTTTCTTTTCCTCGAATATTTAATAACAAACCACAAGACTCTTTTGGGTCTTGGTCTTTCGCATGAACAAGTGCCTCTTCTTTCCAATTCATGCTATAAACGTACCAATCGAAGGAAATTCTGTTCTAGTACATTGTCTTTTTGGTGCTCTTATACCAGCTAAATCAAATACTGCTGCAAGTTCAAATTGCACGACTTCTCTATTTTCTGCTGATTTTCTATCTATTTTGTAAATTTCCTGCGGAAACTCTGCTGTAGGATCTGGTGTGCCTAATGGATTTGTACTGTCAGGGAAATTAACGGCATCAAGATACCGTGCCAAAGTTCTGATCCTTGTCACAGTAGCTCCTGTTAGATCATTTCCTGTAGTCACAGCATTTACATTTAACAAAATAGCTGTAATAGTTCCAAGAGCATTACTAATTGTTAAAGTAGGTCTGGGAAGTTGACCTTTCTGAAAAGCAAAACCTTCTGCCTGTATCGGCATTTTTATATATTGATTACCAGCCCAAATAATATCTCCATTAGCATTTAAACTCGTTCCATTATGAAATCTGTAAGTCTGAGCAGAGCCATGTAAAGTTGCATCAGTTGTTAATGTAAATAATTCAATTATTGCTGAAGGATTGATCTTTTGTAGATCAGTAATAATAGGAGCAGTACTCATGGTTCAAATACTTCTCTAAATGTGGCTTGTATTGTGGCTCTATTGTTATATGGTATGGATTTCGACCACGCTTCGCAAACAAACTTTTGTGAAGCAGATTCTCCAGGAGCAGTAAAATCAAAGCTGGCACTATCATTTGCTCTAGCATCAAGAAAGGTTTCTATAGTATCTGCTTCTGTTTCTGATACGTTAAAAGTAAAATTATAGACTTTTGGATTTTGATGTTCTGCTAATCCAAATAATATTCTATGTTCAAAACCATCAGCAAAACGAACTGTTCTAGTATTTGGTGCGGATCTTTTTTGTTGTCCGTATGTAGGTTTTATTGAAGGGAATGTAGCCATTATGCAAGCATACCTCCTGGTCGTTTTTGTTTAATTAATTCCGATTGTATAGCAACTGAAATCATACGACCAAGTTCTCTACCTTGTTCTTCATCTCCTTCAACAGAAGAACCAGAAGCATCTACATTTACCACGATATTTGTTGAACCACCAAGCTCATGGTTTGGTGTAATCATTCCTGATACACCTGGGGTAAATAATTCAGCACCACGTTCTCCAACAATATAACTTCTACCACCTTTCACTGGTCCGCCATTCGCTTTAAAACTATCCATTGTAACTTCACCTGGTGTTGCTGCGGTAAGACCAGAATTTGATAAAAGATCACTACCTCCAAAATTAAACATATTACTAAACAATCCTAAAAATCCTTTCTGTATCTGCAAAGCAACAAGTTGTGCAGCAGTATCAAGAAAATAATCAGCGATGCGATTTAACATACTTCTAAACGCATCAGATACACTCATCGTTCCTTTAATAATGCCCTTAAATGAATCTTCAAATCCTATTTTTATTTCTTTACTTAAATCTATAACAGTCCTCATTGGATTTAATAATTCTCTTAATTCATCAGTAGGTGCTCTAAATTCTGCTAAAAATTGAATTTGCTCATTTATTTTAATCTGCTTTTCTAATATTGCTTCTGCTGTTTTATCTGTTTCTCTTAGTTCGTCATTAAATTGTTTTTGTTTTTTTAATTTAAATTCTTCTCTCTCTTTTTCTGTGTCAAATGCTTTTTTATATCTCTGATGTCTGCTGTCTTTGAAAACACTCATAAAATCAAATTCTTCCATTTTTTTATCTACGGCAGCTTTTCTTCTTATGGCAATAATTTCTTTTTGAAGTTCTAATTGAGCTTGTAGTGGTCCTTCAGTAGCTAATGTTTGTAAAAGTTCTTGTCTTTTTGTTTCGCTAATATTTCCTGATAATTCTTGTATTTTACCTAAAACGGATTCTGTATCTCTTAATCCTGATAAAGAATCAAAAACCTCTCTTGAACCAAAAGCTGATAATAATGTTCCTGTTTTATCTGGTCCAAAAGTTGCAAAAGTTGATGCTAGTTTAACTGCTTCTTCGTTTGTAATATCAAATTCTTTCGCTAAATCTTTTATTTGTTTTCTTGAAAATTCAGATTCAATACCCATACTTGATACACTTTCATTTAACTTTCTTACTTCTTTTCTAAAACCTCTAACTTTTTCTATTTGTGCAGCAAGAGCAGTAGCAGCAATAGAAGCAGCAAAACCACCACCTGGTGCGAGTGCTCCTCCAATACCACCAGCTATACCACCCATAACTGAACTTAATCCACCAGCTCCAAATAGTAATGGGAAACCTCCACCAATCATTGCACTACCAGCACCACCTCTTAACCTGCCCATCGCACCACCTGGCATTCCAAACATTCCTCCTTGCTTAAATTGCTGTCGCACTCTAAATCCTCTTGGAAGTGCTGGCCCTATCTGACCACCTGCTACTCCAAATCCTCCAGGTAATCCCGCAAATGCCCTTTGTGTCTGTTGTTGAGTTTGAATTGTTGCTATTTTTGCAACTTTTTTATCAATATTCTTAAGGTGTTTATCTCTAGCTTTAGCCTTTATCGCTTCTACCTTTGCTGCCTCAGTAACTTCACTAGCTCTACTACTAAAACTTGCGAACCCAGAACCAGCTCTACCTCTTTGGCTACGTCCTACATTTTGAACTATACTCGACTCAAAACCTCCTCCTCTTACTGCTTTTAATAATCTATTTCTCTGTGCTAATTCGTGATTTAATAGTCTTTGTGCAGCAACTAAATCTTTAGCAGCCATTGTATTAGCTTTTGTACCCAAAGCTGTTTTATTAAACATCTCTTGGGCTCTGCTTAAAGATCTGACTACATTATTTAAACTAGGAAAAAAAACTTTATAGCCTTTTATTATTTGATTTAGTCCGTCTCTAACTCTATGTTGCTCTTTATTTGTTTTCTGAAATTCTCTGTTTAAATCTTTTAATTTATTAGAATTTTTAATCGTAAGTAACAGATCAATTCCGTATTCAGCAGCCACTTTTCTGTTAAAAATCTAAAATTATTCCTATTCTACCTCTTTATACCTTTGAAAGCACGATTCTTTTGTGCTTGTTCTTGTTGTTTTTTATAATCTTCATGCTCTAATTCTGCATAAGCAGCCCAAGCTATCAACTCCTCCATAGTCAAAGTTTCACATAACTCCGCTACGGTTTTATGTAATTGTTTTGCTAATCCAAAAATAAACTTCCAATCGTTATTAGCTTTTTAATTCGGCTTTAGCCTCTTTTACCTCCTTATCCGCACCAGTTTGCATCATGGCTAATTGAATTTCCTCCAAAATAGAGGAAGCTACTTCTCTTCTTAATGAAGCCTTATCACCATCTTGAAAAAGTCTGTTTCCATCCTTGTCTAATGCTTTATCAATCATTAGTTGTAAGACAAAATCATTAGTATCTTCAGATGGAGTCTTTTTAATAATTGATTCTCTTTCAGCAAGAGTAAGTGGATGCCAATAAACACTAAAAATAATTTTATCGTCCTTAATCACGTCATGTTGATATAGTTGGCTGACACCAAAACTATTTTTCAAAAGTTCGATTGCTCTAGTCATAAAATAAGTATTGCTACTTTATTATACTAGGCATTAGCTGAGAATTGGCAAGATATTACGCCAATAAAATGACTTCTATCTTCGATTTCAAGCATTGTTGGCCCATTTATATCCTGTACTCTCGGAGTAACACTAAAAGTATCTGTATAATTTGAAGCGTTTACCGAAGTAAGCCCATCAATAACAGATTCACTTATAGCAGATAATACAGAAGTACCTTTGTTTTTTGGAACATAGACATTACATTGAAGAACACCTGAATAATAATCTGATGATGCTCCTTGGTTCTGTACAGTAGCTTGAGCAAAATTAACTTGCATCACAACATATTTTTTTGTTTTACCAGGAGTTACAAAACTTACATTGTCATATACAACAGAAACAGTAGCGTCTGCTGCTACAACTGCATCTGTAACTGCCTTTTCAAATGCTGCTCTTGCGTTTACTAAAGTCATAATTAAAACTCAGTGTAACCAACACCACCTTTAGAAGATCCAAAATCTTGCATCTTGCGTGATGCTACAAATAGTTTACCTTTTTTATCTTTCATTGTTTCTTGAATTAATCTTCCTAATTCGCCTTGAACAAAAAATTGAACTTTACCTCCTTCTAATGCGTAAGCTGCATACTTGGATCGATTACCAATAAAAACTGGTCTTTTAAAATTAAAAGTTTTATCAACTGGAAATCTAGGTTGTATTTTATATGTTGTATTTTTTGTTTTTACCGAATCTTTATTCCAAGAATCTTTTTTAGCTTTTTTAATACCAGCCCAAGGTTGAAAATCCTCTACTTTATCAACTGCCTTAACACCCATAGTTTGAACTTTCCAACTGCTCGCAAAAAATCCTGTATAAACTGGACTTCTTTTCTTTGTTGATAATTGTTTATGAATTTTTTTTATTAATTGATTAAAGTCTGCATTTAACTTTGCTTCTACATCGTTTACAGGATTACTTTTACCAAGAGGTTTTCTAGCCATTAGAATCGCACCAATACTGTAAATAAATAAACCTGCCCACCCTTCTTAGTATCAATATCATAAATCTTTGCAGCTACATTAGATCCTGCATAACTCAATGTAATCTCATCATCAAAATCAACTTGATTATCACCTATCAAATCAGGAGTGATATATAATTTTGCATTCCTCATTTCTTTGCCTTCATCTTCTTCTGATCTGATAAATTCAATCGGAGCGTCAAAACTATAGCTAGTGTCTGTTGTTGTATAAACACCAGTGCTAGTGTTATAACTTCCCGAAGCCTTTTTTGTATAAGTGATAGTTGTATCGAGAGAACTACCAAGATCAGCTACAACTTGTTTAGCTACACTTGCAAAAAGTGAATCTAATTGACCTGCCATTATCCTCTAACCACCCTTAGTTGGAAACTACCAGCACCACCAAGAACATAGGCTCCTAAATAACTTTGTAACCACGGATATACGTCAAATACATTATTAACAACGCCTGTACCTTGACTTTTTGTATTGTATTTAACCTGTATATCCCCTAGTTTTACTTCTTCAAAATTACCATCAGTTCCACTACTACCAATAATTGCATCAGTATCATTTGCCAAGGCAAAAGCTAATTCAAACTGTGCATATTTAATATTCTGTGGAATCAGAGTACAAGCCAGTTCAACTCCATCAACCTGATAATTAGTTCGTGGGAACTTTAAGGCTTGGTCGTCATCACATCTATCTCCATAAAAGACTAAAGTATCAATCCATCTTGTAGCTGCTATTAGTGCTCTATTCTTTTTATCATCCTGTTTATTATCCCATTGAGTAGAACTGGGNACAGTTTCAAAGTANGCNTCTGCTTCAGCTAATGTGACATAGCTATTAGCATTTGCTCCTTTTATTGTTGCGTCTATAGTAGCTGCCACGATTGNTNAAGTAATTTATNTNTTATTGTAGCGTAAAGAAAAAACCCCACCAATATTTTGATGAGGTTTTTGGGTAGCATGACCAACTGCTATTTTAATCTTAATATAAATTAAGACTTTAGGGCATTAGATAATGGTGTGTTAACAAAGATTTCAACCATAGGAATCTGGTCGATATCATAAGTTGCACCCCAGTTAGATCCTGTTCTAAGAGCAGCGTTTGTTGGGTTGTCAGCAGCGTTTGTCCACTTAGTACCCATAACATGATATGCAGTATGGTAATCAACAGACATAACATCTTGCTTAGATAAGATGTTTCTTTCTGCTTCAATACTTAGCTCAGACTGAACACCTTCAAGAATTGTTCCTGACTTCATTAAGTAGCAACGGAACTCTTGACGATTACCAGTAGTTGTTGGATCGTTGATGTTTACTTGAGAGTCGATAATAACATTCATACCAGCAAATTGACCGATACTTCTGTCAGTTACACCAACTCCACCGCCACCCCAAGTTATCGCACCACCAGTTGATAGAGCAGATGTTGAGAATGTTAGTAAACCTACTTGATATAAGTAATAAGCAACCGCAGGGTGAACTATAAGAAGATCAAGTTCTTCTCCTCTTTCTCCTAAAAGAGAACGAGCTTCTGCAACAGTAGCAGCACTAAGATAGTTTGCTTCACCAGTAGAACCAGAACCACCTAATTGCTTCTCAAGGCGATGACCATTAAGAGCAGTATGGAATAGTCCAGTTAGTGTTTCAAATAAACGAACAGAGTTCAATTTATTGATAGCATCTGCAAGNTGATTTCTGATGTGACCCATTGGATCTTCACCAGCAGCCAAGATAGCAACGTCATCAACAGCATANGCAAAACCTCTNTGACAGATAGTTGCGATCTGCGTATCTGTACCGATTTTTTGAGGTGTTAAATGACCATTGGTGCTTGTACCCCATGAAGAAGTACCATCAATAATCTCTTCAGTTGGAGATATTGGGTTAAATTCTGGAACCTGTATTCTTGTTCCACCTGCTCTTGCATCAAGCAGAGCATTACGAACTACAGCACCAGATTGAATAAATAGACTACGCTCTTTAATAGCTTGAGAAACGTAGGAACTAAAATTATTTCTCTTAACGATGTCCGCTAACAGGACACCGCCAGAATAATTCTGAAACGGAGCAGCCATTTAGAATAAATTTGTAATGTTTACGGAGGTACCCTAGTCACGGACATGGGACGTTAATTTCACGGAAATCAACTATTTTGTTTGAGCCTCTTGCTTGAGCACGGCTGCAAGCTGTGGATCTTGTTCCGATAATAGCATTTGTTGAGTTATATTGCCCGTTTTCCAAGGATTTACTTGTCCTCCACCTGCATTAGCTATTGGACTTGGTTTTGCACCCATTCCAGCAGCAGAACTTGGTTTAAAATGATGTTCCCAACCACTACCAGGGTTTTTGAGACTTGTGAGATAAGTATTCAAGTCTTGTTCAACTCCACCATTTAAAACAACAACTTTACCTTCAGAATTTTTTTGTAACTTATTTTGTAACAATGATAAAGTTTGCTCTGCATTTATCGCACCAAGATTACTAATAGCTGCCAGTGCTGTTGTTTTAGTAGAAGCTAGTTCATTAGAGTTTTTTAAATCCTCTAACTGCTGAGATAAGCTCATTATCTGTTGTTCTTTTTCTTGAGCAGTTTTATTGGCTTCCTCCCAAAGAGTTTTCCATTGACCTTGATCTTCTAACTCTTGTTTTCTTTGTTGATCTTTTTCCTTATAAACTTCGTTTAGTTTACGTTTTACTCCTAGACGATCTTCTTCTTTAGCAGCTAATTCTTTTTTCAAAGCCTTAATCTGCTCTTCATATTGTAGTTTTACAGGATCAACTGTAGTTTCGGGCTGTGTTTGTTGTGAAGCAGTTTCAGCCACGGGCTGTTCAGCGTTGGTCACGGACTCAGGCTGAATTACTTTTTCTTCGATTGCCATGAATTAGTCAGAAAGTGGGCTAGTGGTTTTCTTTTTAGCAGCTTTTTTCTTAGTTGCTTTTGGTTCAGGAGCAGGACAAGCAGCAGGAGCTTTAACACCATTACCCATTCTTTCGGATAAATCAGGTTCTACAAGCTCCCATTTGTAAGTTCCATCAGCTTGAAGAACTTTATCTAGGGATTTAGCCATAAAAATGTATGTACTTGTCTATCATTGTAACAAACTATTCAGATTTGACCTCATTTGCTGAAGGTAATACTTCTCCTTGTACCAAAATATCTCTAAATTCTTCTCTATCTATCACATTTTCATTAAATAATGCAGTTAAAGCAGTAATATCTTGACCAATTAGCCTTTCAATATCAAAATCTCTACTAATTTTTACTTCTGGTGGTTCGATTCCTACATATTCAGCAGAAAAATTAAAACATTTTTGAAGTTTCTGTTCTAATTCCATAGAAACCATAGCAAGCATAGAGTTTGTATCAACTCGATCTAATCTTCGAGCGTCAGCAGATTCAGCTACAAACTTTTGTTGACTTAAAGTACTTATTCCTAAAGTAGCCATCTGCATTTGTAATTCTTTTATTTCAGCAGATTGAGCATCAAAAGCACTAGAAGCTGGCTCCACATAGTAAATTTTATTCCCTGGTTGAGTTGCCATTGCATAATTTACAGATATAGCAAGGTCTTTAGTTTGATCGTCATATCCTTCCATTACAAGCATTGGTTGAGAGGCAACGTGCAAACTATGAATTAAATCAGCTTGTCTTTGAAAATGTGCAAGATTCAGATATGCAATATCAAGTAAAGGTGGTTTACTTACTAAATTTTCTGTTTTTCCAGAATAAATCGTAACTAAAGGTATTTCTCCAAGGGAAAAATTGCCAGATTCAACTAATTTATAATCTTCTCCTGTTGTATCTGTACTAAATTCTCCAGCATAAGAATTATCATCAACATCGTACATTGCATCAATCTGATCTGTTTTACGAAATACTCTATACCTGCCAGGTTCTATGACTCTTACCTGTTCAAATACTTTTTCTCCAAAATCTCCGTCAGGTAATACTGCCTTTTCTCCAATTCTTACCTGCACTAAGTTTCCATAATTAGATTCTCTATCTAATCTGTAACCAAATAAATTATTAGGATCTACTTCAATCCAATAAGGTCTGCGGTTTTGTTGTCTCTCTTCTGCAAGACTTAATGCACCNGATGGAGCAGGATANTCNACAAGAATATGACTTTGACCATAAGTAAGAGAACACATAAGTAATCTTCGTGCGTATTCGTCTAAATCCGATCCACAGCCATCGACATCTGCTTTGAATGTATCTGTCCAGTAAGGATCTCCTATTAAAGATATTGGTTTTCTTAAAACAAGACCTGTTGCTGCTCTGATTAATCTTTGTGTAAAAGGAGAAAATACAGCACGATTTACTCTTGCCATATATGCTGTGTAATCTTCTCTTGGTTCTAATGGTAAAAACGCCTCACTATTTTCTCTAAGATATTCTGTTCCTTCGGTTACAGCTTTCATTATTTCCCACCCTCTCATCATATCCAGAACTGCTCTGTTCTTGGTAAAAGGACTATCTATACCACTAAGAGAATTAGAGGTCTGAATTTTTGTTCTAATTTCACCAGGAATTGAATAAGTCATTGTTTACCATTTAGTGCGGTGTGACCAATATCTTGCAGAAAAAAAATCTGGATTGGGGTCTTGTGCATTATGTCTAGCATAATATGATTTCCTTCTAGCTTTATCTCTTTCTGATTTAGGATTTTTACCAGCACCAGTAACTCCTTGTTGACCAAATCGTATTAGTTTTATTTTATCGCCTTTCTTAGCCAATACCACATGAGATTTAGTGGGGTGACTAGGGGTTTTTTTGGGTTTATTAAATCCTTCTAATCTATTTTTTGTAAGTCTGGGATCTTTTTTACTCATTTTCCCACCTTTGCCTGTGCCTTTTTATGGGCTTGGGTAAAAGTATCTCCTGCTCTCATTCGCCTTTTCATAAACTCCATGTGCTTATCGCTATGGTGTTCAGAATGTTTCTCTAATAGATTTTTTTGGCGAGTGGTAAGTTTCACTTCTTTTTCTTTTTTTTCTTAGAACGTANTTTTTTAAGATCCGCAGCCGTAATCTTATCCCGTGGTGGAGCAACAGCAGCTAATTTGCGTTGTTTACTCGAATAAGATGATTTTGGCATTAGATAGCAGAGGTGATAGCACCATTAGTTATAAAACTAACTGATACTGTATTTATGTCTCCAACTGTTGAACTATATGTAGTACCTGTAATAATTCCGTTAAAACTTAGTTTTTTAGTTCCTGATGTATCTAGAAATAAATTAAATGAAGCATCGCCAGAATCTTCAGAAGTTAATACATCTGTAATAAGTTCAGCAGTATCATCTCCTGATGTTGCTGTATAAAAAAGATCAACTGTACCAGAACCAGAAACTAAACTTCCGATATTTTTTCTTGAAGTGTCACCATGAGCAGTTGTCTCAAGAGTGTCTTTTGTTACGTCTAATGTCCAAGCTGTTGTAGAAGCTACTGCTCCAACTGATCCAGTTCCGTTATCAAATGATACAGAGCCTTCTTCACCACGAAAAAATGCCATGATTCTAAGAAAATTTTACTTATAACAATATATTACCTTGAAACTGCGTTTTTCACAGTTATTTTTTCTTCTTTTTACGTCTATGTTGATAAGTTATCTTTTTACTACTTGTTTTTTCTCTTTTAAACCTTGCTTTCTCTGCTGCGGTCATTTCTCCAACTGTCTTAGGTGTCTTACTTGATACACGATTTTTAGGTCTACAAGCTGGATAACCCCGTTTTTCGCCTTTTTGACGACCACAAGGTTTACCTGTTTTTACATCAACCCAGTTTTCTTTAAACCAACGGGTAAGACCACCACTACTTCTTGCCACGTTTTTTCTCCACTCGGTAAGTACCACCACGTTTTTTGTACTCTCGTACAAGCCACGCATTGGCATAAGCAGAAGGATAAACCTTAAATTTACGTTTAGCCTCTGCTTTTACCCTAGAGTATAACGCTTTATTT
>FUFK010068246.1_pt1 | contig 16889 bp, 18 predicted proteins | sample 1021851 | NCBI WGS metagenome assembly FUFK01 (sample SAMEA51879418, study PRJEB19060) | metagenome | reverse complement strand
TCTGTGCCCTGGTCTTTCCAAGACTACATTGATATCCATACCGTAAATTCCGATATCTGGGTCGTATTTTTGACCTGGGAAATCTGTGTAATCTCTTACACCAAAAGATAGATTTCCTTCTCTATCGAAATTCCATGACGGAATAACATTCTCTCTGCAGGAAAATGCATCTGTTAGGAATTGAGTAATTTTTTCTGAATCTCTAATGGTTGCTTTACAACCAATTGGAGCTCCCAATCTAACTTTAAGGTCTCTATTTTGAATTTTACCAACTGTTCTCTGTGGCTTTACACCTGTAACCATCTCGAGAACGCTTTCGGCGTTGACAAGGCGTTCGCCGCCTTCACCGACACCGATGTTCACACACACCTTCGTGATGCGAAGTTGACTCATGGGGTTGGCGGTGGCACTCATTCAGCCACCTCCGTGAGTGGCATGCTGGCGTCACCGATGGCAAACACGTTGCGAGCAACCGTGTCAAAGCCATCGAATTGAACTTCGTTTGGCATGCTCGAGCGCTTCTCCACGTATTCCGTGACCTCGGCGGTTGAGCCGACGTGTGCACCACCGATGAGGTAGCAACGGGTTCCTTCAGCGAAGCGGATGTGCTCAACGACCTTCTGGTCTGGGAGACTGATCTTGAGTGAATCACCTGTAGAGTAAGCATCTTTCGATGGGTCCTCAACGAGAATGTTTCGACCGTCGTGAAGGTTGAGTTGGGTTCGGCCGCCCTTGATGGTGGTCTTGCCATCGATGCGGCAGACCTTCCACGAGGCTTCGTCGGCGCTGATGGGGCGATACTGAAGTCGGCCGTTGTGGTCGAGCACGCAGCGGTAGTTGTTTTCACCCAGTGTGAGGACGTCCATCAGACCAACGCCACGGCGGGTGTCTTTGACGACACGACCGTCGATCTTGGCCAGTTCATTGTGGAGGATAAATCGGACTTCACGAGCGGTCTTGGCGAGGCGAAGAACGTCTCTGACCACGAGCGTGATGGGCATGCAGTGCTCAAGGGAGTGGGCACCTGGTGTTGGGCGAGTGACCCAAACCGAGGTCTTTCGTGGCAAAGGCCAGCTTCGTGGCATGGCCAAGCGCTTCAAGTGGTTGCTGCTCATCTTGTTCAACTCCTGTTACCAGTCAATTTTGCGATGCGGAGGCGGTCCGACTCATCGAGCTGGGTCNCCACCACATTCGAGACGTGCACTGGTACCGCCTCTTCCTTGTTATCGGCCTTGCTGGCCTTGACACCTTCAATGTACAATCGACCCTTCTCAGCATCGATGCGCAACACTGCACCGGTCAACGGTTCGGTGTTCCGCTTACCACCATGACGCTTGCCGCCATGGGCTTGATCGCCTCGGGTGACCTGAACCATATCGCCCACACGGACGGTGACGGTTCGCACACCGGCGAAACGAGCGTCGGGCTTGCTCAATTGGAGACGAGCTGCCACACGCTTGCGCTTCTGGTGCATGGGCGCATTGAAGTGCGCCTTGCGTTGTTTGCCTGGTTTCATACTCTTGACCATTTCAATCCCTCACACAATTTGCTTTGCATTTGCAGCGATACGAGGCCAGCGTTCAGCGGCCTCACGGGCAACGGGTCCCTTGATATCGGAACCGGTGACGTCGCCCTTTTCATTGACGATGACACATGCGTTGTCTTCGAATTGGACCCATGTTCCGTCAACACGACGGAAGGGGCGGCGCTGACGAATGATGACAGCGTTGAACATTTGTCGGCGGGTGTCGGGTGTCCCTTTCTTGACGGAAACCTTGGCCATGTCGCCCACACCAGCGGCTGGGTATCGGCGCATGGTACCACCGAGCTTCAGCACGTTGAGAATCTGAACGACCTTAGCACCCGTGTTGTCTGCAACATGCAGACGGGCTGCAGTGGGNAGACCACGAGTCTGCTTTCCGGCGATGCCCTTCATCAAGCAACACCTCCAGAGTTTTCAATGACACAAAACGAAACGGTCTTGGAAAGCGGTCGGCATTCCATGACCTTCACGTTGTCGCCGATGTTGACATCTCCGATGCACGAAGGAAGGTGAGCGGAGACAACGCTGGTTCGCTTCTCGAAACGCTCGTACTTCTTCATGTAGCGAACGTTATGTCGCTCAATGGTGATGGTCTTCTGCATTCCAACACTGGAGACGGTTCCCTCGAGGACTTGTCCTCGGAGGCGCAAACTGCCGTAGAACGGACAGTTCACATCACCATCCCACTCACCGGTGGGGTTCTTCACGTCAACGCCAATGTCTCGCATCGTATCATGCCTTCCTGTATGTTCGGTGGATCCTGTCTTCGGGGCGCTGACCCACCATGGCCCCTTGGATGACGACATCGCTGTCGTCAACGGTGAATGTGATGCTGGCCTTGTTCAGGACCAAGTGATGGTCGCCTTCGAGGAGGGCGACAGTGTTTCGGGTTTCGTCCACGACAATACCCATGCGACCGGTCAAGGTCGGGTCGGTGGAGGAGGCGATGGTCATTGAGCGACCGATCCACGATTGATTGTACATGTTCATATCATCGCACCTCCACATTGAATCCGTTGTTCTTGAGCACTTCTGCAGCTTTCTTCTTGTGGTCTCCTTGAAGTTCAATCAATCGTCCTTTGACCGTTCCGCCTGCTGCGCATTTGTTCTTCAGGAGTTTGGCAAGTTGATTGATGTCAATTGCTGCGTCGTCAATGCCCTCCACTTTTGTTACGATTTTTCCATAGCGTCTTCGGTCGGTTGAGAGAATGGCTTTTTGTTGCTCCTTTGCAATTTCTTGGCAGATGCACAGTTCATCGGGTAGTCCACAAACATTGCAAATAGCCGCCATTGTTCCCCATCACCTCTCTTGATTTCACTGACCGTTATTCATGTGCGTCTTCAAACGCGCAATGCTTCGTCGAGTAGCCTTGTAAGCCCCCATGTTCGAGGGCGTCCCACCAAGGGCTTTCTCAGCACGGAGTTGGAGCAGTTCTTCTTGGAGTTCAAGAAGACGTGCTTCGCGAGCCTCGGTGCTCATGGAAGCGATTTCTCGGTTGGAAACGTAGCTCACTCAGAACCCTCCTCAGCGGCGGCCTCTTGTGCGGCTTGAATCTTGAGTTCCTCTTCCGAGAAAATACTGATTTCGTGGGGAAGACGGGTGCCTGGTCGCATGATTTCGACGGTGACACCAATGGTTCCCAACTTCTTGACAGCGACGGAGTAGCCTTTGTCCATGTGTTCAAGGGCGGTCTCACCGCAATACTTCACGTGGCCACGGATGTACTTCTCAGTTCGGTTTCGAGAACCGGTCAACTTTCCAGCAACGGTGACGATGACACCACGGGCGCCAGCATCCATGATGTTCTGGGCGGCGCTGTGGCACGAACGTCGGTGGTACCATCCTCGCTCGAGGGAGGAGGCGATCTTCTCTGCCATGACCTGAGCGTTCAAGGTCGGGTTCTTGACTTCCTCAACCTTGAGTTTGGGGTTGGTTAGGTCGAATTCTTGGTTGAGCCGGTTTTGAAGGTCGTTGATGATCTTCCCCTTTCTTCCGATGACCATACCTGGGCGCTCGGCGTGGACGGTGACTTCCGTTCCTCCAGGAACACGGCGGATGTCAAGGCCTCCGAATCCAGACTTGGAGGTGTTCTTCATCAGGAATTCACGGACGAGCAATCGCTCAACGTTGCGGTTAACGAGGGTTCGTAGAATACTTTGTTTGCTCATGATGTTCACCTCAGAAGTCGTCCTCCAATTCGTCGCCGATGGCGTTCATGTCTTCCAAGAAGACTTCCAAGTTCACTCGGTAGTGGTTGCTTGGTGTTGCACGGCCTCGGGCTCGGGGAATCCATCCCTTGCGGATGGGTCCACGGTGAGCGGCGATGTGCGTGATGACCATTTCTTCAGCATCGATATCTTCGTACTGGAAGCGGGCGTTTTCCATCGCACTCTCAATGAGTTTGATGATGGCACGAGAGGCCTTGACGGGGTATCGACCTGGACCGACACCACCCTTTCGGTGGCCGACCATGGACGGACCTGAACGTCGCTTGCGCTTGTTTCCGCTGCCGAGTCGGAAGGGAACAGCGACGGCCTTGCGGCGGACATCTGCTCGGTCCGAATCAATGCGAAGCACTTCGTTGAGGTAAGCCACGGCTTCCCCAGCGGTCTTGTTCTTGACGGCACGGCAGACTTCGAAACAGTGCTTGACGTGCATGTCCACATTGGTTGCGCGTGCGGTTGCAAGACGGTTGCCCTGCAAGAGCTGCGTATAGCCACGTTGTGGGAGTTGACGACGACGACTTCGTCGATCCATTTGGTTTCGCTTTGCCATCTTTTTCACCTCACTTCAATGGAACGTGCTTGGACGAACGGGTAGCACCTACACCCGGACCACTGTGGGTCACGCCTCGTCGGGTCACTGCGAATTCGCCGAGGTAGTGGCCAATCATCTCAGGTTTGATATCGATTTCAACGAAATGTTGACCGTTGTGGATAGCGATGCGGCGACCGACAAATTGTGGGAGAATGGGCATGTCTCGGCGGTGGGTTCGGATGGTATTGGTACCGGACCGAAGCACACGGGCCATGAAATGCTCGTTTTCCGTGGACATGCCTCGACCGAGGCTTCGTCGAACCCTCGAAGGCAGAAGACCGACGATGTAGTCTTGGTCTTCGGTCTCGGGCCACATGGGCATCTGGTTCAACTCATCCATGGTGAATCCACGGTAGGTGAATTCCTTCTTGACACGCGCCGAGGTGGTCGAAAGGCGCTTACGTGCCTTACGTCGACTGGCCTTGGGGGTCATAAACGACTTCTTCTTCTTAGCCATGCATCATCACCTCAAATTTTCTTACCTCGTCCACGACCGGTTCGGCGTGGTGCAATCAAACCAACCTTGGCGCCCGGTGGCGTGCCACGAGCGACGGAGTTGGGTCCGTGAACTGCCTGGTGGTTTCCACCACCGTGTGGGTGGTCGACAGGGTTCATGGCCACACCAGAAACGTGTGGGTAGAGTTTACCGCGAGCCTTGGCCTTGTAGTATGCAGCACCGGCTGTTCGCATTGGCATCTCGTCTCGGCCGTGGCCAGCGAGCACACCGATGGTGGCTCGGCAGTTGGCGGGGAGTTCCTTTAGCGAACCCGAGGGCATGCGGATACGAACCATGTCGCCGATACGAGATTCGACCATGCAGGAGTTTCCTGCGGAACGAGCGACTTTACCGCCGTCCCCAGGTCGAAGTTCGAGGTTGTTGATGGCCGTTCCTTCAGGGATGTTGCCAATCTGAGTGATGTTGCCAGGTCGGAGCGCAACGTTATCGCCAATGGCGACTTTGCTGCCGATCGAAATGCCCTCGGTAGCGGCCACCAGCGTGGTGTCGCCGTCGGGGGTCTTGATGCGAGCCAAGGGTGCGCTGTGGACCGGGCTGTGAACAAGTTCAGTGACCTCACACACCACATCTTTCTCGCGTGGCATGCGGTTCTTTCCGGGGAAGCGGTGGCTGGCCACACGGTAGCGTGGCGACGAACCTTTGCGTTGTGCACGAATTCTCTTACCCATGATAAATCACCTCAGAATGCTCCTAGACGCATAGCAGCGTCTTCTGCGTCATAGCCTTCAGCAAGCTTCACCGAAGCGTGCTTGCCGTGCTTTGAATTGCGAACGTTGACCTTGGCCACTTCCACGTCGAAGATGGTCTCAATGGCGCGTGCGATTTGGGCCTTGGTGGCGCTGCGACGAACCAAGAATTCCAAGCGCTGCTCGGTGGTTCGAGCTTCCATGGATTTCTCAGTCAGCCAGGGTTGAATGATGATGTCGTATGCGTTCATGGTATCACCTCAGTTCATGGCCTCCAACGCCGCTTTGGTAAAGACGGTCAGTCGACCGATATCTCCACCGGGAGCAAGGTCTTCTGCGCACAAATCCTTGGCGGCGACAACGTCGACGCCAGGAAGGTTGCGAGCAGCTTGAGCCAAACCAGACTTCTCCTTTACCACCAAGAGAATGGACTTGGGGGTCTTGTGGACGCGGCCACGCATGGTAGCCTTACCAGCTCGGATCTTTCGGCCGTTGCGGGCTCGGTCCATGTCAGGACCAAGGCCAAGGCCAGCGAAGATGGCCGCTGCCTTTCGTGTAGCAGAGCCGTGGTTGAAGGTTTCAATGTCGTACTCAGTGGACTTGCCGTCAACGACCTCGGTGTAAGAACCGAGAACAATAGGCAGATGTTCGACCGTGTCGTCAAAGCGATGGCCGCGGGCAGCCACGGTCTCCATGGAGACGGTGGCGGCAAGAGCAGCGTTACGAGCTGCGTGGCGTTGCTTCGCGTTGAGTTTGCGGGACCAGTCCTTCTCGACCTTTGGACCGTGGGCTCGGCGACCACCCAGCGTGTGAGGGTTTTGNGCACCACGGCGAGAGCCGGTTCGTCGCAAGATTCTGGACACACCACGACCCTTGCCCCACCATTCAACGGAATGCTTCATACCGGCCATTGGGCGGCGCTTTCCGACGTGTGGGCGGGAACCGTAGGCTTGGCGGCGGTTGGCTCGGCTGGAAGCCACGGCCAACTTGACCAAATCTTCACGAACCTCAGATTCAAAGGCTGCAGGAAGGTTGACTTTGGAGCCGTCCGAGACTTCAACATCGAAGCGTGCGGACAACTTGCCAGCATCCATTTCGGTTTGCGTGACCTTGTTGACAATGTCTTTGGTTGCGACCTTCATCTTCAGGCCCCCTGCTTGGATGCGGTACTCACGTACGTGATCTCGTAGTCATGAAGCGTCTTGTCCGATGCACGGGTGGCGTCGCGGAAGCGAATCAATCGCTTAGCCGGGCCTGGGACACTTCCTTTGACAAGGATGTAATCGGATTTGATTTCGCCATAGTGAAGGAATCCACCAGCAGGCGTGATGGAATGATCTTCGGGGTTGGCAACACGCAGGATGCGCTTGTTGTATTCTGTGCGCTGATGGTAGCCCGTTTGTCCACCCTGACGGATGGTCTTTCGGACGTATCCAGTACCAAAGTCACCCATGTTACCGTGTTGTCGGCGCTTCTTGGAGTTCTTGTGAGATTGGAGCTTACCACCAAATCGCTTGATGACACCTTGCCAGCCATAGCCTTTGGTGATGGCGACGATATCGGTCATCGTGCCTTCTTCGAATGCATCTGCGAAGGAGTATTCCTCGCCCAGGCGCTCGTTGGCCCAGTTGAGTTGGTCGTCCATGCTGCCACCGGTCAAGCCCATCTCCATCACGTCGGGAACCTTGGTTGGGACGCTGGAAAGGCTGTGAGGTTGGGTTGCGACGATGAGGCGAACTTCGCAAAGGTCAGCTTGCTGAAGGTTCTCCATGTGCTTGGAGGCATCGTGTTCCTTGCGCTCTGGGACACGCTTGAAAAGTTCTGAGAAGGCTTCTGCAATCTTTTCTGCATCAGCCCAAACTTCACCACGGGCTTGCATGCCGTAGGGAGTCATTTCGTAGCCACGCACGCCGAGAATTCGCATCTTCGGGCATTCGACGACGGTGACAGGAACTCGAATTTCCTGACCAGCCGAGGTGCTACGGGGGTTCAAATCACGAGCCAAAATGTGGGTCATGCCGGCCTTCCAGCCGGCAAAGCCCTGCACTCGGACTTCGCTCGCATCGGTTGTGGGCCACGACTTGACGTGACCAAATGGGCGGTTCGCTCGCTTGCGCGGGCTGAACGCCATTGATCCACGACGTGGGTGGTTTCGCTTTGCCATGTTGGATTCCTCCAGGTTTTCTACAGCGCAGTGGCCCCACCGTTGGGGGGCGTACGAGGGCCCATACAGCGTCGAAGCCGTGACACGGAGCCACATTCCCACGAGCGGGGAACGTGCCAGTTGGGGTCCTCGGGGGATGGCCCAGTGTGTCTGGCTACTCACCTTTGAGCATCCCTCCGACTTACACCCCGTATATATGCGGTTCGGTGCAGACAAGCGAAGGGTTGCGTGGGACGCAATGACGATTGAAGGTCTTCAAACATTTCTCAACAAAAGAGCATATTTCTGTTTAACCTTGGCTCAAACCCCCCACATCATCCTTTTGAACCCTCGTCAGAAAGTGGATTTCATGCCTCATGTTGTCCATCCTCTGTTGAGCGATGGCGTTGAAGCCAGAGGCTACCAATTGCGTTCGCTTGAGCGCATTCTCTCGTTTTCCAGTCTCATGGTCATGCCCACCGGCTTTGGCAAAACTGCAGTGGAATGGATGGCGATGGCGGAGTTCTTGCGTAAAGGAAGCAGCAAGATTGTCCTCATCGCCCCGACCACCGGTTTGGTTGACCAGCAGCGTACCATGGCCGTTGAACGCTTGAATCTCGACGAGGAACACATCGTATCCTACACGGGTGAGACCGGGCCACAAAAGAGGGAAGCGTTGTGGAATCAGGCCACGGTGGTCATGGCCACACCGCAAGTCATTCGCAACGACGCCATGAACGGCATCATCGATTTGGCAGAGGTGGACTTGCTCATTTTGGATGAAGCCCATCACGCTACGGGAAACCACGCCTATGCCCAGGTTGGCAACCTCTTCCAGCGAACCAACCCAAAGGGTCGCGTTCTCGCCGCAACGGCGAGCCCGGGTTCCACCCTCAGAAACATCAACCAAGTGCGCACCAACCTCAATGCGCACAACCTCGACTTGTGCAAGCGGGACGAACCCCTTCTCAGCGAGTACGATGTTGACATGAACATCCACACTCACACCGTGGACTTGCCTCGGGCCTTGGAAACGCTGATCACGCCGCTTCGAACCCATTTCAACGAAGAGGTCAGCCATCTACAGCGGCTTGGCTTCATGCCCACGAAGGAATACATCGGCACGAAGGATATCGAGCGGGCGCAACAAAGTGCGAGTCGCGCCATCCAGCAACGCGATGTAAGAGGCTATGACGCTGCCCGAAGGGTAGCCGACCTTCGTCGGATTCACATCCTCATCAACCTCTTGCAAACTCAAGGAACACAGGTGGCCAAAGCCTTCCTCAACAGAGCGGAGGAAGAAGGAAGAAGCGGCCGAAAAACCAACCGAATGTTGGCATTACCGGTGATCCATCAACTACGATTGGCGCTCAACGATGTTGATGAACTCCATCCCAAATCCTCCATTGTCGAGACGCTGGTCAAGCAGGAAATCGCCGCAAAGCCGGAGGGAAAGGTGCTCATTTTCACAGAATACCGAGATTCCGTTGACCGTATCGTGGAGGTCTTACAACAACACGATGGATTGGAGCCTGATGCTTTCATCGGCCAATCGTCAAGGGGCTCACAGAAAGGNATGACCCAAAAACAACAACTTGCCCAACTCAATCGCTTTCGAAGTGGAGAAATCAATGTCCTGGTCGCGACCTCGGTGGGTGAAGAAGGACTTGATGTCCCAGCGGCCGATTTGGTGGTGCTCTACGAGCCTGTCCCCAGCGCCGTTCGAGCCATTCAACGGCGAGGGCGCACAGCTCGTCAACGCGCTGGTTCCGTTCATGTCCTTATCGCCAAAAATACACGTGATGCCTACGTCCATCGTGCTTCTGAACGCCAAGAGGAAAACATGCACCGATTGATGACTCGTTTAGTTCGCCAAAAGCAACTCAACGAAACTTTCGTTGTTAGCGACGATGCGCTGGAGGCTTTCAGCGTCAAGACCGATGTGGAAACACTCCCAGCAAAGGCCTTCCTCGAGCAGGAATTGGTGCGCCTCGCACCGGTTCAAGAGAAGGATTCAATTTCTATAGAACAAGCCATTCCAAAAGCAAGAAGGAACGATAACGTCGCTCCTCCTTTGCGTCCAGACCAAATTCGACCACAAGCACAAGCCAGCCTGTTTCATTTTGATCAACCTGCTCCAACACCGGCTGAATCGGCAAAAATACGAGCGCGGATGGACGTGGTGCTCAACGCAGCCGAAGAGGAAATCGCTTCACTGAGTGATGTTCGTGGCCGAGGTGAAACGGTCTACATCGACCACCGGGAAGCACGTTCCACGCTGCCAAGTTATCTCAAAGGCCTCGGATTCAGTACCTCGTTTACACAACTCTCCTATGGGGACCTTCGCCTGTCTGAGCGTGTCCTTATTGAGCGGAAATCGGCCCGAGACCTCCTTGAATCGGTCAAATCCCGCCGCCTGCTCAGCCAATGCCGCAGTTTGGCCGCCAGCGCCCAACGACCGTTGCTGCTGATTGAGACCGGCGGCGAGGGCCAATACAGCGTCCACCCCAATGCTGTGCTCGGTGCCTTGGCTCACATCACGCTTGACTTGGGCATCCCCGTTGTTATGGTCAAAGGGCCGATGGAAGCAGCCCATTTCATCGCCGTCGCTGTTCGTCAAGAGCACGAAGCCTTGGAACGCTTGCATCGCTTTGCTTCATCCTCAAGTGAAGAACACGGCGACATAGGGGCCGCCATCGCTCGGGCAAATAGCGAACTTGAGGCCATTGAACAACGGCCTGATGAATCCCATCCATGGCTCGACGACCAGCGCCAACACCTTGCCCGCTGTTACGAGTACACCGTGAAGCCGCTGGTTGAGCAAGCCCAGCACCTTGAAAAAACGCTGATGCATTTTACTCCGGACATCGGGCGGCTCTTTTCTGCCACCGATGAGGACTTTACGGAACAGACTGGATGCTCAGTTGAGGAAGCGAAACAGGCCCTCGCCTTGCTTCACGGAAACTTCACGAACCAATGAGGCGGACACGGGTTCGGAGTTGGGCCAGTCGGTCAGGATAGAAACCGAGGGCAAAGGCCACCATCTCAGATAGATGGCATACGGGAACAATGGTGTTCTTTCCGCTGACACGCCCAGCTTTGGACTGATAGGAATCGAGGTTGATGTGCGACATGGTGCAAGCGCTCACCACGAGTTCAGCGCCGGATTCAATCGCATCGGAGAGCACAGCCGCCGTCATGGCAAGTGAAGAATCTTCCAAGGTCAACATGGAGGTGGAACCAACGCTCATGCACTTTGATTCATAATCCACAGGCGTTCCACCAAGGGCTTCAATGAGTTGCTCCATGTAGGTGGGCATGAACGGGTCGTCGCCTGAACACGCACCATCTCGTTGCATATCGGGACCGTAATATGCGGCGATGTTCATCTTCAACGGATTCTTGACCGCATCACGGATTTTGTCCAAACCGATCTCTTCGACCAAGTAGTGAAGCAAATGCCACGATTGAGTTTCGCCGGTGTACTCGACCTTGGAGGTGCGAGCGACAAGGTTGTTCACCGTGCTGGCATAAACGGGGTCCCTTGCCATGTCTTGAGCGGTGTTGCACATGATGGCATGGCTGGTTGCACAGGTGGTCATGACATCAAGCCCCTTCGCCTCTGCGAGGGCCAAGTTGCGGGCGACCAAGGCGTCCTGAAGTTTGGGCGTGGCTTGTTTGATGACGTTGCCACCGTCGCTGCTCGCACGAGGAATCTCAACGAGTTGAATGTTGAGGGCCTTGCAGAGCGGTTGAATCGTGTCCTCAACTTCTGCAGCACCTGCTCGTGCGACGTTGCCGGGATAATATGCGATTTTTGCCATCATCTCACCTCAGAACCGCTGGTCAATTTCGTTGAAGAGACTGACAACTTCATGATAATTCTCAACCCGTCCGTTGAACATCTTTGGAATACGGCCCAAACCGGCCGGGGGAACGAGAAGAGCTTGCAGGCCACGGATGGGTGGGCCGCCGTTTCGAGTGAATGCAAGTGCCATTCGCGCTGAANCCCCGCTGAAGACGTTGCTGACCAAGCCGAGTGGACCGAGTACCTGACGATACAGGGTGGTTTCGTTCACGTTGCCAGACCACTTCACGCTGCGGCCGTACCACTTGACAAGCCGACCGGATTTTCCAGCGTAGCGACTTTGGTTCAACAAAGCGCCTCGGGCTTCGTTGAGGGAACGAGCTGCAAGACGGCCGTCCTCACCGTAGCGCATCAAACTGGCGTGGTCAGCTTCTGACCAAACGCCGTCCTTCTCTTGAAGCGAGGTCATGATGCTGCGACGTTGCTTTTCCGAGGTTCGTGGGTCAACCACGCGAAGCCATTGTTGGAAGTGAACGCCCGGACCTTCGTAGTGAGGGTCGTGAGGCAACGTGTCCGACATGGCTTGGATGAGTTGGAAAGAGAGGACGTCGCCAGCCTGGTGAAGTGCGGTGGCGGCGGCGGAATCCATGGTGCCCATGGGCATACCGGAAGGAAGGCGTTCACCCTCGCGGGGGTCGGTGCGCATCCAAGGCTCTGCACGACTGCGATGACTCTCGTAGCGAGCGGTGTCGACGATGAGGTCTCGAATCACGGGGTGGCCGGGAAGTGGCTCAATACGAACACGACCACCGTCTTGGGCTAATGTACCGATTTGAACACAGTCAGCCAGAACGATGCGTCCGTTGACACGAACACCCGTGGTTGGTGTACCTGCAGCCCCACCTCGTCGGAAGGCCAAACTTCCGTCAACCTCGCGTTGCATGGTGAGGAGGAGGTCCTGCACGGTGGCGTGTCCCGGTACAGCGCAAGTCAGTGTATCCCAACCGGATTCGGCAGCCTGCGGGCAGTAGCGGAAAATTTCCAGCGTGATGGTCAATTCTCCCTGTTCAATGATGCCAGGAGCAAAGTCGCCTTCGATAACATCGTCGTCATCGCCGGCGCCGTAGGCCTTCATTTCCTCGAGCAGTTCAAGTTGGAGCGTCCCGGATTCATCGACGCAAGCCAAGAGAGGAAGCGCTTCTTCAACCCAAATTTTCCAGGGCGGTTCAAAGTCAACATCGCATTCCTGTATGGGGTAGGCTTCCGTTCCGCCGAGTCCAGCGAGCTTGTTGTTCCAATCATGGCCGGCCTTACAGTATTCATCGTAGGAGGTGTCGCCTATGGCACACACAGAATAGTGCACGCCCCCAAGAGCGGGGCCGTTGGCGTTAATGGCGTTCCACATTTCGTCGGCATTGTCTGGCATCTCGCCTTCGCCCCAGGTTGAGGTGATGATCATGACACGCTTCATGGTCGCCAATCGAGCTGGGTCAAAGCCGTCCATGTCCACCACGTTGGCCTCAAGGCCGTAATTGGCGGCCAACTTGGCAGTCTTTTCAGCGAGACCGGCAGCGTTGCCGGTTTGAGAACCGAAGAGGATGTTGATGGAGCGGTCGCCGGCGAAAACGGCGTTGAGTGCATCGGAAACACCAGCAGCGGGCGCAGCGGCGGCGGCTGGAGCGGCGGCTTCAACGGCGGCAGGTGCGGCTTCGACCACTTCTTCAGCGGCGCCGTCGCCAACCAATTCGTACTTGATCACCTCAACAGGACATGCTTCTGCAGCCTCGATGATGATGTCCCCGAGTTCCGTTCCAAGCGTCCCAACCAGAGGGGAACCACCCACGTTTCGGTCAAAGGCACCGTCGGTGCGGACAGCGGCCAAAATCATCGACGAATCGTCGGTGACTTTGAAGACCTCAGGACAGATGTCCTCACAGGCGTCACAGGTGATACAGTCTTCGTCAATCCACACTTTTGCGACCACTGCCATAGGACGACCTCTTGCTCACGCTCTGTGAGTGGTCTTTGCCAGCCTTCAGTGGCCTTTGAAGGTTATTATCAAACCACAGGCAAAAAAGGCTTCCTGTGGTTCGTTTTTTTGCCTAAATTCTAGCAGTGATTGAGGGACATCACATGTGGAAATCGCCCATGTCGCCCATGCCTTCATCCATAGGTACGCCCTTGGAGGAGATGACGTCATCGATGCGGAGAATCATGATGGCCGTTTCTGTTGCCGATTGAATGGCTTGCTCAACCACGCGGAGCGGCTCAACGACGTTGGCTTTTTTCATGTCAACCACGCCACCTTCGTAGACGTTGATGCCGGCATGTGACTGACCGTCAGCGTGAGCTTTTCGCAATTCAATGAGCGTAGTGACCGGGTCAAGTCCTGCGTTTTCTGCGAGTGTCCGAGGAATGATTTCGAGGGCAGATGCAAAGGCCTCGATCGCCATTTGCTCACGACCGCCAACGGTTTCGGCGTAGGTACGAAGGTCGCGAGAAAGGGCTGCGAGCACACTTCCGCCACCGGTCAGGACTGCTCCGTCTTCCCACGCAACTGAAACAACACCGACAGCGTCGTCAAAGGCACGGCGGATTTCGTCAACCACATGCTCGGTCCCTCCGCGAAGAAGGACTGAAACGGATTTGGCTTCCGGGCAGCCGGTGATGAACGTCATATCGGAGTCGCCGATTTTCTTTTCTTCAACACGTGAGGCTTGGCCAAGGTCATCACCNCTCATGTCTTCGAGGTTCGTGATGATGGTGCCACCCGTGGCTTTGGCAAGGGCTTCCATGTCTGATTTCTTGGCCCGGCGAATAGCGAAGATACCTTTCTTTGAGAGGTAGTGTTGGGCCAATTCATCGATGCCTTTCTGGCAAACCAAAACATTGGCACCGGCCTTCTCGATGGTGTTGACCAGGTTGCGGATGTAGTTCTCTTCTTCTTCCAAGAAAAGGGCCAGTTGGTTGGGGTCCGTGATTTGGATCTTGGCGTCAACTTCGGTCTTCTTGACCTCAATAGCAGAATTTACGAGAGCGATTTTTGCCTCGCTCACACTGCGTGGCATGCCAGCATGAACACGCTCTTTGTCCAAGAGAATACCGTCGATGAGGCTTGAATCCTTGATGGAGCCACCTTGGCGCTTCTCGACTTTGATATCGGAGAGGTCAACGAGGCGTTCACCGTCTTCAACCACGCCAACAGCGTTGACGGCTCGAACACAGATGTCGGCCATGAAGGACTTCACGGCACCCGCTGATTTCCCAGTCAAAGCGGTTTTTGCGACCTCTTCGAGAACACTGTCTTCGTTTTCCGTGGAGATACCGTGGCCTTCCATCAATCCAATCGCTCGCTCAGCAGCCAGTCGGAAGCCTTCGCAAATCACCGTGGGGTGAACGTTTTGTTCGATCAAATCTTCACTTCGCTTGAGCAATTCCCCGGACAAAATGACCGCAGAGGTGGTACCGTCGAAGCAGTGTTGCTCTTGTGTTTTAGCGACCTCGATGATCATCTTCGCAGCAGGGTGTTCAATATCCATCTCCTTGAGAATCGTGGCACCGTCGTTGGTGATGACCACATCACCCATGGAATCAACGAGCATCTTGTCCATGCCCTTTGGGCCAAGGGTAGAACGGACAGCATCAGCGACCGCTTTGGCAGCGGCGATATTGTTGGATTGGGCCGTACGGCCTCGTGTTCGTTGTGTACCGTCTTTCAGGATGAAGATGGGAGCCTGTCCGTTTCCATACATGCGTTTGCCCTCCGGCATTCAAGGCGAGGTTGCCTGCGACTTGAACCCTACGCTTCCATCATGTGGTGGAATTCAACCGCTCACTGCTGGTTCTGTTCCAGCCACTGCTGGCCGTAGTGTTTCCACTGTTCCATCGTCCAACCGGCTGGCAAGCCACCATCAGGTAGCGGTGGTCCTGCATCCTCAGACACCGGTGCGGCGGCAGGAGCAGGGTCTGCTGGAGGGGCCGCTGGCGTGGGCATCGAAGTTGGAATGGAGGGTGCGGCGGCGACGGCCCCGTAGGTCGCCGAGAGGCTGTCCTCATACCCGTCTTCGCCCCAGTTGGCGTACTCATCTTCTTCCTCTTCGGTTCGCAGAATGGAAAGGAGCACGACGACACCTCCGACGATGATGAGGAGGAACACGCCCCACATTGCAATGGCTTCAAGCGGAAGACCGGAGCCGGCATCGTCTTCGCCGTTGGTGCTGCTGCCGTCCATTCGAATCAAGGTGACTTCCATGATGGCGTTGGCGGCGTCACTCACGGTTTCAGAACGGGCCCAAACCGTCAAGTTCACCGTCAAACTATCATCGTTCAAGTTTTTCAGCGTCGTTTCGGTGACGTCAACGGTGATGGTGATTTCTTTGGTTTCACCGGTGGCGAGGGTGAAATCCTTGTCCGAGCGAGCGATGGAAGTTTGGAACCACGAGTTGGACTCGCTCGTGTCGAGGTCCATGACAACCCGCTGACCCGTCGTGTACTGGTTGACGATTCGGACCTTGACCTCGTAGTCACCTTCTTCAGAGACCTCAAGGGGCTGGATGGCGAAGATGCGAAGCCAATCCTGCGAACCAACGAGGTAGGTCGCTTGGCCTGTGGCGCTGATGGTGCTGTCGGCTACGCTGGTGGCGATAACTTTCAGGTTCAAACTGCCCTCTGTTCCCTCAATGAACGAGAATTCCACAGAGACGTTGAAGCTTGCACCGATGTCAATTTCTGGCGTGTTGCCGTTCATGAGGTTGGTAAAGGAAGCGTCCATGCCCAAGGGGATGTTGAGGGACATGGCGAAACTATCGGGTTTATTGCCATCGTTGCGTACCTCAAAAGACATGGTTTGGGGAAGATCTCCAGGAATGTAGGATTGGCCTGTCTCTTCGTCTGAGACGAAGACCGCTGCGGTCTCGAGAATCTCAATGATGAGTTCAACTGAATCCGAAACCGAGGAATCGTCCACGCTCGTGGCCGTGATGGTGACCGAGTAGTAGCCTGGGTTCAAACCGACGGGCATGGCCAGTTGAACAACGATGGTGGATTCGCCATCCCACGCATCGAGGACCGGGGATTGGTCTGCAACCAACGACGCTTGCAAACGCCAATTGCTCTGGCCGATGGACAAGTTGTACTGTTCGTCGTCATTTCCGAGGTTGTAGAGGTTGAGGTAAAGGGATTTACCGATACCGTTGGCGGCGCCGCTGAAGGTGTTCTCTTCGGCCACGAGGTCAACTTCTCGCAGAACGGGCACCTCGACGTTGCGGACAAGAACATCCGTTCCAAACAGCGTGGTGCTGCAGGACGGACAGGTGGCACGAAGGTTCCAACTAACGTACGGGTTTGTGTCCGTGCCGATGGCGGGTGAGGCGTC
>FUFK010042964.1_pt1 | contig 16889 bp, 12 predicted proteins | sample 1021851 | NCBI WGS metagenome assembly FUFK01 (sample SAMEA51879418, study PRJEB19060) | metagenome | reverse complement strand
TTTATGGCAAACCCCCGAGCGCGCCTTTCAAATTAAAAATAATCACGATTTGCGACATCCTGTAGATGACGGGGGTGGAGTCATAACACTTCCTGTTATCTCAATTGAAAGAACAGCGATAACAAAAGACCCATCACAGAAGGGCTCCTTTCAGGCACACTTGTATTCAGACAAGGGCAACGGTAGAACCGGGCGCATGACTATTGCAAAAAGAATTAAGCAAGATAAAACAAGAAACTTTGCTGTCGTTGGTAATACACGCACAAACAGCGGCGGCACAAGACAAAAGTTTTTTCCAAGACAAAACAAAAAGGTTGTTATTGAAACCCTCTCGATCCCTATTCCAATCTATGTGAATCTTGACTACAAAATCATCGTTAAAACCGAGTATCAGCAGCAAATGAATGATTTAACTCAACCGTTCATGACGAGAACAGGACAAATAAATTCTTTTGTTATGCGCAGGAATGGACACCTTTATGAAGCATTTATTGATCAGGGGTTCAGCCAAGCCAATAATGTAGCGAATCTCGGAGAAGATGAAAGACAGTTTACTAGTGAGATAAATATCAAGGTGCTTGGTTACCTAATAGGTGAAGGCAATAGTGATGATAGACCTATCGTAACAAGAGAAGAAAGTATTGTAGAGATAGCATTCCCCAGAGAGACTGTTGTTCCAGCCGGAACCGATAACTTTTTTATGGACTGAAGACTTCCTGAAGTCTCTTTGGTTTAAGTGCTACTATTTACATTGTGATTGAACATGCTATATAGCATTATCTTATAAAGTGAGGATTAATTAATGCCCGTAAAAAGTTTCAAATTTGTATCCCCAGGAGTGTTTATCAACGAAATTGATAACTCATTCCGCCCGCGTAGACCAGAAGCAATTGGTCCCGTAATTGTTGGACGCTCTGTCAGAGGTCTAGCAATGCAACCAGTCAAGTTGGAGTCATTTTCTGACTTCCTGACAATGTATGGAGATACTGTCCCTGGCAACGGCGGTGGTGACATCTATCGTGATGGCAACTACCAATCACCAATGTATGGAACTTACGCTGCCAAGGCATTCCTTAATGCATCTGTTGCGCCTGTGACCTACATGCGCTTGCTTGGCTCACAGCATGATAGTGCTACAGCAGATGGCAAGGCAGGCTGGCAGACTACAAAGAACCCAACCACAGAGACTTTTTCTCAACTTAAGATANCTTTTNGCTGCACCCTGCTCCAGCAACTGGCTCACTTATACAGATATCTGCATCAGGCGATATTGGTGGTTCTGCTGATGGCTGTTATAGATTAAAATTTACAGATGCGGCATCAGACACCACATTTGGGAGTGTCTCCGGTGTTAATGGATTTAGGCTTGCAAACATCGATAACAGAAATAATGTAAACCAGATCGCAGCCGACATTGTTACAGTTATTAGAAGTATGTCTACGGCGTCCTCAACTGTAAACGATATTAAGAATTTTTCTGCATTCAGTAGTTCAGCACAGGGCGCTGTTATTATTCACAGTAATCGCGCAGCAGGTCAAGTTTATGGATCTAAAAGAATTTTCGCCTCAGCTTCGATAACACCTGCTTTAACAAATACCACATTAACGGTTACTAGTGGATTGAGTAACCGTGCCGAAAGCGGTGGTGCCTATGGACTTTGGGTTTTCCCATCTAGTTCAATTGGTTCAGGTAAATCTACCCCAGATGGTGCTGCTAACCAAAACATTATTGGAACTGGCTCACTTGCAGCAGTTTGGTACATTGACCAAAGTTCTTCAATTCAGCTTTCGGGTAACCTCGCTGGTACATCACGAAAAGCGGAGGGCATTGGAATGGTTATTGAAGGTGATAGCGGCTTGTTCACTGTTAGTATCAAAAACTCCAAGCCTTCTGATAACACTGATGAAAAAATTAGTTTCAACTTTGATGACAGCGACCAAAGATTTATTCGTAAAGTCTTTAACACCAATCCTCAATTAGTTGAGGGCGGAACTTTCTATGACCGATCGTTGGAAAGAAACTACTGGCTAGGTGAAAGCTTTGAGCAAGAAGTTAGAGATGGTGCAATTGGCTCCATCACTGGTAGCGCTACCGCAGTATCAAGTAACCTCTTTGGCGTAATCTTGCCAATTAGAAATGGCTCCAATGGACCCAACACCATGAGAAGAGCTTCTACTGAGGCACAAACTGGTTGGGTAATTGGACAGTCTCGCGAAGCACCTGCTGCTTTCGTACCAACACAAGCCGACAAGCTATTCCAACTTAAGGGTCGTGGACACGGTGAGTGGCTAAGCAAGAATGTTAAGATTTCAATTGAGAAAATTCGTTATTCCAGCACCAACACAACCGATTATGGAACATTCTCAGTCGTGCTTCGTTCTATAACAGACACTGATTCAAACCCAGTTATTCTAGAAAGATTTGATAATCTAACACTTGACCCAAGATCACCAAACTACATCTCTAGAAAGATTGGCGACAAGTACTACAAGTGGAATGAATCCGAGAGAAGACTCAGAGAATACGGAGAGTACCCCAACCAGTCTAAGTTCTTGTATGTAAGTGAGATCAGGGGTGATATCAATCCCACTTCTGTTCCTTTCGGCTACTATGGTCCTCCAAACTTTGCTGAAGTAACCAACTGGAGTGGCTCTGTCACCGACGTTGCGGTCGCTGGAGCAGCTTCATATGTTGAGGTTACCAAGACATATGGCTCCGGCTACTCTGCTGGCGGATCTGCCGGCGCAGTAACGGATGGTGGTCTACTATCTGGCGCATTTGGTCAGATGACGGCAACCCTAAAATGGCCAACTGTCAGACTTCGCCACTCCGCTTCTGATGGCGGACTAGCAGACCAGACCGATGCTTACTTTGGTATGCAGACAACCACTACTGTAGGCGGCACCATCGGAGATCTATCCGTAAAAGACTATCACAGAAGATGGATAAACGCAGACGGCAACTGGGGAACCGGCACGGGTCTGGCTGAATTCTCATACATCTTCACAATGGATGACATCAAAGAAGATACGACAAACGGTCAGTATTTCTATTCTTCAGGCTCCAGAGTTGCAGGTACATCTGTGACCTCCGGTTCCTACAAGGATCTTATCGATGCTGGTATAGATAAGTTCACAATGCCTCTATGGGGCGGATTTGATGGATTTGATATCACCAAGCCAGATCCGATGTTCAATAACGGCATGGCAAGTACAGCAACTGATCTAAATAGCTATATCTTCAACACCTATAAGCGTGCAATTGATACTGTGGCAGATCCAGAGTTTGTAGATATGAACCTACTAGCTGTGCCCGGTCTAACAAAGGAAGGACTAACAACACAGATGATTGATGTCTGCGAAGCTCGCGCTGATGCACTGGCACTAATCGATCTTCCTGATGTTTACCTACCAAACCACGAGGTATACAAGGCTGACATTACCGATCGTCAGCCAAACTCACCAACCCAAGCTGCAACTGCTCTACGTCAACGCCAGATTGATTCCTCATACGGTGCCACGTTCTACCCCTGGGTACAAACCACCGACGAAGGTACGGGTCAGGCGCTTTGGGTTCCCCCAACTGTCGCGATGATGGGCGTCCTTGCAAGTTCAGAAAGAGCTTCACAAATTTGGTTTGCACCAGCGGGCTTCAACCGTGGCGGACTATCTGACGGTGCAGCAGGCATTCCTATCACTAGCGTCTCACGCAGACTTACCTCCAAGGAACGTGACACTCTTTACGAATCACGCATCAACCCAATCGCTAGCTTCCCAAGCACAGGCATTGTTGTCTTCGGTCAGAAGACTCTCCAAGAGAGACCCTCTGCACTAGATAGAATTAACGTTCGTCGCCTAGTGATCTTCCTCAAGAAGCAAATTTCCATACTTTCCACCCAGATTCTGTTCGAGCAGAACGTACAGGCAACTTGGAACCGCTTCAAGGGGCTTATTGAGCCATTCCTTGCTAACGTCAAGACCCAGTTCGGTATCACTGACTACCGCCTCATTCTAGACGAGAGCACCACGACACCTGATCTTGTAGATCAGAATGTTGTTTATGCAAAGATTATGATTAAGCCCGCAAGAGCAATCGAGTACATCGCTATCGACTTCATCGTTGCTTCTACTGGCGCATCATTTGATGACTGATAAAATGGGGGCTTTTGCCCCCACCTACTACTTATTATTGAATACACAGGAGAACCTAACAAATGCCATTTTGGTCAGAAAATTATAGTGATGATAGAAACAAAAAAGATCCAAAACGTAATTTTAGATTTATTGTAGAGTTTGGCGGTATTAACGCCACCCCAGGCGGTGCTGTGGCTTGGTACGCCAAGACTGCCCAGAAGCCTTCTTTTGCTATTGCTAATGCAGAGCACAAATACCTTAACCACACCTTCTATTACCCTGCTGGTGTGACTTGGAACCCAATCACTATTACAATGGTAGACCCAGTTGATCCAGATATGGCAGCTACTTTCTCCGATCTCATTGTTGAAGGCGGATATAGTCCCCCAACAGATACTACATCTCTTCAAACCATGTCAAAGGCTAAAGCTACTAGCGCACTTGGCGCCGTAACTGTAACCCAGATTGATTCAGACGGCAACGCATTAGAGACTTGGACTCTTTGGAATCCGTTTATTGAAGATATCAAGTATGGTGACTCTCTTGATTACACAAACGCTGAACTAACTGAAATCTCTGTTACTCTTCGTTATGACTGGGCAAGAATTGAGACAGCAAACGAATCAAGATCAGCCAACGGTAGTAATGGTCGAGAGTTCTTCAACGTATAATTTAGACAATATAAAACGCGAGGTGTAAATTGTCAAGAAATCAGGATCGTCTGGGCGGCGTTCAACAGCCCGACACGAGCCCCCCACCACAACAAGCTGGTGAGGGTTTCTCGTTTGTAATTCCTACTGAATTTGTAGATCTTCCATCACTAGGAAGATATTACCCAGAGAACCATCCTCTTCATAATAAAGAAAGTATAGAAATAAAGCAGATGACTGCAAAAGAAGAGGATATTCTCACATCAAGAACCCTTTTGAAAAAAGGGCTTGCTTTAGAAAGATTGCTACAAAGCTTAATTGTAGATAAATCAATTGATCCGGCAACTTTGCTTGTTGGTGATCGTAATGCAGTAATAATCGCTGCTAGAGTCTCTGGCTACGGTAGTGATTATGCTGTTTCTGTTGACTGTCCTGCTTGTGGGACAAAGCAGGATTATGGATTTAATCTCAAAGAGTTACAAATTACTCATGGTGATGTAGATCATACAATGGATGTTACAGATAACTTGGATGGAACAATCACTTGTATTTTGCCAAAGACTGAAATTACTGTAGTTGCCAGACTATTAACGGGCAAAGAAGAGAAAACAATTACTAATATTATAGGCGGAAACAATTTGATATCAAAACAGCTTGAATCATTAATTGTTAGTGTAAACGGAGACTCTTCTAGAAAAGCAATTCAATATGTTGCCAACAACATACCTTCAATTGATTCACGTCATTTGCGTATGGTTGTGAAAGAAGCCACCCCCAACGTTGATTTAACTCAAGAATTTTCTTGCACCAATTGTGGTCATACGCAAGAAATGGAGGTGCCGCTTACGGCAAACTTTTTTTGGCCTGACCGATGATTATAATGAGGGAGTTTATGAGCAAATTTTCTTCCTTAAGTATACAGGTGGCTGGAGTTTTTCTGAAATATATAACCTCCCTGTAGGGCTCAGAAACTGGTTTGTTAAGCGCACAGTCAAGCAATTAGAAGATGAGGCACAAGCAATCAAAGAAGCATCAAATGGCGGCGGTAATTCGCAGACACTAACAGTTCACAATCAGCCAAAGATGCCGAAAACGTTCTAACTTAGGCACCCACCGGGTGCCTTTGCTTTTTTGTAGGAAGCCTATTTATAGGGAGAGGTAATCTTGTATGGCAAAAAGAGAAAGTCGCGCAGCCCAACAATTTAGTAAATTACGTCAAGAAATTGAGGCGTTAAACGCTGCAATACAGGAACTAATTGAAAGTCAACGCCAAGCAAATGCAGAGGCGCGTGCAGAATATGAGAGAAAAGAAAGAGTAACCGCTGCTTCTGATGCTAGACGTACTGCATCAGAAGATGCACGCATCCAAAAAGAAAACCAACGCCTTGCAAGAAATGACAAATTATTGAAGCAACAAGAAAAAAGGGTTCAAAAAGCCCAAGAAGAGTTTGACCAAGCTTCAAACATGCAAAAAAAGTTGGAAAAATTATCACAATTACAAGAAGAGCAGCTTGATTTAGAGAAGAAAAAACTTGATCAAATGGACGCAACTGATGATAAATATGCCGAGCAACTCCAGAAAGTACAAGATATACAAGATGGTATTAAAAATACCAATGAGAGCACAAAACAATTTAATAAAAAACTTGATGAAACAAAAGAAAAAGTAAATTCCATAAGTGAAACCGTTAAAAGTTTTACCTCTAGTCTCATGACCATTGCTAAAGGCGATTTTGTGAATGGATTTAAACAATTCGGTGGTGCGATGGGCTCTGTAGCCAAAAAATTTGCTAGTAAAAAACTCAAAGCTGGTACTGAAAGCTTATTAAATCGGATATCGGCAATGGGCACAAAAATGCCAGAGGCAGCCCAAGGCGCGTCACAGGCAGGGACAGCAATAAGCGCGCTTGGCCAATCTTCTGCCGCTGCGACTGTTGGTGCGGCAGGTCTCGGTGTTGCTCTTGGGGTTGTAATCGTTGCTCTTCTTGCATTGGCAGTAGCAATTGGTGCTGCCATGATACTAGCAAAATTTACTTTAGAAATTGAAAACTCTTCACGCGAACTTGCAAAAATTACTGGACTATCAAAAGATTTTGCTCATTCTATGCACGAAAATGCAATGGAATTACGAACAGCGGGTGTGTCAGCACAAGACCTAAATGGCGCATTAATTTCACTAAATGCAACATTTACTGATTTTAGTATGCTCTCAACTTCAACTGCAAAGAAAGTTGCCGATACAACGGCAGTACTAACAAAACTAGGAATGTCTACCGATGATGCTTCTAGAGGATTCCAAACCCTAACCAAAGGTATGGCACAAACTCCTGATGAGGCTGCCAACACAATGATAGCAATGGATGCTCTTGCGAGAGATTTGAATGTCAGTACATCGAAAATTGGTGCTGATTTTGCAGGGGCTGCAAGCCATCTACAAAAGCTATCAGGACCAGAAGCAATACGAGCATTTAAACAATTGTCAGTTGTTTCAAAGGCAACAGGCATTGAGGTATCCAGGCTGCTTGCAATAACTGAAAAATTTGACACGTTTGAAGGTGCAGCCACGCAGGCTGGTAAACTTAACGCTGCTCTTGGTGGCAACTTTGTAAATGCTATGGAGCTTATGACAGCGACAAACCCAGTTGAGCGTTTTGAAATGATCAGAGATTCAATACTTGATTCGGGCTTGGCATTTGATGAAATGTCATACTTCCAAAAGAAATTCTTTGCCGATGCAGCAGGTATGGCAGATGTAGGTGAACTTGCTCTTGCTATGAGTGGAGATTTTGGTGCAGTTAACGCAGAAATTGGTAAGACACAAGCAGACTACGAAGCCGCAGCAGAAAGAGCAAAGAGTTTTCAGTCAGTTCAAGAACAATTAAAGAATTCTTTTTATCAATTAATACCTGTTATAACTCCGCTTATTGAAAAAATCGATGAATTTACTGATAAATTTACACAATTTGTTAAAGAAAACCAAAATGAAGTTCAAGATGTTTTTCGCGATCTTGGGGATGTTATGATCACTTTGGCTGATACATTTATTACTCTTGCGCCACTTATATCAGTTTTGCTAAAATCATTTGCTGAAATAGTTCAGATGGTCATGAAAGTCAACAATGAGATTGGTATTTTAGCAGTCCTAAACAGCGCATTTAAAGACTCAATGACTGTAAGAGAATCACCATCACTACTTGATGCTGTTGTTATGTTAGGAGACGGACTATCAAATGTCGGCGAAGGTATGTCCAAAATATTGTCACCAGTCGGGGCACTGACCACTGGAATGAAAAAATTAAAAGATTCAATATTTGGTGGCGAAGACGGGCTGACAGCCAATGTTCAAATGACTGCTGCTGCTGTAGCGGGCGTTGGTGATGCCTCCGCACGAAGTGCTGCTGCCGTGAGGGCAACAGCACCTACAATTGCCAACAACACTGCAATTAGAAATGCAACAAATAATACAACGATTAACAACACAAACAGTGGTTCCGATACGGGAATCAGGATTAAGTTTGATAACAAGAAGTTTGCTGATCTTTTCGATGTTCAAGTCGAAAAGTCAATTGGCAGAGCAGCAAGAAAGGCGGTAATATAAAATGAAATTAAAATTTGATGTAAGAAAATATAAAAATGATGGTATTACGGCAGGCACAAACCTTGCTGGAGAAAGGTTTGATTTAGTTGACGGAACTGATTCTCTAGCCAACAAGTCACACCAAGTTATTTCTTTTCTAAATGTTAGAGATGACGATCCTGCAACCAAAGATGTTTATTTTAAAGCATTTATCACTGCCTACAATGAAACATTCACTCCAAATTTTAACGCAACTGAGGTCTTTGGCAGAGTAGATCCGATACAACAATATAAAGGAACTACTAGAAACATTACTCTCGCTTGGAAGATGCCAGCCGCATCTGAAAGTGAAGCCTATGAGAATCTTGGGAGAGTTCAAAAGTTGTTGCTAATGTTATATCCGACTTACCTTGACTTAAATGAGGGTAAAAACCCCAATGCCCTTACCCTTTCAGAAGCACCCCTTGTAAGACTAAAGGTAATGAACTTGCTTACTGCAATGCCGGGTGAAAATTTTACAACAGACGTTAGTAACACAGGAACAACAGACTTTCAATCAACTTACTTTAGAGCTTATAAATCAACACATGGCTCAGAAAATGGTATATTAGGTGTAATCACATCTTGTACCGTAAATCATAATCTAGAGGGCGTCGATGGTGTTTTTACAAAACGAGTTGAAGACTCAGAACTCGGTCCAACCGTACACCCAAACACCATTCTTCCAAAACTTATAGATATTAATATTTCTTTCACTCCACTTCATGAATTTACTCCCTATTATAAAAATAGTAAAGACGAGGGTGGCACTCCGATTTATCCATACGGAGTTAAATTGGGAGATATAAGTGGAATTACTCGGCGAGAAGTTGAGCAAGGAAAAACGTTAGCACAATTGAGAGAGATCAAAAAGACCCTTGAAGAAAAACGCAGAACAGCAGCATCAGCACAGCAAAAAGCCGATAAAGCATTGGCAGCTTATAAAAAAGCAAATAAAAAAATAAGTAGAAAAGAAAAACGTGGCAAAATTGATTCATTAGAGGCTGATGCTCAAAGATTTGAGGCTCTAGAAGGCATTGGAGACACTATTAACACGGCTTCTGATGCCAATGAAGAATTACAAAATATTGAAGATCTTCTAGGATAACAAAAATGGCAAACATACGCAACCAAAGACAAAACCCAATCGTAAATGATTCAGAATATTACAGAGAGCTTCTTGAACGGAGAGGTTTAAAAAAAATTACTCACTTTCCTACCGCAAGATTAAAGCACCCTACTGTTAGCGAGAGAGCAAATATAAACACTGTCGGTCATATATGGGCTTATGGAGATAGGTTCTATAAATTAGCACATCAGTATTACGGCGACGTAAATTTTTGGTGGGTTATTGCTTGGTGGAATGGTCATCCAACAGAAGTAAGTGTACAGACAGGCGACTTCTTGGATATACCACTTGACATTGCCGCAGCACTAGACGCTTTGGGAATTTAAAATGTCAGAATGTATTAAAGATTCAACAGATTTATCAAAAATACAAGATTTATCTGAAGGGTATAGTGACAAGTTTACAAGTGTGCACCAAGCAAATCTGGATAGTGGTGGATGGGCTCAGACAGTTTCGAGTACAGACGCCTACCAGCAGAAATATTCAGACACTCTAGGCGACAGTCCAACCGCTGAGGACTTATTAAAACAAGCAGAGTTTGGAACAACCTCTGTTAAATTAACAAGACTTAATTCTTCATACGCAGAATATGAAAAAATAAAAAACTTAACTGAATCATTAGATTTAAATTTAGTTACGAATGATGGTACAGCATTTAACCTTTTAGATGAAATAGATACTAGTACAATCTCTTATGAGAGTATTAAATCTTTTAATAGTATCAGGCAGAAAATTTATGATTTTTCTCAAATTCAATATGATGGTAGTGATAGCGGACTTAACACTGAATCTTACCAAAAAGCATTAAATCAAATAGATTCTTTAAATCAAATTATAGATTCGGCAAATTATTTAAATGATCCTACTGTTAAGTCTCTAATACAAACGTGTCCCGAACAATTAGAACAAGATGCTGAAAAAGAATATAAAGAAGGTGTAAATGAACTACTGGAGCCGGTTAACGACTCTCAAAGTTCTTTAGATTCGGTTGCGATAGCTGCCGTCGCCGCAGTTGCGCCGGGTTTGGCTGGAGCCTTGCAAGTTGCAAATACCTTGTCGAGCCTTGACGCCTCGGATGAAAAAGCAAAATTAGCAGAAAAACAGAAAAAAGAAGCAGAGGCAGCAATTGAAGCATCACTTGCAGAAGAAGTTATATTTCAAGAACAATGTTTTTTATTAGCAAACTTGGCTGAATTAGTAGAACATAAAAAGTCTTTATCTGGCTCCTTTGAATTGCCATACGCAGGCGGGATAGTGCCATCAAACCATCCGATTCACATACAAGGAGACGCATTTGCTTTTACCAATAAGTTAGCAGTTAGCCCAACACAAAAAGAACTTTTTGAGTTGACAGAACCAGAGTTGTCTTCACTGACTCCACACATGAGATTTTTCAAAGTTGAAAGCGGAGATGACGGCAAAGACATAGAAGTAGAAATAAAGTTTGATAGTAATTCCTCTAATGATTTAAATGATTACATGTCTCGACGTAAAACAAAAACTGGTGGTCGTGGACTCGGCGTGGGTGTTAAAAGCTTTACGTTCAGTTATGATGGTACAGACCCATTTTCTGCAAAGAAAGCAATTAGTGCAAAACTTTCAATTTATTCTCCATCATTTACTGAGCTTCTAAAAGATCGTGGAGAATACAGATATGTTGATTTAGCTTTAAAAACTGGAGCTTATAAGACAGCCGATATAAAAGCAGCAGAAAAACTTAAAGAAACATTAAGTGACAAAGAGAGGCAAAATTTAGATAAACTTAATTTTAGATTAAAAGTGTTGGTTGAGTGGACTGCTTCTCAACAGGCGACAAAACTTCTTGATTCTACAAAAAAGAAAGCGCTTTATAATTCTGCAATTTCAATCTATCTTACACCAACAATACACGAATTTGATTTTGATGATGCTGGTGGAGTTGAGTTTTCAATAAACTATCTTGCATATATAGAAGATTATTTTGCTCAACCAAGCTTTGATATATTCGGATCTCTAGGTCCAGACAAAAAAGCAAGAAACTTTGCATTTGAATATTTAAGACAGACAGATTGTGATTATGGTGGAGTAGATTACTCTCAGTTTAGAGCAAATGACGAAACATATATTTCTAAATCCAACGCTTTTGCTTTACAAAAATTTATAAGAAAAATTAGAAAAAATGATAAAATGTATTATTTGTCAATTTCTAAAAATCAAATGAGAAAATGGTTAAAAGAGCCATGGAAAAATGATTATATCACACAAAATCCTCCAAAGCAAGATTTAAGCATTGACAAACAAATAGTGACAGAAGCAACAACCGCAGCATCCAAGGTTGATGAGGATAAGCGAAGTGCATTCAGACTTTCTTTGGTTTCCAATTCAGACCTTGTAGAAAATGTTTCTTTTATGTATGTTTCTGATTTGATTGATGCTGCTATGTCAAATGTAGAAGAATCCCTAAAAGATACAACAAATATTTTGGATACAAAATATGTTCAAGGTGTTTTAAAATCGGGAATTGAAGGTTCAGAATTTATAGAAAGCTATATTAAGGAAAAAGATTCCCAAGAAAGACAATCAAAAAAATTAGCAACAATTGAACAATTTAAAAAAATTAGAATAGTTTTGGGACCAATGGAGGTTGTTCCATATAGTATTAATTCGTCTTCTAAACGTGCCATATCTTGCACAATTGGTGATATACCGATATCTTTAAACTATTTTCTCGATTTTATGTCTGAAAGAGTATTGTCAAAAGATTTTGTAGAATATCCGTTTTCGAAATTTGTAAAAGATTTATTAAATGATTGTATTAGAAATTTTATAAACTCTGATAGTTGTTTTTCCACTGACACATCACAAAAAGTTTCAATTAATTCCACTTCAGTGCTAGCTTATAACATGAAAGAAGGTGGTGCAAAAGATGATTTATCAAATTTAATTTTAGAGGGTGTAGAAGGTGGATTTTCAAAAAAGAACTGCTTATTGTTAAACAACGAAATGTTAAAAAATAAATTACCGATTTTAAAAATCTCTGGACCTCAAGAAGATTTTAGAAAAACTCTTAATATTGAAGATATGATCAATTATTATATTTTTACAATTGGCAGAAAATACCCCATAGATGCTTACACAGGCGATAAACAGAAAGATTCAGAAAATGGTGTTTTTCACTATGTTTTGGGAGCAAGAAAAGGTATTGTCAAAAACATTTCTCTTGATAAAACAACAACCCCTGGTCTTAAAGAATTGAGGTTTGAGCAAGAAGGTTTTGATGGGCTAACACAATTAAGAGAAGTCTACAATGCAAACATAACAACATTTTTGAACCCACAAACATTCCCTGGAACATATATTTATGTTGAGCCAAGGGGTTTTGATCCAACAGCCACTGAGGATCTGACAAGATATGGCATTGGTGGGTACTACATGATAACAAAAACTACTCACCAAATTAGCCCTGGAAATGCTGAGACTGTCTTGAATGCAGCTTGGGTTGCTAGCAAAGGCGGCAAGGCTATAAAAGATGAGGGTGGCGAAAAAAGAGAAAAACAAAACAAGCCTGAAAATGTAAAAAAATGTAAAGTTCAAGCTTTACAATCAACAGTAAACGAGAGATAAATGTCAACATTTTATAAAGAATCTGATTCTGAATCAACTGAAAATCTATATGATAAAGGAATTGTTTATCGTTCCGAAATAGCACAATTTGCTCAGAGATATTCTTGCCTTGTCGATTTTAACTTTGCAGAAAAATTCTTATATGGCAGAGTAAACAGGGACTTTGTTTCTATTGAACCAAATCAAGGATTTGTAAACATGGAATCTTTGCGACAATCTGATAGCACAACTGGAAGAGTAAAAGTTATGTCTTTTGTTGCTCTTGCATTTAATATGCTACACAGACATTTTGAAAGATCAGCGCAGACTGGTAAAATACGAAAATCAGATCCATATTTGTCTACTCTCAAACCATACGAGGGATACCAAAACTCGAATACAGCTTATGCAAATTATTTCAATAGTGTTGTTTCAGCCATGAAGACACTAAAAAATGAAAAAAAAGCTGTAATAACAAATTTTGATGAATTTATAGAATTTTTAAAAAGTTTTTCTAAATCTGTTGGTCGATCATTTCCAATAACAAAAACAGGTTTTGTAAGAAGTCGATATAACTCAATGATGAACAATGGCTTATCAATTGAAATATCTGATTTGGTATACGAGAACGATGATCAAAAAATCACAGATTTTGTTGGATCTCCAAATTTTGAATATTACCTAAATGCTTGTAATTCTTTTGGTTTTATGGTCGATATAAATGCTCCATGGAGAATAGTAGCAGATTTAGATTCAATAGCGATGCAAGATTTTGCTAAAAGATTTGGCTATGCAAACACAGACTCAGTAATTAATATTGCATTTAGAACAGTTCATTATTCGTATTATACAAATTTACAATCACAATTATTAAATTTATATAACGTACTTTCAAGTAAAACAACAAAAATTGATGACTGTACTGGAAAGACAATTATTATTACACCGAAAGAATACACTATAGAACAAATTAATAATTTATATGATGAAAGTTATTTCATAAATTTATATTGTATGTTAAGATTTATAGAAGAAGAAGATACACACACAAAAGCAAAGCAGGATCTAATCATAACCGATACACAAAATTTGTCAAGAACAAAAAATCTTCGTACTGCTCTCGGATACTTTGAAAGATTTGTGTCTCAACCATTTGACTACAGAGGATCCTTGAGTTATCTTACAAGAGAACAAGAGAAACGAGAGGATATATGATCTTCCAAACCTTGGACGACAAGTCCGAATGCGTCGGTGTATATGCCGATGGTAAACTACACTTTGATGGTATACCAACCAGTCTATCAAAGACGTGGAAATACACAGGCTCAGTTCGAGATCCTGATATTGAATATGCTTGGCTGCGTTGTGGTGGACAGAAACTACAAGATGTATGCCCCGAGCATCTAAAAGAAAACTTTTCAGAATTACAAAAAACTTTCAGGGCATATCTGAAGTCCTTTCAAATTGCCAAGATTGATCTCCACCAGAATTGTTTCTTTGATCTCGTACCAAGCGACTTCTTGCTAGAATTTTGTGAGATGCGCAANAAGATCACNCAGCANGTATTNGANAANTANANNAAGCCACAGAACTACGATCATCTTGATCGTGCTTACAAGTTGATCCACAAGATCAGTTATCAAAAGTTGAATATCAATGTGGATGGGTGTCGTCACTTGATGACCTCTACGAGCGACCGAGAAGACATTAGAACGCTTGTAAAAAATAAGTCACACTACGTTGACTATAATCTTTTTGGGACCGTTACAGGACGCCTTACGACCAAGAGAACAAGCAACCCCATTCTCACAATGAAGTCAAAGTTTCGCTCCTTGGTTAAGCCCACAAACGACTGGTTTGTGTCTCTCGATTACAACGGTGCAGAGGTCAGAACCTTTTTGGCGCTCTCAGGTGTAGAACAGCCAGAAGAAGACATTCACCAGTGGAACATGAAGCATCTGTATGGTGATCACCCGATAGATCGAGAGGAAGCNAAAGTAAGGTTTTTTGCGTCATTNTACAACAATGAAGANANGTCCCTAAACANCACCGTCTACAGTAGAGACCGTGTGATTGGGGACTACTTTTATGGCGATCGTGTTGAAACTCCTTTCAAAAGGAACATTAAGGTCGATCAACGGAAGGCTTTCAACTATATCATCCAGAGCACGACAGCCGATCTTACGATCGATCGTGCAGTTGAGCTTGATAAGATCCTTGAGAACACACAGTCTCACGTCGCTTTCATAGTTCATGATGAAATTGTGCTTGACATCCACGAGGATGACAGATATCTTATACCAGAGTTAAAGGAGGTATTCCAAAACAATAAACTTGGTTCGTTCAGAGCAAATGTTAAGGCAGGCAAGAATTACGGAGAGTTGAAGGAGTTGAAGTTATGATATCGCTGATAGGCATAGGCGATGCTGGGTGTAATATTGTGTCGTTGTTTGGAGATCACAAAGAATATAATTGTTTTTTGTTCTCGGAAGGAAGAGATAACACAAAGTACACCAGAGATTTACCAAGATTAGAGAAAGGAGAAGACTGTGAAGAGAANGCACCNAAGCTTTCATCATATAANACACTACAAGCAGTNCAGGANAGGGTTCAAGTGTTTGTTTGCGGGTCATCNTTCTCNGCAAACTACACGCTTGCAATTCTACAACAGATAAGAGACCGAGAGATAGATATCTTTTACATCAAGCCTGACGTAGACCTTTTGATAGGCAATGTTAGGCTGCAAGAAAGAGCAATATTTGGCATATTGCAGGAGTATGCAAGGTCTGGGCTTTTCAAGAGTTTTACAATCCTGTCAAACCCAGCAATTGAAAAGACAATAGGCGAGATTCCAATAAAAAAATATTTTGATATGATCAACAAAAATATCTATTATGCTGTTCACTATCTAAATGTTTTTGACCACACGGAGCCGCTTGTTGGTAACCTGACAAAGCCATCAGAAGTGCAAAAAATACGTTCAGTTGGTTTGATTTCGGTAGANAAACTTTCTGAGCAATGGTACTACAATTTANNNGAAGATCGCGANGTAGCATACTATTTATGTATAGCGGAAAAGCGCCTAGAGACNGATGGAAAGCTTCACTCGAAGGTCGTCCAAAGTCTCAAAAGCAANCCNCGAAATGCGTTCAAAAATGTGACTTATGCAATCTATGAGTCGCCCTATGAAACAGACTTTGGGTTCTGCGTGGCGCACACAAATTATATTCAAGGACAAAATATACTTGACAGCAGACGCTGATCACGTTACATTAGANATGAGCAAGGGAAAGCTCCAAACATCACCCCAAAANNCATACGCTTGACAGGACTTGGAGAGCGTGTTACATTNAGATGGCGAGGAACGCTCGTCATACTATAGCCCAACACAAGGAGAACACTATGGGAATCAACATGGAACTTATGCGGAAGAAGCTCGCCGCACTTCGTGGAGAAGGAAAGAGCGACCGAACCAGTGTATGGTTCAAGCCAGAAGAGGGAGATACTGACATTCGTATCGTACCCGCAGCAGATGGAGACCCACTCAAGGAAGTCTTCTTTCACTACAACATTGAAGGACATCGCGCAGGTGTGATGTGTCCGAAGCGCAACTTTGGTGAACACTGCCCAATTTGTGATTTTGCTTCACAGTTATGGCGTGATGGCACTGAGCACAACGATGAAGAAACCAAGAAGCTTGCAAAGTCACTCTTTGTTCGCACTCGTTACTTCTCACCTGTTGTTGTTCGCGGTATGGAAGAAGAAGGTGTAAAGGTTT
>FUFK010064614.1_pt1 | contig 16893 bp, 1 predicted proteins | sample 1021851 | NCBI WGS metagenome assembly FUFK01 (sample SAMEA51879418, study PRJEB19060) | metagenome | reverse complement strand
TTTAGATCCTCTTTTTGAGAACTAGATCTGGTAATAGAAGGTCTATTATCTACATATACTACTTCACCAGAATATTTTTTAATCTCTGGTTGGGCAACACCACTAACGAAGTTCTGACCCAAATAATATGTCTTATTATTTATCACTGTTGAAACACCTTGGAATCCAGTGTCAATTCCAACAGCCACACTACCACCATTGATGGTATAACTTCCACCTGTAGCAGTGCCAGGTGCCTCTATAAGGTGTGAAAATCTGTTCATCCTAAAACCATATATTGGGTTTGCTTCAGCAAGTCCTGTGGATGTAAATCCAGCAGTTGTTCTATCTTGCCAATACTTTAATACACCTGTAGTTTGATCATATGATATCACTCTTCCCACAGCAGTAGATCCAATACCCACTGTCTGAGTGATGAAAGAATCAGGAGTAAAGACTGCTGAACTATATCCAGCACCTGCTAATCTCAAAGCATATACAGCACTTGCTTTTTCAGATATTAATAACTGATCAGATCCTTGAGCTTGAGGGTTCTTAAGAATACCAATTCTAGCAAATTGGTTTCCTGTAATAAAGTCTGGATTTTCTGAATCATTTTCAAAACGAGCATATGCTAATGCATTTAATGCACCTAATTCTAGATATATATCTTTTCCATGTCCACCTGGTGGAGGTATGATTACATTGAATGTAGGAGTTGTAGTTCCTGTTGGAACTCCACCTGCTGCTAAGTCAACATTACCAAAAGTATATCCAGATCCACCATCTGAAACTGTAATTGTTTCTACTTTTGAATCATTATTAACCACAATAGTTGCTTTAGCACCCTCACCATCTCCCATAATGGGTACATTTGTATATGTGATATTAGCAGTTCCAAGACCAACTCCTCTATTTGTTATGGTGCAAATTTTAAGTTGACCACTAGCATCTGCATTTTCTCTCATAGGAGTATATGTTGCATTAGTAAACCAATCATCAGGAACAGGAATGTAATCAGTTGAATCAAATTTTATTGCATCACTTGGTCTTATTGTATAAAGATATTTCCAAATATATCCATCACCACTACTACCAGCAGCTCTTGGTTCTAAATCTGTAAATGTTGGTTCATCTAATGAAGGACCACCTTGATTATTATTTTCAGGATTAGCATTATTGAATAAACAAATATAAACTCTATAATCTGAATTAATTACATAATAATTTGCAGAGTAAATATCAAATGCACCAGATGGTTGAGATGCATTATCTCTTGTAATATCATTTCTCCACATATCATATGATACACCAGACTGCCATCTTAATTTTCTAACCACTTGATTAATGTCAGAAGAATTAATTCTCTTTACTGCCAACATAGTGTCATAGTAATCATCAGATTGACTAAANGCATCNTTTGGNGCAGGAGGATCTGAATCCCAAGTGGATGANTAATTTCCAGCATTAGGCAGACCAATAAATGCATAGTAAGAGTTTGCACTGGATTGCACACCAGATACAAAGTTACTTGCATTCACTATTCTCAGTTGATCAGTTATTATCGCTGCCATTTTTTAAAGTTTTCTTTTTATTTATAGGGTTTATATTGAAGGATAGATGACTAATGATCCAACCATTCCAGAATGACCAGATGCACAAGCATAATACAAGGTGTTTGGTGCTGAGAAAGGAACTTCAAATTTGATAACTCCCACTGCTGCTGCAGAATTAGTAATTCCTGTAGTATAAACATTACCAGAGTTATAAGTACCTGAACTGGTCTGAATAGCAAATCCATGTCCAGCTGCATTCATATTAAATTGATAAGTTTGTCCTCTAGCAAGATATAGAGTTGAGTTTGATGCATTAGATAATCCACCAGGTCCATTGAAGATATAATTACTAGAACCATTGTTAGTAACTGTCCATTCAGCAGTTACAAACTTTCCATCTCCACCACCAACATATGATTTAGCAGTTACAATACCAGTTACATGACCAGCATCAATATTATTCTGATCAATAGTAACACCAGAACCAACTATGACCTTACCAGTTACTCCACTGTTGTTTTTACTGACTAATTCTAACCAGTTTCCACCATGTGCATAATACATTAAACCTGTATCATGTCCATGAGCAACAGCACCATGATATGTAGATGCTGATGGGAAATCACTTACTTGAGCATAATAGAATGGAATTACATTATTTGTCTGGATACCAACTATCTGATGATTTATATCAGCAATAGCACCATTTACAACTAATCCATTGTGAACAGTCGCTGATCCACTAACATCTATATTTGCATTAACATCAGCATTTCCACCAAAGGTTGATACTCCAGTTACATTAATTTGATTTACTGTGAGACCACCAGTGATATTACCACCACTATTAACATCTATAGCACCAGCAAATGTAGAAATACCAGATGAGTATTCCCCAACAACTAGAGTATTAGTTCTGATATCAGCTGTGTCACCAGTGCCAGTATTAATTGTAATTGTTTTTGTGGCTCCAGATCCAGATGCAACTACACTAGATCCTACAAAGTTAAGTGTGGTAGCAGTTGTTGATAATGCAGAACCCTCATCCTGAACTGTAACACCACCTCCTGAAACACCAGTTAAGTTTGATCCATCACCATGGAATTCTTTAGCAGTGATGATACCAACATATGATCCAGCATCAATATTACTTTGATCAATAGTTACACCAGCACCAATTAATCCTTTAGTTGCAGTAAGAACTGTGAAAGTTGGACTACCAGTGATATTTGAACCATTACCATGTAAGAAGTTTGTATAAACATCAGTTGCTTGTAATGAAGTTGCACCAGTAACAATACCAAGAGTTGAAATACCTGGTACAGCAAGACCAGTAGTAACACCAATTATATTCAAACCTTTTGTATGTGCACCTACAAATAATGTGTTTACAGTAGCAAGACCTACTACATTTAAATCATCAAAATCATTTGGAGGATCAGATATAGCATTTTCTATTGTTAGTTTGGTTGTAGCATCTAATGTTGCTATATTCTTTAACTGTCTAGCACTACTTACAACTTCATTAGCACCAACAGAGAATGATGCAGCAGTAAGAATACCTGCTATATTAGCACCAGCCTCATTTAACTTATGACCACCTAGAGTTGCAACACCCACTACAATATTAGGTGTTCCTAATAATCCATATGATAAGTCTGCTCTAGTAGCAGATGATGCAGTTCCAGTAACATTACCAGTTAGAGCACCTACAAAGGTAGTTGCAGTTATAACACCAGCAGCAGCAAGTATACCAGTAGAGTTCATAGTAACTGCTGTTCCAACTACAGCAGTGGTTAATATACCACTATTACCTCTTACTAAGTTTGAATTTATTGTAGTGATGTTTGCACTAGTTANAGAACCAAATCCAATNNTAGCAGTNTCAGNTATAGNAANAGNAGTGGCAGCAATACCAGTATGATCTANGAATACAGTGTTTAAACCAACAAAATGATCAGTTTCAGTTACATTTTGAATTGCTAAAGTCCTAGCAGTTACACCAGCTGAGACATTAATACCATCTGCAGAGGTTGTAACTATACCAGCTACTTTAATAGTTTCATTTGATATTATATTACTTGCAGTCATTACACCAGCTACAGTGTATCCAGCATCAGAGAATGTATTGATACCTGCTAATTTTGTAGTTCCTGTTATTGTTCCTACGCCAGTTACTTGGAAATTGTTTGCATTTATATTGGCAGTGTTTGCTAATCCAGTTATAACAGGTGCACCAAAAGTGGTGCTTATGCTTAGAGGTCCTGATACTGTAATAGAACTAACAATTCCTACAAATAAATTTGTCCCATCTCCTATCTTTCCATAAACTTCATCAAAATTTGAATTAACCTTAACGGCACCATCTAAAAGGCTGTCACCTGTTCCATCATTGGGCGTGGTTCCTGTACTAATTCCTAATTTAGCCATTATTTAATTAAAGGTTTTCCGTAAATGTATTTATTATGTCGCATAGTCCCTAAATTCTAGAGGTTTAGATCTAGAGATTATGGTAGATGTTGTTAATCCTATAGAACCATTTCCAGTGTAAGCATCAAAGTTGTTTGATTGATCTCTGGCAACCACAATCTTACCCCAACTATAGTTAGCCCAGTAAGATGAAGGTGATATAGTACCTGGATAGGTTTCAGTTGATCTAGTGTCAAAAGTAGCAGTTCCTACTCCAATATTAGCAGAGTCAAAGGTTAATATTGAGGATGAGAAGTTATCTGTGCTTAATCCAGCAACATTAGTAAATACTCTTCTTACATTAGTTGTACCACTTCCTACAGTAGCAATACCAATAGATGTATTTGAAACAGTAACAATTTCAGTGCTTTCAACTTGATATACATTATCTAAGAAGGAGGTGGTTGCTCCAACCACTGTAGAAGCATCAGTTGCTCCTCTAGTTTCTAGAGTTCCAAATGCTTTATTTATTTGGAGTGCACAACCTGAACCAGGTGAAACATTAAGACTAACTGAATCATCAAGTTTATAACCAGATCCTTGATTTCTAATAGCAACTGCAGTTATGACACCACTTGCTATTGTCAAATCAACAGTTAATCCATTTCCAGTACCACCTGCAGTTGCAACATTTAATCTAGTTCCACTAGCATCACCATCTGCAGTCTTATATCCAGATCCACCATTAGTTATAACAAGACTAGTTGGTGTGTTAACACCCTGACCTCTACTGAATAAATGATTACTATTAGTAACTACAAAGAAGTCACCAGTGCTAATTCCACTAACTGTAACAGCAGCACCAACTGGTGATGTTGCTCCACCACTATCTCTTAATATAGAGTCTTCAGATATGAAGAAATCAAAGATTAATTTATTCTGTCCACCAACAGTGGTTGTTCCNAATCCAACTATTTCACCAAAGTCACCTGAATATGAGTCAACATCTACATTAAACTCTATTACAGGTTTAGGTGGTTCTATCTGAATCACAGGTGGATTAGTATTAGTATATCCAGTTCCTGCATTTGTAACTGTGATACTTGTTATAGTTCCTCCAACACTTACTGTTGCAGTTGCAGTAGCAGTGGTAAATCCACTTCCCTCAGGGGGAGCAGAGAATTTAAGAGTAGGAACTCCAGTGTATCCAAAACCAATATTGGTCAAATCAACAGATGATACAGTTCCAGTGTCAGAAATAATAGCAGTTGCTAATCCAACTTGAACTGTATTCTGAGATATAATATCTACAAAGTNCTGAGTAATTCCTTTATTAGTTNATTCNTCATTATTTGGATTAAAGAATGGAACTGCACTATTAACATAAAACTCAGTTGCACCTGCACTGACAGAATTAATCAAATAAGCTGTTGGGAATGGTTCAGCTTCTAATTCAACTCTATCCTTTCCAACAACTTCAGCATTGATAATGGCATCAGTGGTTTGCTTTCTCCAATATGCAGGTCTAAGTAAACTAATATCAGTTGTAATTCCTAGTTTTCTATAAGGACTAGTTGAAACAGTATCAGAACTTAATGATGTAATTCCTAAAATAGTTCTTGGTTCTTGATCTAAACCTGGACCTTGATCTTTCTCAGGATTGTTATTGATATCAATGGTATCACCTCTCTTAATTGTTTTTGCAATGCTAAGAAGAGCAACATCAATATCAGGTGTTCCTTTATAGAATAGAACACTGCAATCATCATCTGCTTTTGGTGGTGTAGTGAATACTATTGAACTTCCACCATTACCTAAATTGTAAGAATAGTTTGGTTTCTGTAAAAGTCCATTTACAAAGACTAATAATGATTGTTCTGCTTTAATTGATGATCCAAAGAAGGTCTTCAATGATACTGCACCACCATTGATTTTCAATTGGAATACTTTTCTAAATCCATCAAATAAACTAGTAAATGAATCAATTGGTTGTAATTGTCCAAATGTCCATCCATTAAATTCATCTGAATGAATATCTTGTACAGTAAGTTTAAATTCAGAGAAAGTCTTAGTTATATCAGTAGGAATACCAGTTGTTCCACCAATAGGAACAGTCAATATCTCTCCATTACCAAATCCATATCCTTCTCTTCTAATTTCAAAGTCAATTATACTTGATCCTTGTCCTACAATCACATCAACAGAAGCACTTTGACCAGCTCCAGTTGGAGATGTTGAGGAGTATATTAAAGGAATATTACTGTAACTTACTGGTGCATCTATGATAACCTCAGGTGGATCATATCTCTTAACAGTCACAACAGGTGCTGGAGTTGTAGTTCCTATACCTACACCAGATGGGAAGATTGAAGAACCAAGAGTTATATTTCCATCTCCAACACTTGTAACTGATACATTAGTAATGATTCCTACTTGTGTAGAAATAGAACCTGCAGTTGTTTGAGCAATAGAAACAAAAGAACCAGGATTAATTCCCTCTGTGGTAGCAACAGACACAATAGTTGTTCCTGCAACTGCTACAGCAGTCATTGTAGTGAGTCTATCATCTACAAAGTCAGTATAACCAGTTCCAGTATTTGTAATATTAATGCTTACAATATGTCCTCTATTTCCTAGAGTAGTGGCAATTCCAACTACAGCAGTTCCAACTTTAAGGTAACTTGCAATACCAACTCCATAAGTTTGAACACCAACATTGACTGTAGTTTGAACACCAACTCTGTATCCAGATCCACTATTACCTATACTTACAGCAGTAATTGAACCAGCAGCAGAGACTGTAGCAGTTCCACCAGCAGCCACTAAAGGTTGGTATGCAAAACCACCAACTGAACCAACAGATAAAATCTTACCACCAGATGGATAATTAGTTCTATTTGCATTCTCACCTAATACTACATCAGTTGGTCTACGATATGCTGCAAGAGATTCTGCTTCACCAGTAAAGGTAATTGTAGTTGCAGTAGCAACTTGATTAAAGTTGTAGTTACCTTGCTCTAGAGATGATGGTTGTTGGAATGCGTCATTAACTAACACACAACCATTATTTGTTGCAAATCCAATAGCATTAGTCTTAGAGTCTCCAAATCCAGTTGTTAGAGTAAATGCACTTTGAATACCTGTAAACTCATGTGAGATATCATTAAACACCATATTATTGGTATATGTCTCCTGAGTAGAGTTTTGTTTAGCAGTTCTAGTAAATATTCTTCCATGGAAGGTTGAATGAGTTACAATACCAGCAAATGATGTTGAATCTGGATCAGTTGTTGTGCTGAGTGGTGTATTACCTGCAGGTGCTTCAGCAAAGTGTAATGTATTTTTATTGATGTTATAATTACCAGTCAACTTAGTAACCACAGAACCAGCTGAATGTGCAGCAAGACCTGTTCCTAACTGTGCTCTTAGTAATTTTAAATTATTGCCACCTACTCCAACATCAAGAACTTTACATATCTCATCATCTATTTTGACAAGATCTGCCGCAGCGAACGACGTTATTCCAGTTACACCAGTGATTTGAGCAAAGACTATATCAGCACTTAATGCAGTTGTAACAGCAGTACCAGATATTGGTGACTGTATTACATTATCAATAGATAAAATTGCCTTTGAGTTTTCATTAGTTGCAGTGATATGATGTGATGTTCCAATACCAACTGAATTGATTGTGAATACCTCAGGATTTTTCTTTAATGCTTTCTCTGCTGTCTCAGCAAATCTTAATCCATCATCACCAAACTTAACAACAAATAGTTCTTGTGGGAGTTTGTTAGTTGTAACACCTGCAACTGTTGTTTCTTCAATACCAACAGCATTGACAGTGGTTGCTCCTTGGAAACTGTAGTTAACTTTTTCTCCAGTAACAAAGAAATGATTTGGAATATTAACTGTATTCTTTGCTATGTTTAAACCATTTGAACCAGTTCCAGCATCTATATTTCCATTAAATTGTTTTCTGAATATAGGTTCTTCATTATGTTTTAAATCAAAGGCAGTTTGAAGATCTAATTTAGTTCCTACATATCTTCCTCTATTACTAAGAACTTCAACATTATTAAGTGGTAAATTTGGAGCAAATTCTTGGTTATCAAATATCTGTAATTCAATTCCAAAAACTATTACATTAGCTGGAGTTTCTGAGAAGAAAGTCAAATTAGCATTGTTACCACCAGAAGTTGCACTCACTGTTCCTAATGATGTGGTATTAAGACTAACCTCTCCAAAATCAACAACTGCTTCATTATTTTCTGAATTAATTAAAGCAGCTTCAAAAGTTTCATACATTCCATCAGCAGAACCTGTTCCTTCTACAGATACAAAATAATATGCTGCAGTTGGTCTGAAATTAACACCAGATCCATCACTAGCATAAGTTGCAATTGGAGTAGTAACACCAGCAGCAACTTGTCTCTTATCTGATATAAGTCTAACTGTATCTAAAGTACAAGATCCAATACCAGAAGATTGAGGATAAGATGCTAAGAAAATGGAAGAAGCATTTGCAGTCAGAGCTACTCCAACACTTGGTATGAAATCAAGATTTACATTTGTTCCAACTATAGTTGCATTAAAAGTACCAAATCCTGTAATATTTTCACCTGATTTATTTTGTATCTCACCATATTCTATTGCATTTACTTTTGTTCCATCATGAATTACAGTAACTTCACTACCAAAGAAGTCTTGATTAGGAGTTTCAAGTTGAACCATGAAGTGACCTGATCTAAATGTCACAGGCATTTTTGCAATGGTTGTAGTAACACCAATACCAATATCTACATGTGTAGATGCAAATGAAACAGCGTCTCCTAGAGCAGTGCTTGCTACACCTACAACATTATCTTTAACACTTATAGAGGCATTAGTTACATCATATAAATTAAATTCAGTTCTGATTGGATTAAATGTCAAATCCCATCCTGTAGTTGTTGGAATATAATCAAATGTTCCTAATTCTGGAAATGTCTCTAAAATAGCATATTCATTGATAAATGCCACATCATTATGTTGCATCAGAGAAACAATTGAGAATTGTCTTTCATCACTGAATGTCTGATCCTTTACTAAAGTAAAGACCTTATTAAAGGTGTCATTTTTAGTAAACTCACCAACTCTAGAGAACTTAGTAGTTCTTTCATTATTGTTAAATGTTGCACTAAAGTCATCAATATCAATTGCTCTGTTCCCTATAGATTGGAAGAAATCTGTTATAGGTCTATTTGCAAATAATACATCTCTTGATACTAATTCACCATTTACGTTAACTGCTATCTCACTAACATTATCAAAATCAGGATAAACTGCTGTTTCAGCTGTGCTTTGTATTTCAGCAATTGCTTCAAAGTTTGCTGGTTCAGTTCTAGTGATAACAGCATCAGGATCTTTACTTTCTATATCTAAATCACCAAATCTATCAAAACCTGCTACATGAGATAGTGATTTTATAGTATCACCCCAAGTATCAATAGGAATAAGAGATCTTAGAGCATATGAGAACTTTTGATAGTAACCATTGTCAGGTAATCTTTGGAAACTATTGTTAAGCATTCCAGAGTCAGATTGGAATCCATGAATTATAGTAGTTCCAGCACCAGTTGTAATCTCAGCAGGGAAATTTAAATTACTTTTAACAAGTGCAGATATTTTTGAACTTTGACCAGTAATTTTGGATCCAATTCTAAATTCTTGTTCAGTAGAAATAGTTAATTGATTACTTTCTGGTTTCCATCTTTCAATGACACCTACTTGACCAATATCATCTATAACAGTTTCACCATTAAAGAATTGATTTTGTTTTAAGGTTGTTTTAAATCTAGGGAAATGACTTTCCAACACAACTCTAGCAGCAGACTCTGCTGGAACCATTACACCTGGTACTCTATCTTCTAGTTCTTCCGCAGGTAAGACAAATTCTATAAATGCATTAGCACCACCTATTTGACCACTAGCAGCAGTAATAGTCCATAATTTATATCCATACTCTTTTGAGTTATATCCTCTACCAGTGCTACCTAAACCAACACTAACATTTTCAAGTAAGAATCTCTCACCTACAGCAAATCCACCTTTTTCAAAATCCTCTGCCTTACTAAATGTTCTATCAAAAAATAATCTAACAGTGTTTGGTAAATTTGTTGTTGTGCCTGATCCATCACTACTGTATGTTAGATCTTTAATACCAATTCCATTTGGATTACCAACAGGAACTATTCTAGGTTCAACATTATAGATCCCCTCTGTATTTTTAATTACTTTAAGTTTATTTTCACCTAAAACCATCTCCAAATCAACATCACCTAAGACTTCTTTAGTAAAACCATCTATAACAACTATATCAGGAGGTGCTGGATAGTTTGTACCTTGATAAGTAACATCAACATAATCAATGGAACTTAATCTATCAACTTCTATGATATCAGGAAGATTAGGAATGACCTTTAAAGTTCTATCAGAAGGATAATCAAATCCTATGTTGTTTAGTTTAGTACCAGTTATCTGACCAATGGAGGATGTTTGAGCAATTAATATAGCACCACTTCCTATTCCAGATCTGTCCCCAACTGTTGAATATCCAACAGAAATTCCTGTGATTGTAGGTGGTTTTTTATAATTTTGACCACCACTCTTTAATTTAAAATCAACTACTGGACCTTGAGCAGTCTCAGATGTAGTTTCATAACTTATATTTGCAATAGTTGGATCATACTGAGTAACATCTGGGGAAAGTGGAATGTCATATTTAAAGCTTGTAGATCCTACCCCAACAGTTAAGAAAGTTCCATCATAGGGAGTTGGTTCTACATTAATTTGATTAAATTGAGGAGCAGTGCTGTCAATTTTTATCTCACTTTTAATATCAGTAATTCTGTCTATATTATCAGGATTAAATTTATAGAATAATAAAGAAGGAATATCATCTGTTGCTGATAATGTAACAATAGCATCTGAATCAATACCTATTCTTCCTGAAGATTGAACTTCATAGGCATCATTTTGTTGTGTNGTTAAAAATTCATTTTTAAATTCATCATCCTTAAAAAATTGTAATTTAAATGCAGAATATGTTACTCCATCATCAGTAAATGATAATGAAGAGTCTGATACATCAAATTTAAGTTGTTGATTCTTTCTAAGAAGAAGAGATGGATTAACTTTAGATAAAGTTCCAGCACTAGTGCTTGTTATAACTACTTCTTGTGGATTATCTAATATTAATTGAGTTCTATCTTCAACTAGTCTTATATTAGTTTGATTATAAAATATAACATGATACATTTTTTCATTAACTAAACCACCTGCAGGTGATGATGAAGTGTAAATGACTTTATCACCATAATTAAATACACCCTCAGTTACCCTTATTGTATTTCTGGATAAATCAATATCACCAGCAGCAAAGTCTTGAGGATCAAAAACTATTCTTCTATTAAAATCATTATATTTGACTTCTACAGTTTTTATATCTTTTGGTTTTACTGTAACAAATACAGTATCATTATTTTCTAATTGATGTGTAGAAGCTGTTGATACAGTAACAGTATTTTGTGTTATAGTTCCAGTAAGAAGACTATCAGGTGTAAATTTTAAACTATGAGTGTTACCAACACCAGTGTTTACAAAATATAAAGTTGATGGAACAGCAGTGCTATCTACACCAACATAATATCCAGTTGAGTCACTACCTAAACCAACTTTACCTGTTGCTATACCTATAGTATTAGCAGATGTAGGAACAGTAAAAAGTTTAGAGAAACTATCTAAATTTACATAGGGATTACCAGCAACTCCTGTCCATACTAAAATAGGTGTTCCACCATTTGCTTTATATACAACTTCTTCATTTAATAAGAATTCATGATCTTCAAACCATAAATTTTGTGTGCGAACAAATGCATTTGTTATTCCTACTCCTATTTGATCTGTAAAGGCAAGAGTGGTTCCTATACCTACTCCTCTTGCAGTTCCTGTTCCAACCACTTGAGCTGGATCAAAGTAATGTTCAACAGTTCCCTCAAAGACTGCATCTGTTTGTACACCAGCACGAGTGCTGATTACAAAATTTCTAGGATCTTCATTTAATAAAACACCATTAGTATGAACACCTGCTGTAGTTCCATTAACTGCCCTTAATATACGAAGTTGTGATTTTTTATCAATAACATCTAAAATCTTTACTTTTTCTTGGTCAATTGTTAAAATATCATTTTCTCTTACAGCATTAGTTGGTGAAATACCAATGACTCCAATAAATTCTACTCCAGTTTGAGCAACCATATTAGTAGTCAATCTTAATGATGCACTAGTAATACCAACAGCATATGAAGAATTATTTTTAAATCCCTCAATACTAGTTGATAATCCACTTACTACAATAAGACTTCCATTAATTAAATTATGAGGTGTAGTTACTACACCAACAACATTGTTACTTTGTCCAGATGGCACAAATTCAACATTAGATAAGGTAGTAGAAGCAACACTAATTGTATTAACTTTTTGTCCACCAATTCTACTTACAGTGGCTTGGGCATTTCTACCACCAGTTCCTGTGTCATCAAAAACAACTTTATCCTCTATTTTGTAATTTGTTCCTCCTGTGGTAATCCCTATTTTATTGACCTTACCTAAAGTAACTTCATTAATTTCTAATGTCTGTTTTCTTATATCATTAGAATTAAAAATATAATCATATCCACTTCTTGCAGAATTAGTATGATAATCTCTAGTATTTCTTATCCAACCATTACTAATAATGTCATATTTTGATTGAATAGAATCAATACCTAAGTTAAAGGGATTAGGTTTAGACTTATAAGTTGCACCTATAAAATAAGGGAACTCTGGTCTTCTGAATCCTTCAAAAGGACCTGTGGCATCATTTTGAGATTTTATAGTGGCATGATAAGCATAGATTCCTTTTGGATAATCTGGTGTTATAGCAAACCTACCATTATGTTCATCTAAATGTCCATTTCCAATAAACTGATAATCTTCAGTAAAGAATCCAGCTGGATATAAAGAGAGTGGTGGTCTATTAGTTTCATTTGGTTTTAATTCATAACCAGATTTCATTTCAACAATAGATCCACTTCCATCATTATTAGTAAATCCATATGGTCCATATATTGGGTTTCCATCATGTGCCCAACCAAGAATTGGTGAATGATTGACACTAGACACCTCAACACCTGATTCAGCATCTCTGACTAGATCTGGGGTGCCATACAGAGTATTATCTTCTGCCTCTCCAGATATAGCATATGTTGCCTCTCTTAATGGACGAGGTGCATAAACATGTCCATATTGTAGAGATGTATGATCTGCATTCTCTTCTATTGTTCCATCATCACTTCCTATGTTTATTAAGTTTCTTTCAAATAAGTTTATCTGCCATGCATGAATTTGTGCTTCCACTTGAGCAGTTAAACCTGGTGCAGTTATTATGATATTAGTATTACCTTGAATATATCCTGTTCCACCTTTTATAACTTTAATTTCATTTATTCTTCCAGTGGATGGATCTGTTATAGCAGTTAATTGAGCATAATTTCCAGTATCACTTTCAATAGTTACATCAGGTGGTGCCCAATAATTTCTTCCAGAATTTTGAATTAAAACACTATCAATTTTACCGTTATTAATAACTGGTTCTGCTTGAGCAGCCTCTCCATTTGAAAATGTAATAACTGGTTGTCTGTTAAAATTAATTATTTCAGATGCACCATATCCAACACCTGCTTGTGTTAAATCAACAGATGATATTTGTCCTCTTACAACTGGTTGTAGCACTGCACTAAAATCTTGTCCTCCAGATCTAGTAGAGACTCCAATAGTTCCTTCAACAGTGACAGATATTGGTTGATAGTTAAATGATCCACCACCTGTTTTTGTCAAACTAGCAAATATTTGATTATCATAATAGTAATCAACAGATGTTGATCCAATTCCAACTTCAGACAAAGAAAATTCATTTTCACTTATTCTAACCACATAATAATCTTTATTTTCTGCCAATCCAGTAACTGAATCACCTGTTGTAGGTGCAGTGTATCTAATTATCTCTTTATCAAGATATCCATGATTATTAATATTGATAGAATCTGTAGAAGTTATAATTCCTGCAGATCCAATGGTTCTTTTCTTATTTTGATATCCACTACCTGGTTCAGTGACAGTTACACTAGAAACAACTCTCTTTACTTGAAATGCTCTAATGAATTGTCTTCCAACTCCAAAAGAAGTCAAATCAATAGGATCAGTTGATGTTTCAGCATCAGATTCTTTATTATGAAGTTTAATTCTAAAGTTATCTACTACTGAAACATAATATGATGATCCAGTATCCATACCACCAACATTAGTTTGACCTCCATTATCATAAACTACCTTTTCAGCATCTCTAAACTTATGAAAAGTAGTAAATCCAATAGTATTATCTGTTAAACTAACACCATTTCCACCTGTTGACTCTTCTCCACTATTAAAAGGAAGTATGTGGTTTATCGCAACCATATTTGCNTCTGCCTCTGCAGGAACAATGGGATTACCACCAGTTATTGATATAGTTGGCGTACCAATATAATCATATCCTTGATTAACTACCTCTATTCTTTCAAATACACCTTCTGTAGCAATGACTCCAGTGGCTCCTGTTCCCACAGGATCATTTACTATCAGTAAAGGAGGATTGACTACATCATAATTGTATCCACCTCTTTTTACTTGAAATGATAATACATCACCATAGTAAACAGTGCTATTTTGAGACTTATAATTTAGAACTTCAACACCATTATTAAGAATACCAGTAAATCCTGGTTCAGTCACATAAACCCCACCTTTATTATCAGGAGGAAGTATTTGTCTAAGCAATTCTTGAGGTTCTAATCTCTTTTGGTAGTAATCAAAGTATATAAATTCATTATCTGTAACATCACCAGTAAATTCAACATACTTATCTGTATATAAATCACCTTTACTACGTGCTAATTTAATATTATTAGCATCAACTCTTCTCACATAGAAAACACCATCTTCTATACTGTTAAATCTACTCTCAATAGGTGTATTAAAGGTTATACCATCAGCAGTGGTGCTCTGAACATTGGTTATACCAGCTTTATAGTAAATTGCATCACCTGTATAGAACCCATGATCAGTTGTAGTGGTCAAAGGTATGGTTTCAGTGCTAACTAACCTACCAGTAAAGGTAATTCTTCTATCATATGGGTTAGTTTCCTTATTTGCATAGTTAGGAAGTGAATTAGAGGCAACTAATACATCTTTTGTATCAGTTAATATGTAACTGTTTTGTACATTTGCAATAAAATCACTCAAATATGGATATTTTGATGAATTTCCCTTCAAAATCTGATTTTCAAAGTCCCAAGTTCTTTGTAATGAGATAACATCTGACAATAAGACCTCAAAAGAAGTTGCAGAAGTAACTTGAGACACTGTTCCTGTGACTGTAACAGGTATTGAGTCACGACTTGTTAAAGTAATCTTATGTCCTATCTTTAAATATTGCTCATCATAGGTAATAAGTGTATATTTTCTCTGTTCTTCATCAATAATTTCAATTTCAGCAATTTCCCAGTTAGTTTTAATGTTATAAGTGAAATTTGATGCTTTTTCAATCTTAGATTCTACTCCCAATGACTGAAGTTTAATAATATCACCAATTTCATATGAATTATTTGGCTCTTTAAACTGAATATCCTGTAGAGCAGCACCTATTCTAACTTGTATCTGATCTTCAGTGCCAATTCCAACAAAAGCAAAGGAATAATCATCCAATCTTACATCAGTAGCAAGTTTAAATTCTTTAATAGCACCTGTAACATTATAAAATTGGTTTATAGACTTACCAGTATATGCTAAAGACACTGGATTATCATCAACATCCTTAATAATCAACTTTCCTGTATCTGGAAAGTCTAAAGTTGAGTCTACGTCAAGAATTGTTCCACCAATACTGATAGCATTTGTAATTTTAGTTTTTGGATTTACCTTAAATTCATTAAAAATAGTTCCTTTTACACTAATATCTCTTGAAAAACCAGAATCAATGCTTATTTGATAGAACTGACCCTTATCATATGGTATAGGAACTACATCAGTTACAGTACCTCTTGCTCCAGTTGAGTTCTGATTGAGTGTAAGATTAGTTAACTGCTGTGGATCACCACTAATTGTCTCAACAATGAAGTCTTTAGTTACTTTATATTGAGCATTTGATGGACGAAATAGATACTTGTCTGGATGAACTACCTCTACATCAGCAGCATAAAGTGCTTTAAACAGTATTTCAAAGGCACTATCTGTTCCTTTAGAACTATAGAAACTCTTATTATTAAAAATAAAGTTTCTTTGGTCTACATTTGGTGCAAAGGGTCTATCTGTAAAACCTGGTGCAAACTGATTTTTGACTTTTTTGAAGAATTCTTGTAAAAATAGTATATTTAAGTTCTCAATTACAGCACCATCAGTGTGTGCAGTGCCTACTGAAGAGGAAAATACTAGTTTGTCTGGTGTATTTGATCCAACATGACTTGTAATGCCACTGAAACCCCTTCTACACCCCTCAAAATTGCTATCTGTCTTGGTCTCATAGAATATAATTTCATCATCTATCTTAATTAGTCCATTTTTATCAGGAAAACCTACAGTAAAGTTACCTGCAGCCTGAGTTTTTATTATACTTGCTGTTTGAGTAAGGTCTTCACTTAAGATTGTGTTAGTTTTTAACCCATATAACTCATCTACTTTTACATATTTGTCAAGATTCTGTATCAAATCAAGAGTTCCACCAGGAACTTCTTGAGAAACGTAGTAAGATTTTAAAAAATCAGGTAAAAGTGGAAAATCATCACGCACAAAACGTGGCACTTGATTTTCAACTATATCTTGAAATTTGATCTTA